>CESO01326237.1_pt1 | contig 13940 bp, 9 predicted proteins | sample 356341 | NCBI WGS metagenome assembly CESO01 (sample SAMEA2621812, study PRJEB7988) | marine metagenome | biome: marine biome (ENVO:00000447); feature: deep chlorophyll maximum layer (ENVO:xxxxxxxx); material: "saline water (ENVO:00002010), including plankton (ENVO:xxxxxxxx)" | depth 35 m
AGTAATGTCTTAGCCGAGTGATACTAATTACCCGTAAGCCTATCGAACAATTCTTTTTATTTAAATTATTATTATGTTGTATTTTTTTCAATTGTTATAAAAATATATATAAATACTTTTATGTATTTATTATAGTCTAAGGTGACTATAGCGATGGGGCTCACCTCTTCCCTTTCCGAACAGAGAAGTTAAGTCCATCAGCGCAGATGGTACTGCCATTAGGTGGGAGAGTATGTCGTTGCCTTCCTCGAAGCCCTTTATTTATATAGAGGGCTTTTTTTTACATAATACTTTATCAATCTAATTAATATTTTCCTTTTTAAATTTGAGAAAGGAAATTGAATTATAAGTTCAACCAATTTATATATCAAATAGTAAATGGTTGTTATCATTTTAGTTTTATTATTGAAATGCTTATTAATATATTTTTGAGTAGAGATAATAACTTCAGTTTTAGTTATCACCTTTGTTTTAATGTCAATTCTAGACGATCCTCCATGAATATGGATACACTTCCAATTATTCAATATTACTCTATTTAAACCGATTTTTGATGCTCTTAATGAAAAATCAACATCTTCACAATACATCCAAAAATTTTCATCCCATCCATTTAATTCTTTAAAATGTTTATTTCTAATTAATATGAAAGAACCAGAAATCCAATCAGGATATGCTATTTCAGAATTAGATATTATTTTATATCGTTGATTTTTTTTTAAAAAGATTCTTTCAAAGGTTCTAAATATTGGAATAATATTAATGAAATTTGGAAAAATGCCATATGGATGTGTATTTTTATTTTTTTCATCAAGTTGTTTAATTGTTATTAAGTGAAATTTTGAATTTAAGTCACAGTATTGAATTAATGTTTTTAAGGTTTTTTCTTCAATAATGGTGTCAGGATTTAGAAATAATATCCATTTATTTTTTACAATTTTAGCTCCTATATTACAGCCATTAGAAAATCCTGAGTTAAATTCATTAACTATCCATGTAACTTTTTTAAATTTATTTCTATAAAAATGTATTTTTTTATCATTTGAGTTGTTGTCTACAACAATTATTTGAGAACTAATGTTTTTTATCCTTTCAAGGCAAATATTTAATCTTTCCCATCCTCTGTAGTTAACAATTACTATAGAAAGGTCAGAATTGATATAGCTTTTTTGCATTTCAAAAAACTTAAAATGGAATTTTATTAATTCAATCTATTAAAGGGACGGTAAGTCTCCTCCTTCTTTTGTTGGAAGAGAAGAATCTCCCATTAAAAATATATCAACTTGTCTAGCTGCTTCACGTCCTTCTGAAATAGCCCATACAATTAAAGATTGACCTCTTCGCATATCACCAGCAGTAAATATATTAGGAATGTTAGTTTGGTATTTACCGTATTTTGCTTTATAATTCGATCTGTTATCCAGTTCAATACCTAATTCACTAGATAATGTTTTCTCAGGACCAGTAAAACCTAAAGCCAATAATGCTAATTCACATTTAAATACTTCTTCACTACCTTTAATTTCAACTAATCTAGGTCTTTCATTTGGTACTATTTTCCATTCTACACCAATAGTCATTAACCCAGTTAAATTTCCGTTTTCATCAGTAATAAATTTTTTTGTATTAATTAGCCAATTTCTATCGCAACCTTCTTTATGGGAAGAAGATGTTTTAAGCTGTAATGGCCAGTATGGCCATGGTGTGGAAGGAGATCTTTGGCCAGGTGGTTTTGGCATAATCTCGAAGTTTCTTACTGATTTTGCACCCTGTCTGTTAGAGGTTCCAATACAGTCAGAACCAGTATCACCTCCACCAATTACAATTACATTTTTATCTGTAGCTAAAATCTGATTTTTAATTTTTTTACCGTGGAGTACTTTGGTTTGTTGGCTTAAAAAATCCATCGCTTGTACTACTCCATTAGCCTTAATACCCGGTGTTTCAAGACTTCTCTTCTCAGTAGAGCCACCACATAAGACTATTGCATCATATTTTTTGAGATTTGAGGTTTTATAATTTACTCCAACATTTACGTTTAATTTAAAATTTATACCTTCTTTTTTTAAAATATCAACTCTTCTATCTATTATTTTTTTTTCCATTTTAAAATTAGGTATTCCATATCTTAAAAGGCCACCAATTTCGTCATCTCTTTCATAAACAACAACATTATGACCAGCTCTATTTAGTTGTTGGGCAGCGGCAAGTCCTGCAGGACCAGAACCGATAACTGCAATTTTTTTACCAGTCCTATTTTCTGGTGGCTGAGGTTTAATCCATCCTTTTTTAAAAGCTTTTTCAACAATATTTTTTTCAATATTCTCAATAGAGATAGGTTCTTCAATAATTCCAAGAACGCAAGCTTTTTCACATGGAGCAGGACATAATCTACCAGTAAACTCCGGGAAATTATTAGTAGAATGTAAAATCCATGATGCTTTTTTCCATTCGCCTTGGTGAACCATATGGTTAAAATCCGGAATCAAGTTACCCAATGGGCAGCCACTATGGCAAAAGGGGATGCCACAATCCATACACCTTGAACCTTGTTTTTTTATATCTTTATCAGATAAAGGAACAGTGAATTCTTTGTAATTAGTTACTCTTTTTTTAACACTAACGTAAGACTCGTCTTTCCTTTTAAATTCTTTAAAACCAGTTATTTTGCCCACTTAATATTAATTAATTAATTCTTCAGTTAATTCTTTTTCTTTTTTAAGTCTTATTAAAGCTCTTTTATATTCTATTGGCATGACCTTAACAAAATGATTTTTATTATTTTTCCAATTATCTAAAATTTCACTAGCTAAATTACTATCAGTATACTTTAAGTGAAGTTCAATAGATCTTTTTAAATCTTTTTCATCATTACCTTTTACTGATTCATATTCGATAGTTTCAGTATTACAGAGACCATTAACAAATCTTTTGAAAGGATCATATATGTAAGCAATTCCTCCACTCATTCCAGCGGCAAAATTTCTTCCGGTTTTACCTAAAACAATAATTTTTCCACCTGTCATATATTCACATCCGTGATCACCAACTCCTTCAACGACAGCAGTAACTCCAGAATTTCTTACAGCAAACCTTTCACCAGCAATACCATTTATATATACTTCGCCATTTACACCACCAAAGAGGCAAACGTTTCCAGTAATAATATTTTTTTCAGCTATAAAAGATGATTCTTTAGGTTTTTTAATAATTATTTTAGCACCTGACAATCCTTTTCCAAGATAATCATTTGTGTTTCCTTCTAGTTTAAATGTAATACCACTTGCTCCAAAAGAACCAAAACTTTGCCCAGCTGAACCTTTAAAATTTAATATAATAGTGTCTTCAGGTAAACCTATGTGTTCATGAACTTTAGAAATCTCATTACTTATTATTGCGCCAACTGATCTATCTGTATTTTTTATATTATATTCTAGAGAAGATTTCTCTTTATTTATAATTGAATTTTTAATTTCGTTGAGTATTTTAAAATCAAGTACTTCTTCTAAATTATGATTTTGTTTAAAATAGTTTCTTAATTTCATTTGGCTATATTCTTTTGGCCTATATAAAATAGAAGATAAATCAAGCCCACTAGCTTTATAATGCTTTATGGCTTTATTCGAATTTATTTTTTGAGTTTGGCCAATCATTTCTTTTAATGTTTTAAAACCTAATTGTGCCATAATAGCTCTTAGCTCTTGAGCAACAAAATAAAAATAGTTGATAACATGTTCAGGAGTTCCCTTAAAATTTTTCCTTAATGTTTTGTCTTGAGTTGCTATTCCTACTGGGCAAGTATTAAGGTGACATTTTCTCATCATAATGCAACCAGAAGCGACAAGCGGTGCAGTTGCAAAACCAAATTCCTCAGCTCCAAGAAGGCATGCAATCGCAACATCTCTTCCTGTTTTTAGCTGCCCGTCGCATTCAACCACTATTCTATCTCTTAGTTTATTTAATACAAGTGTTTGTTGAGCCTCTGCTAATCCAAGTTCCCAGGGCAACCCAGCGTGTTTTAATGATGTTAGTGGGGAAGCTCCCGTTCCTCCATCAAATCCAGAAATTAATACTACATCAGCTTTTGCTTTCGAAACACCAGCTGCAATCGTTCCAACTCCAACCTCTGAGACTAACTTTACGTTTATACGTGCGTGTCTGTTTGCATTTTTTAAATCATATATAAGCTGAGCTAAATCTTCAATCGAATATATGTCGTGATGAGGGGGAGGTGAAATAAGACCAACGAAAGGAGTTGAGTTTCTGGCAGAAGCAATCCATGGCAAAACTTTTTCTCCAGGCAGTTGACCTCCTTCACCTGGTTTTGCTCCTTGTGCCATTTTAATTTGAATTTCTTTTGCATTTGTTAGATAATGAGATGTCACTCCAAATCTCCCAGATGCAACTTGCTTAATAGCAGAGTTTCTACTTTCACCATTTTTATTAATTTTAAATCTGTTTCTGTCCTCACCGCCTTCACCTGAATTTGATTTACCTCCTATTTTATTCATTGCAATGGCTAAATTTTCATGCGCTTCTTTTGAGATAGATCCATATGACATTGCTCCTGTTTTAAATCTTTTAACAATCTCTGTCCATGGTTCAACTTGATCAATTGGAATTGGGCTGAGATTATCAAATTCAAATAAACCCCTTATAGTCATAAGTTTTTCTGACTGTTCATTAATTGATTTTGCATAGATATCATAACTTTCTTGGTCATTTAGTCTAACAGCTTGCTGAAGCTTTGCTACAGTAGTAGGATTAAACATGTGTCTTTCTCCATTTCTTCTCCATCTATAGTCTCCACCAATGTTAAGTCCAAGTTTATTTTTTATTTTAGAATCAGGATAAGCATGTTTATGTCGTTCATTTATTTCTTTTTCTATTTCAGTAAGACCAATTCCTTCAATTCTTGAGGCAGTGAAAGGAAAGTACTTAGTTGTAAATTCTGAATTAAAACCAATAATTTCAAAAATTTGAGAGCCTCTATAAGAATGAAGAGTAGAAATACCAATTTTATTCATGATTTTTAATATTCCCTTTCCAATAGCTTTATTAAAGTTATTAACTGCATTTTCTTCACTAATATCATTAATAAAGCCTTCTTTTACTTGCATTCTTATTATTTCATTAACCATATATGGGTTAACAGCACTAGCTCCATAACCAAACAATGTTGCAAAATGATGAGGTTCACGTGGTTCAGATGATTCTATAATTATATCAAAAAATGAACGTTTTCTTATTCTATTCATTTGATGATGAACATATGAACATGCTAATAGTGGAGGAATTGGGGCTTTATTAATATTTACCCCTCTATCAGATAATATAATTATATTAATTCCTTTTTTTATACAATCAGATATTTGAATTATTAGATTTTCAAGGGCTTCCTCCAGCCCAATGATTCTCCTTGAATTATCATATAATATCTCAATTGTTTGTGCTTTAAAGTTTTCTGTTTTTAAATTTCTTATCTTTTCAAGATCTGAATTTGAAATCACAGGGTTTTGTATTGAAAGCTTTTTACACTGAAATTCATTAATTTCAAAAATGTTTTTATCATGACCAAGAGATAGACTTATATCAGTAACTATTTCTTCTCTAATTCCATCCAATGGGGGATTAGTTACTTGAGCAAATAGCTGCTTAAAATAATTAGGTAGTAGTTGAGGTATGTCAGATAAAACTGCTAGAGGGGTGTCAATTCCCATTGATGCTAATGCCTCTTTCCCATTTTGAGCCATCGGTGTAATTACTTCTTGAATATCCTCTAGAGTATAGTTGAAAAGTCTTTGTCTAGTTTTTAAGTCAATTGTTTCTATAGGACATGTATCACCAATATACATAATATCCTTTAAATGGAGCCTATTTTTATCTAGCCACTTTTTGTATGGTTTATTAGAGACAATTTTTGTTTTTATCTCTTTGTCTTCAATAATCCTTCCTTTGTTCATGTCAACAAGAAACATTTTACCAGGTTCTAACCTACCATGGTTTTTTATATCATTAGGATTTACGTCAACAACACCAATTTCAGAGGCCATAATTAATTTACCGCTTTTTGTTATTGTATATCTGGAGGGCCTTAAACCATTTCTATCAAGAAGAGCTCCCACATAGTCACCATCTGTAAAAGGTACTGAGGCAGGTCCATCCCATGGTTCCATTATACAAGAGTTATATTCATAGTATGCTTTTTGATCTTCGGACATTGTTTTGTGTTTTTCCCATGCTTCTGGGATCATCATCATCATTACCTCAGGCAATGTTCTTCCTGTTAAAGTAAGAAGTTCAACAACCATATCCATTGAGGCAGAATCAGATTTGTCGGGTAAAACAATCGGAAAAAGCTTTTCGATTTGTGATCCAAAAATATCACTTTTCATAATTTCTTCCCTCATCCGCATTCTATTGATATTTCCTTTCAAAGTATTAATTTCCCCATTTTGACAAATAAATCTAAATGGTTGAGCAAGTTCCCAAGAAGGCATTGTGTTAGTAGAAAACCTCTGGTGAACTAATGCTAATCTGGTAACTAAGTCTGGCTGCATTAAGTCTTGAAAATATGGGCCTATATCTTCAGGTCTTATTATTCCTTTATAAATTATTGTTGTAATGGATAAGCTAGGCACATAAAAATAATTTCTTTGAGAAATTTTTGAATTTATTATTGTATTTTCCGAAATTTTTCTAGCAGCATAGAGTTTTGCTTTAAAAATTTTTTCATCAATTTTATCTTTTTTTATAATAAAAACTTGCTCTATTTTAGGTTCAGAATTTAGTGCTATTTTCCCAAGATTATCTGAATTAACCGGAACATTTCTCCATCCTAAAATCTTGAGGCCTTGGTTTATTATTTCTGATTTTATTACACTTTTGCAATAATTGTATTCATTTGTTTTTTTTGGTAGAAAAATCATTCCAACGGCATACTCTCTTTGCTTAGGTAGTTTAAATTGACAAACTCTTTTAAAAAAGTCATGAGGGATATCAATCAAAAGACCAGCTCCGTCACCGGTTTTACCATCAGAGCTTGTTCCACCTCTATGTTCTAATCTAATAAGAATTTCTAAAGCATCATGAATAATTTGATTGGTTTTTTGACCATTTAAATTGCAGATAAAACCTGCACCACAATTTTCATGTTCAAATTCAGGAAGATAAAGACTTTTCTTTTTCATGTTCGTTTACATTAATCTAATTGCAAAATTAGAATAAATTTATATTTTAATTACCATATATCTCTTTAAAACTTAATGGTATTTAATATTTCATAAAATTATTGATATTAATTTAAAATATTAATATTATTACATCGAAATACTGATCTTTTTATTAAAAAGATGAAAAATAAAACTGAATATATTGTACTTGGAGTAATGTCTGGAACATCTTTAGATGGAATCGATATGTCTGTCAATAGATTTTTTTACAGTAAAAAAAAGTGGAGATTTAAAATACTTAAATGCAAAACTGTAAAATATTCAAAAAAATGGGTTTCTAGATTAATTCAATCAAGTTTTTTGACTGATTCTGATTTGGTTATTTTAAATAAAGATTATACTGAATATTTATCAAAAGTTATATTGAAATTTATTCAAAAATTTGATGATAATATTGATTTTATAAGTTCTCATGGACATACTGTTTTTCATCAACCCGAGAATGGTTTTACTTATCAAATTGGTAATAATAGAATTTTATCTGATCTTATATCTAAAACACTAGTTTGTGATTTCAGAACACAAGATGTTTCATTAGGAGGGCAAGGAGCTCCTTTAGTACCTGTAGGTGACTATTATTTATTTTCAGATTATGCTGCTACTTTAAATCTTGGGGGTTTTGCAAACATCACAAAACTATTAAATCCAGTAATTGCTTACGACATTTGTCCTGTTAATACTGTTTTAAATTCTTTATCAACAAAGCTCAAATTGAGTTATGATTATGGAGGTGAAATTGCCTCTAAGGGCAAAATAATAAACAAAATGTTGGAGGAATTAAATTTGATCAATTTTTATGATTTTCCTCCACCTAAATCACTTGGAATTGAATGGGTAAAAAAAGAAATAGATCCAATTATTTCTAAATACGAAACTTTTTCAGTTAAAGATTTACTTCACACATTTGTTATTCATATTTCTTTGAAAATTTCATCTCAGTTTCCTTCTGAAGGGAAAATTTTAGTAACTGGCGGAGGAGTTTACAATGATTTCTTAATTAATGAGATTCAAAAACAATCCAAATGTGAATTAGTGAAACCCAGTAAGGATTTAATTGAATTTAAAGAAGCACTGATTTTTGCTTTTCTTGGACTTTTAAAATTAAGAAATGAGATTAACTGTTTCAGTTCAGTTACTGGAGCCAAAAAAGATCATTCTTCAGGAATTATTTATAAAGTATAATTTTTAATTAGATTGTATTTGAATTATATTTAGAACAAAATTTAAAAAAATTATGGAGACAATAATAATTTCAATTTTTGTTCTAGGATACTTAGCAATTACCCTTGAGCACTCACTTAAAATTGATAAATTAATTCCTGCACTTGCAATGATGGCGATTTTATGGGCCATTATTGCTTTGACTCATTTACCTGTTTTTGAAGTAAATTCAGAATTATTAAAGCTAGTCCCTTCACATATTGAAGAAGTTTTATTGCACCATTTAGGAAAAACTGCTGAAATTCTTGTCTTTCTCTTGGGAGCAATGACCATTGTTGAAATCATAGACTATTTCAATGGTTTTTCAACTATTAAATCATTTATCAAAACTAAATCTAAGAAAAAATTACTTTGGATTTTCTCCGGATTAGCTTTTATTTTATCTGCTATAATAGATAATTTAACCGCAACAATTGTTTTGATAACAATTCTTCAAAAAGTTGTTAGAGATAAAAATACAAGATTGTGGTTTGCTGGGTTAATAATTGTTTCTGCAAACGCCGGGGGAGCTTGGTCTCCAATAGGAGACGTTACTACTACAATGTTGTGGATAGGAAATAAAGTTACAACAATTGAATTAATAAAATTTCTTTTGATACCATCGATTGTTTGTACTTTGGTTCCTGTTTTTATTGCCTCTCGATTGAAAGCTTTTCAAGGGAATATTTCATCTGAAGTGAAGGATGATGGGGAAAAAAATCATAAATATGGTGCAACAATGCTTTATATGGGGCTCTCTGGAATAGTATTTGTTCCAATTTTTAAGACTATTACTCATTTACCACCATATGTTGGAATGATGTTCTCTTTAGCAGTTGTTGCAACTTTTGCAGAAATTTTTAGTCGTACTAAAATTAGTATTTCAAATGTAGATGAAGAGAGTAATATAGAAGCTCATCATAGCCCTGTTCACAAATCACTTTCTAAAATTGAGTTACCTAGTATATTATTTTTTCTTGGAATTTTGTTGGCAGTTGCTGCGCTTGAATCACTTGGTATTTTATTTGAATTTGCAGGATCATTAAATAAGGCTATTCCAAATACAGATATTGTTGTAGTTTTGTTTGGTATTGGATCAGCCATTGTTGACAACGTTCCACTAGTAGCAGCTAGTATGGGAATGTTTTCTCAGTCAATTGACGATCCATTATGGCATTTTATCGCTTTTTCTGCTGGTACCGGTGGAAGCATGTTAATTATCGGATCAGCTGCTGGAGTAGTTGCTATGGGAATGGAAAAAATTGATTTTTTTTGGTATCTAAAAAAAATATCATGGCTAGCTTTTCTCGGATTCATTTCAGGTTCAATAACATTTGTGTTCTTAAGAGGATTATTAGTGTAAAATATAAAAAATTAAGAAATTATATATGCAAGATCCAATTTCTAATCAAGTTGAAAAATCCCTTTCATTAATTGAATTAGTTAGGGATGGAGGAATAGGCGCTCAAATTATAATTATAATTTTATCTTTTTTATTCGTAGTTTCTCTTTATATATATATTGAAAGATCATTCGTTCTTAAATCTGCTCAAAAAATAGATGAAACCTTTATGGAACAAATTAAGCACTATGTAAAACAAGGAAAGATAAATGATGCAAAGCAGTTATGTGTTAGCGAGAACTCTCCCATATCTAATTTGCTAAGTAAAGGAATTTCACGAATAGGAAAACCCCTTGAGGACATAAGTTCTTCGATTGAAAATGCTGGAAAATTAGAGGTATATAAATTAGAAAAAAATGTAAGTATACTAGCCACTATAGCGGGAGTAGGACCAATGTTAGGTTTCCTTGGAACAGTAATAGGTATGATTATTTCAATTTTTGAGATTTCAAATGCTGGAGGTAATATTGATATGAAGCTTTTATCAAATGGGCTATATACAGCAATGACAACAACTGTAGCTGGCTTAATTGTAGGTATTTTAGGCTATATTTTTTATAATCATTTGGTAGTAAAAACAAATAAGGTAGTTTATCTTATGGAATCTTCAACTATTGAATTTCTAGATTTATTAAACGAACCAGCAGTGTAAATGAAATTTAAGGGGCAAAATAAAATATCAAATGATTTCAATTTGTCATCTATGACAGACATTGTTTTCCTCTTATTAATTTTTTTCATGATTGCTTCAACTCTGGCTAAAGAATTAGATACCATTGAGGTTAATCTCCCAAGTGCAAAAGGGAAAACTGAGAATAGAAAATCTATAACAGTTTCGATAAATAATCAAAATGATTTTTTTATTGATGGACAAGTTATTTCAAAGGATTTATTTGAGAAAAAATTAATTGATTTAATTTCTTTAGAGAATAATAAAATTGTTGTGTTGAAATCTGAAAAAACTGTACCTCTTGAAGAGGTTGTTTTTATTATGAATATTGCTAATCAAAATTCTATTAAAATAATTCTAGCAGTAGAATCAAATTAGTATGATCTTTTTTAAAACTATTCATGAAAGGAATTCATTGATTTTAACATCAATAATATTAGTTTTAGTTATTCTTATTTGTTCGTTTTTAGGGCTTAAATATTTTGAACCCCAAATTCAATATGGATTTGAAGTTAGCTTTATAAAATATCCTTCTAGTGAGAAAGTTGAAATTTTTAGTAATAATGAATCAGTTTTTAATAAAATAGAAAAACAAAATATTTCTTCATTAAAATCAAATTTAAAATCAGATAAAGTAATTTCTCAAAATGATGAATCTGAAATACTAAGTATCAATGAAAAAAATAAGTCTTTAGAAAATAAACCTGAAAATAAAATACAAGAAACCACCGAAAAAACAGTCCAAAGTTTTTTAGGGAATTTATCAAAAAAACCTAAATCTAAAGAAATTGAAAATAAAGTGGTTACTGAGACTAATGAATTTAAAGATATTTATTCCTCAACATACTATACTAAAGAAATTATAAGTTTAGATAAAAAACGATATGGGCTGAATGGTCGAACTCTTATGAGTAGTGGCCTTTTTTCCCATGAATGTAATGAAGAAGGTTTAGTAGTGGTTAAGATATTAGTTGATCCTAATGGAAATGTTATATCTGCCGATCCTGGCGTTAAAGGAAGTACTAATGTTGATAATTGTCTTCTTGAACCTGCAAAAAAAACAGCTTTGTCTTTTAAATGGTTTCCCGATGAAAGTGCTCCAAAAAAACAAATCGGTTTTGTGGTAATTCAATTTAAATTAAGTGAATAGTTTTGAAGAGGTAAATAATTGGATAAATTCTCAGATTCCTAATTACCAAAAAGATGGAGTCAAAGCTTATAAGCCTGATTTAAATAAGATGAATTCATTTAATAATTTCTTGGGTAATCCTGATAAAAATTTTAAAAAAATCCATATATCTGGAACAAATGGGAAGGGATCTACTGCTCATCTAATATCATCAGTACTTCAAGAATCAGGATATAAGGTGGGACTATATACTTCTCCTCATTTACAATGCTTTACTGAAAGAATAAAGATAAATGGTTTATCAATTCAAAAGAACTATGTAATAGATTTTTTCCATGATAATTTAACTTTTATAAAAGAAAATGGCTTATCATTTTTTGAAATTACTGTTGGAATGGCTTTAAAGTATTTTTCCTCAAATAAAGTTGATATTTCAATTATTGAAGTGGGATTAGGAGGTAGATTAGATGCAACAAATATTATTGAAAAACCTGAGGTAGTAATAATAACTAATATTGGAATGGATCATTCAAATATACTTGGAAATACTAGAGGTTTGATAGCTAAAGAGAAGGCAGGGATAATTAAGAATAAAGTTAAAGTAGTAATTGGGGAAAGAGATAATGAGACTGAAAATATTTTTGAGGAAATTGCTCAAAATAAAAAGGCTGAAATTTTATGGGCAAATAGCTTAAATAATTTTGATTATTTATCTGATTTAAATGGTAATTACCAAATAAGAAATATGAAATGTGCATATTTGGCATTAACTTTATTAAAAGACTTTAATATTTCAAAAAAATCAATTTCAAATGGATTTTTAAAAACCAAAATTAATACTGGAATATCATGTAGATGGGAAAAAATCTCTGAAAATCCAGAAATAATTATGGATGTCACTCATAATAAAGAAGGATTTAAATATGTAGTTCAGCAGATAAGAAATCAATCCTTTAATAAATTACATATGGTTTTAGGATTTGTAAAGGATAAAAATATTGATGAAATATTTAAAATTCTTCCAAACAATGCTTTTTATTATTTATGTAAACCTTCAATTGAAAGAGGAATGAGTATTAGAGAAATAATTCCAATAATTAAAAAATATCAATTGAATTATTTAATTAATTCAAGTCCAAAAGAGGCATTAGGAAATGCCAGAAAAAATGCATCTGATAATGACTTAATATATGTTGGAGGTAGCACTTTTATTTGTGCTGATTTAATATAGACAAACTTTGTTTGTAATAAATATTAACCTTGATCTAGAATTTTATATTTAAAGATTTTTTTTAACCTCCTCGAGAGCTCTACTAGCCATTCCAACAGAATGATGATTTCCAGTTTTTTCGGCTAATTTTAGGGACTTTTTAGCAGCTTTAAGAGCTTGTTTTTTATCTCCATAATTGTTGTATATCTGAGCTTTGTAAGAATAAACCCAAAAAGGGAATGGACCTTCGCGCATTGATAAACTTTTATCAAACCAAATTTTACTTTTATTTTTATCTAAATCATTATGATAAAAGTACAATGCAGCATTGTGATAATCCCAAGTAGAAGCCTTTCCACTAGAAATTGTTTCTTCAATACTTTCCATTACTTGTTCATCAGTAAAGACTTTAAAAGGAAATGCGGCAAGTTTGTCTTCCCAATTAAAGCTAAGAACAGCAGAATTTTGAGTGATATTGTTAAAGCCAATTTGAAAATTTTCTACTGAAAAAGGTAATTTGAAACTTTGACCAACAACATCTAAAATAATTTTATTTTTATTCCAGTCTGAGGGTAATCCACTGTTTTCTGTTTCATCGTATAACATTAATCTCCATTCACTTTCATTTGGAATTGTATAAATTGAGTATTTTCCTTTTTTTACGATTATTCCACTAAAACTTACGTCTTTAGAAAAACTGATTGTTGTATTTTTATTAGCACCTGTTCTCCAAATTTTATCATAAGGTACAACTCCACCAAATATCTTTCTTGAATTTACTGCAGGTCTAGAATATTCGACTTCAATATCAGTAAGACCTACAACTTGACTGATTTTTGATTTTGTACTTAAAGCTGGTGTTTTTACTTGACTGTAGGTGGTTGAAAAAATAAATAAAATTTGAACTATTAAAATTTTTTTCATGACATGAAAGATTTAAAAAAATATTGAGTGTTATTGCAATTTAATAATTTATTTAATCTTTTTGATTAGTAGTTTTAAAAATTTATATTTGCCATCATTTATTATAAAATAAATAAAACACATATATGGGGCGCTTAGCTCAGTTGGTTCAGAGCACTTGGTTTACACCCAAG
>CESO01006683.1_pt1 | contig 13913 bp, 11 predicted proteins | sample 356341 | NCBI WGS metagenome assembly CESO01 (sample SAMEA2621812, study PRJEB7988) | marine metagenome | biome: marine biome (ENVO:00000447); feature: deep chlorophyll maximum layer (ENVO:xxxxxxxx); material: "saline water (ENVO:00002010), including plankton (ENVO:xxxxxxxx)" | depth 35 m
TCGATTAGCTACTGGAACTGTACTTTTATCTTCTAAGATAACATACCCACCGTCAGCAGTGACATAGCGTTTTACGCTATCCATATTTATTAGATGTGATTTATGAATTCTTTCAAAATTATGAGGCTTTAGTAGACCCTCATACTCCTTCAAAGTCCTCGAGGCGAGCATCTTAGTTCCATCTTTAAGAAAAAATTGCGTGTAATTACTGGTACTTTCACATCTCAAAATATCATTAATTTTAACTACATGCAATCCCTCAGAACTTGATATGATCAACTTCTTATCACGGTCCTTGAGATGACCAAAAAGAACATCGAGTCTTGGCTTTGCTTTCGAGACTTTGTCAAATTTCCTTATTGCTTTTACAAGCTCTTCTGGATCTACCGGTTTTAGCAAATAATCAAGAGCTGAAAATTTTATCGCCCGCAAGGCATAATTCTCATGAGCAGTAACAAAAATTATTGCACCATCCCATTCAGGTTTATTTTCTGATATTTTATTCAACAATTCAAAACCTAATTCCCCTGAGAGATGAATATCAACAAATAAAATATTTGGTTCTTTTTGCTTAAAAAGATTCCATGCTGAATCTACATCTGAGGCTTCGAGCAATGGTTTTACCTCAGGACAAAATAAATTCAATTTTTGACTCAAGGCCTTTCGACTTTTTAATTCGTCATCAAGGATTAGGGCACTGAAGAACATAGCTTAAAGTTAATCAGAGAATTCCCAATTTCGTATCATCGGTAGCACAAGAGAAACACGCGTTCCCGCATTTAAATCATGCACAAAAACTTTATGTGGAAAACCTGATTCTAAACTCATGGCCTGAAGACGTTTACTTAATATTTTTGTCGCAGCACTTCTTTTTTCTCCCTCATCGCCAGTATTATTGGATCTAGAAGCCTTTCTTCCAATACCGTTATCCTCAATTTGAATTAATAGCGAATTTTCTTCTTGAGGGTGAATTATGAAATAAATTTTCAGTAGTCCGTCATCTCGTTTTTGTTGAATAAGTGGTCTAAGTCCGTGAAGGATTGAATTTTCTACCAATGGTTGAATTAACATTGGAGGTATTGCTAATGAATCCCGATCTATTTCTGGATCTAATTGAATAACACTTTGAAATCCTGAATCAAATCGCATTTGCTCTAAAGCAATATAATTTTCTAATGCACCTATTTCCTTATCTAAAAACACATATTGTTGATCTGCACTTTCTAAAGTATAACGCATTAAACTCGAGAATTTTTGAAGATAAACAATTGCCTGTTTTGGTTCACTATCAAGAATGTAGGCTGATATGGACTCTAGGGCATTAAATGTAAAGTGTGGATTCATCTGAAGTCTGAAAGCCATCCTCTCAAGTTGTGATTTTTCTTTTAACCACTTATTCTTATCAATTCTTCTCTTGCTGTAAGAGTATATGATAATAATAATCAAAATGAACAAAGCGGAAAAAACAGAAAGAAAAATCTCTGGGCGTCTCCAAAATGGATATTCAATTTCGATATAATGAGAAACGGATAAAAGTTTGTCCGTATAAGGTTCTTCAGCTCTTACTCTTAATTCGTACTTCCCTGGTTTAAGTCTTTGAAGTACTATTCTTCTACCGAGACCAATGGATATCCATAAACCATCGTTTAGTTGATACTCAAGAGATATTATTTTTGAAATATCACTTCTACCTCTTATGCCAAGTTTAATATTAATTAGTTCTCCTGATTTCTCTGATGACTGATCAACTTCTCGAATAAAAATTGCCGGATCTAAAAAAATATTTAGGTCTCGCTTATTGGATTTATTGTAGAGACCAAAACTGGAATGACCAAGGATATCATTTTTGAATTTAGATTCCCTAGTAGGAATCTTTTCAAATGCTGTACCTATAAATTCCAATTTATCAAAATTGAAATCTAAAACAGAATAAACGCCTTTAGAGGTCAATAATTTTATTCCTCCATCTTCAGCAATTGCATCATAAACCCATTCTGAATCATAAATATTTTCCCAAAAGCCATTATTCCATTTTACGATACCAAATTCTCCATATGTTGTAATCCCAAAACCCGGAATGTGCAAAATGCCAATAGAAATACCACCTTCAGGATTTGGAAATTTTTTAAACGAATTAGCTCCAACTGAAAAGAAACCTAAAGAGGTGCTTAACCAACACGAATCTTTAGAAATGATAGAAATTGAATTAATTTTTCCAGCATTGTACGGCAAAGTTCTAAGATCATACCATACGGATGGTGAATTTATCAGAGTTAAATTATCTTCTTCGGCAAGTAAAAGGCCACCTGAGCCATTTTCGCATGCGTTATTTATTGTCCCAATCATTAACCCTCCCTGAGTGTAAAGGCGAGTACATGTGCCGAGATCATCAATAAACCATAATCCACTTTCACCAAAAACCCATGCTCCCAAACCGTCTTTAGTTTTCAAGAAATTATGATATCCATTTAAATCCTTTTCTTGAAGTACCCACAATGAATCCTCATATTTTTCTAATCCATTATTTGAAACCACATAAAGATTATTTTTAAAAGAAATTGATGATATTACGGGCATAGTTTTCATAGTATTCCAATCCCCAGAGGTTGATCTAACCCATAAACCACTTTTCGAAGAGATCATAATTAACCCCTCATTTTGTAATATTTGAGAAGCACCTTCAAGACCCACAATAGTATCCTCAAACCAAATTTGTGAATTAATACCTCGATAATAAAGTCTCGTATTAGTTAAGGCATAGATTCTACCCATTCCATTATTCAATAAATCAATACAAATCTCATCCCCTCCTAAAAAAGTAGTATCCGGAATCAAAGTATTATTCTTTAAGATAGAAATGCCTTGACCTGCAAGCATCCATTGATTAAACCCGATAGATATAATCGAAGAATAAAAGGGTTTTAGATTGGTTTCAAATATTTCATTTACTGGAGATAAAATTTCACCATCAAAACGAAAAACCCCTTTATTACTCGTTGTCATTAAATATTCGCCAGATGTGTCTATGATCATATCTGTAATATTCAAGTCATTGAAATCCACATCTAATTGATCAACAACTACAGCATTTTTAATTATCTGACCAAAACTATTATCATGGAGAAAAAGAGATAAAAAGATTAATAAAAGGATTCCTTTATGAAATTTTAGAAAATTCAATTGATTACAGAAATATCTCATAAAAATGAAAAACAATTTTTTTATTTTCAATTTAAACGATTCACAATACCATCCCATTGATTCCAAAAAGACGGGTAACTTTTACTGACAGTTTCGGGATAATCAATTCTTATTGGTTGTTTTAATCCAATAATAGCCCAGAAGAAAGCCATTCTGTGATCACCCAAACTCGATACTCTAACAGTTTCTTTATTTGGAGCCCAATTACTCGCATCAAATGAAAAAGATTCATTCACTTCAAGATCAAATACTTCTATTTCAAGTATTTTTAATGCATTAATTAATGCCTCAAAACGGTTTGTCTCCTTATGTGCCAACGTTTGAAGACCTGAACATGAAAATTTTATTTTTAACAAAATTGCCATAGCTATAGATACCTGAACCAAATCTGGACACAATAAAAAATCAATTTTAACTTCTTTATATTTTGAAGGCTTTTGATTAACCTGAATTCCTAACTTATTTTCTTGTACTTCGAAACCAAAAAAATTTGACCATTTCATGCAAATAGAATCTCCTTGAAGGGTCTTTTTGTTTAAACCCTCGAGTAAAAATTCTTGCTTAGTTATTGTCGAACGGCAAATCCAAAGCCAAGCATTACTCCAATCTGATTCTGGAGGCCATCTCAAAGGACTCTTACAAATCAACCTTGTCATTTCTATATATGGATAACTGACTGTAAACCCTTTGCGAGAGACCATTAGTCTTGAGGATAACAAAGGTTCGATTAGAATCAAAGCACTTTCAAATTGAGAGCTAAATGAAGAGTCTACACGAACCTCTCCACCAGATAACTTTTTTCCTGAGATTTTAAAACTTCCATTATCCATTTTTTTTATATCGGCCCCCATTTCTCTTAATGAATTTATAAGTGGGTCAATTGGTCTTTTTATCAAACTATCATCACCAGTTATAATTTTATTTACACCTTTTTTTGCTGACCAAAAAGCAATTCCAAATCGAAAAGCTGTGCCTGTAGCACCTACATTAATTAATTCATTCTTTGAAGTTAATAGATTGTACATGGATTTTATATCATCAGACCAATTCTCATCAAAATCTGGTAATTTCTCATTTAAAATAGCGCATCGAACTAAATATCGATTAGCAATACTTTTTGAAATTGGAAGACTAATCTTTATCATAGCGCTCCTGAGCTTTTTTTATCTCTTTTTCAGAGACTTTTTCTAGGCGAGCTCCTTTCCCAGGCCCAAGCCATAAGGAAAAATGATAATCTTTAGAATTAGACGATTTTTTTTTATCCCCAAACATACCTTCCAGTAAATCATCGTTAGCCAGTTTGAGCCTTGACCACCATTTATCAATCAATACTTGCAACTTCTTTAGATCTCTTTTATCCAATAATCCCTTATCAAAGGCAATTTCAGATTCAATAAATAAACCTGCTGCGACTGCATTACCGTGAGAAACGTTATGGCCCTGAATATATTCGATTGCATGAGCTATAGTATGGCCCAAATTTAAAAAAACCCGCTCACCGTTTTTTTCAAAATGGTCCTTTTGTACGATATCTATTTTGACTCCAATGGCTTTAGTTATTAGCTTCTTAACATCACTCATTGATCTCAACTCTAGGCATTCATTCCATAATGAACTACCACTAAGCATCCCGTGTTTTATCATTTCCGCAAATCCAGAAATTATATCTCCGTCAGCCTGTGTATTTATAAAATCCGGATATATATATACCCCCTTTGAAGATGAAAAAGTTCCTAATAAATTTTTAAAACCTTTAATATTTATTCCATTTTTCCCACCTATCGCAGCGTCAACCATTGCTAACAAAGTCGTTGGAATTATTAAATGATCTATTCCCCTCATAAAAGTGCTTGATAATAACCCACCAATATCAGACACGACACCTCCTCCAAGACTTATCAACAGGCTATTTCTATCAGCTCCATTATCCAACATAGCAAGTTGAAGCTCAGAAAGAATCTGTAATGACTTACTTTCTTCACCTGCCTCAACCTCAATTACCGCAGTTTCTCCAATATTATTTAACTCACCAAAAAAAATAGACATGCATGATTGGTATACATTTGAATCTGTGAGAATTATAACCTTGGAATAATTAATTCTATTCTTGGAAAACCATATATCTAAAAATTTCAATGATGATTCACCCGCAGTAATAGGGCCGAAAAAAGTGTTCCAATTTGACATATTATAAAGTTCGGTAATTCTTATCTGTAAGACACTATATTTGAAAAATCATTAAGAAAAACATTGGTTAATGTCTCTAGACTTTCGAGATACCAGCATCGCATTTAAATCGCATAGCACAAGATCTCTTCAAAGAAGTAAGTGGTTATTTTTAGTAATATCAAATTCCTTTTTAGTTAAAATTGGAAAGTCATTAACAGTATTCGCTTTCAAATTAAAGCTTCCAATAAATTTTTTAATTCTAAAAACGGTCTTTAAACAATTTTGCGGTGGACAAACAGTTAAGGACAGTAAAGAGGTGATATCTGAAAATTGGAAATTCAAAGTGGGTAGCATTCTTGATTATAGTGTTGAAGGACAAACCAACGAATTTGAGTTTAATAACACAAAAGAAGCCATAATAGAGACTATCAGGACCAGTAAAAATAATCACGGAGTACCTCTTGCAGTTTTTAAAGTCACAGGATTAATCAATATAAAACTATTAGAGAAAAAAAGTGCCAATCTGAAATTTGACAAAAAAGAAGAAAACGATTGGAAAAAAGGTATTAAAAGAGTCAATGAAATACTATCGTTTGCAAATTCCTTAGATGTACCCATAATGATTGACGCCGAGGAATCATGGATTCAAAAGGCCATTGATGAAATTGCTTATGATGGAATGGCATTATATAATAGAAAAGAGGTTATCATTTACAATACCATTCAATGTTATAAAAAAAATCAGTTAGTTGGTCTCAAAAAAAATATTAAATCTGCAAAAGAAAAAGGATTTATGTTTGGTGTTAAGTTGGTTAGAGGGGCGTATTTAGAAAAAGAAAATTCGCGATCTAAAGAAATGGACTATGAATCCCCGATCCATCCATCCAAATTTCATACCGACAAAGAGTTCAATGATTGTATGAACTATATCCTGAAAATTATTGATAAACCAGAAACAAAGAAAACAGTTAGTTTAATTCTTGGCACGCACAATGAAGAAAGTACGATGCTAGCCATTAAAACACTAAAAGAAAATGGTTGGAAACATGGAGAGGAGCCTGTTTTGTTTGCCCAACTTTTTGGGATGTCCGATAACATAAGTTATAATCTTTCGAATGCAGGTTATAAAACAGCAAAGTATCTGCCATTTGGACCCATTCGAGAAGTAATACCTTATTTATTTCGTAGAGCCGAAGAAAATACATCAGTTAAAGGCCAAACTGGAAGAGAACTTTCATTAATTAAAACTGAATTAAAGCGACGAAAAAGCATACGATGATTAGTTAGTCATTTTTGTTAGACTTAAGACAACGGCAGTGTCCTCTCTTCGTTCCCAAATCGCTTTCCATTGAATCCCTTGATAATTTATCTGAATCGGATATTGGGAATATTTAATTTCCTCACGAGTGATCACTTTACTCTCTTTAAAATCAACATTTCCGTATAAAAAAAATGCATTTAAAAATATCGAATCCTTAAACATTTGAATATATTTAATTGAACTTGAATCTAACTTAATAGACTTAACTCGTTGATCATTCAAATCCACCAGGACTCGATTATTTGGCAAATATGTACACTGAAAATCGTGATCCTTAAATAAAAAAATAACTAGTAAACCCCCCATAAGCAATCCAAAAGAGTACCATAAAAACCGACGGAAAAAAATCACAATAAAAGGTCTATTTCGGTGAAAGGTATACCATAAGGCTCAGCCATTTCCCGGTGGGTAATAGTGCCTTTATAAATGTAAATTCCTTTTCTTAGGAATTCATTGCGATTTAGAGCATTTTCGATTCCTCCTTCTTCGCCTATTCTCAAAATAAAAGAAGAGGTTAAATTATTTAATGCGAAAGAAGCTGTTCTAGACACTCTTGAGGCAATATTTGGAACTGAGTAATGGATTACTCCATATTTAATATAATTTGGAGATTCAAGAGTTCGGAGCTCAGAGGTCTCAAAACAACCTCCATTATCTATACTGACATCTATAATAATTGATTTTTCTTGCATTGAAGAAACCATTTCTGTACTTATAATCATAGGGGCTCTGCCATTTACAGGTCTCATCGCTCCAATTGCGACATTACATTCTTTGATTGCATTTGAGAGCATTCTTGGTTGAATCGTGCATGTGTATACATCTGCTCCAATATGATCGCGAAGTCTTTGTAATCTGGTTAACGACGAATCAAAAACTTTAACCTTTGCCCCAAGAGCTACTGCCAATCGAGCAGCAACTGTACCGACGGTGCCTGCTCCAAGAATAACTACTTCTAACGGGGGAACCCCTGTAACTCCTGCCATAGAATAGCCCAGTCCTCCTGAAAGAGAATTAAGGTACTCCATCACCAATGTTATTGATTCATTTCCAGCGATTTCAGACATAGACCTAACAAAAGATGCTCTACCTTCCTCATCAATTATTTTACTGTAATTAAATGCAGTAACACCTTTTTTCCTTAAAGAATTTATGTATTCTTGATCTAAAGAATTTATATCAATGGCAGATAATAGTATTTGACCCGGTTTAAATAATTTAATTTCCTCCTCGCAAGGTTTAGCTACTTTTACAACTAATTGACAACCAAATATTTCATCTCGATTAGAAGATATTATTCCTCCAACTTCTGAATACTCAAGATCTGTATATCCAGAGGAGATACCCGCTCCCTGCTCCACCACAACACTATGACCCCTTTCAACCAAAAGATAAACCCCTTCTGGTGTTAAAGACACTCGATTTTCAAATTCACTTTGTTCTTTGGGGATTCCTATAAGCAAACTCTCTGGCTGAATTGGAACCAGCAAATGTTCTTCTTGCGGCATGAATCCGGGTTCATTAATTTTCATTTTTCATAAATTTCTAAAGTCAATTTTCGAGAATCATCAGGCTGCTTTTCTATATGCAAATGATGGCTATTTTCAGGTAATAAATTTCCAATATTTTCTGGCCATTCAATCCAGCATGGTCTACCACTTGAGAAATAGTCGTCTAACCCTATATCCTCTGCTTCATTAAGGCTATTCAATCGATAAAAATCGAAATGGTATATAATTCCCGTCGGACTTAAATATTCATTTACTATAGAAAATGTAGGACTTGAACCTAAATCCTTAGAATTTAATGATTTCAGCCATTGCTTTACAGCACTGGTTTTACCAACACCCATTTCTCCATAAATAGCGACAATTCCAGAAATTATTTTTCTATTTTCGTCTGACCATTTCCGCCAGTCCTCATAAGACTTTAAAACTTTCTCAATTACCACTGGCTTAAATATAAAAACACATTATAAATTATCTGGGAGTCAACTGAGCAAATGGAATTATTATTTCTTCCATACTAATTCCTCCGTGTTGGTATGAACCTTCAAATTTACTCGCGTACTCATTAAATTTATTGGGATATACGAAATAGCCACTCTCTGAGGCAAAAACAGCAGTATCTCCAAGCATGACAGAGGGCAAACCAACTTCAGCAGGAGAAATACTCAATCCTACTTCCTTGGAATTGAATTCTAACCCATGACCAATCTTATATCGCATGTTGGCTGTAATATTTCTTGGTCCCTTAATAGAAACGGGTTTTTTTACGGATATAGTGCCATGATCCGTTGTTACGAATAATTCAAAGCCATTATCCGCTATCATTTCCGTCCAAGGGCGTAATGGAGAATTTTTCCACCAACTATTTGTTAATGCTCTAAACCCCCTGTCGCTACTCGCTATATCTCTAACAATGCTTTGATCTGTTTTAGCATGACTGATCATATCAATAAAATTTATGACTAAAACAATTAAATTATCATTTTTCCGGCTTTGCCATTGACGAACCCACTTTTGCTCGGAAACATGATTTGTTACTTTGGCGTAACTAAAGTCCTGAATTCCATGATTTTTTGCCCATTCACTGAGGAAAAATAACTCATTTGAGTTTCTTCCTCCTTCCGAGTTAATAAGATCAGGAACCCACTTATCAGGATACTTTTGACTCAATTCTTCAGGTAATAATCCAGAGATTAATGAATTTCTGGCATACTGAGTAGCTGTTGGGAGGATACTTGCATACAGTTCATTGGATTCAATTCTAAACGAATTATTAAAAAATGGCTGCAACTCATCCCACTGGTCCAATCGGAGATTATCAAAAATTAATAGAACCGATTTTTTACCCGACCTCAGGTGTGGCAGAACCTTCCGCTCAAGGATTTGGTGGCTAAAATCACATTGAGAATCATTTGATTTTAAGCTAAGTGGATAAAATTCTCTCCACCATCTAGAAAATAATCGATTTGCTTCTTCTTTTTGATGGTCAAGCATTGGACGCATAGACTCGGCCTCAGAATCATTTAGCTTTTTATCCCAAACTACAAGTTCTTTGTAAACTGATGTCCATTGCGCCCAAGAGCTCGCCTCATTTATAGACGTACTAATATCTCTAATGGCCATTTGATAGCTTTGTATGCTTCTTTCTGATATCAGATTCTTTCTCTCTAATAATCTTTTTAGTGTTGACAATACCTGTTTTGGCTGAACAGGTTTTATCAAATAATCTGCAATATTGTCTCCTATAGCCTTATCCATTAGGCCTTCTTCTTCACTTTTGGTTACCATAACAACAGGCACATTGACTTTTAATGCCTTAATTTCGGGTAGAACATCAAGTCCAGATTGACCAGGCATGTGCTCATCAAGCAAAATCACATCAAAAGAGTTCTCAGCAATAATAACCAGTGCATCAGCACCATTCGTTGCAGTTAAAACCTCAAAACCTTTACTTTCTAAAAGGATTATGTGCGGTTTTAACGTCTCTACTTCATCATCAACCCAAAGAATTCGCCCATTGTCCATATTGATTTCTTAATTTTACAGTTCGTTAAATTACAATTTACCTGACATACCGTTCTCAAATGTCTAAAAGGGAAGAGACCAATAAGTTCAAACTATTCAACGATCCAATATATGGTTTCATTGCTATACCCTCGGAATTAATTTTTGATTTAATTGAACACCCCTATTTTCAAAGGTTAAGACGTATTGGGCAACTGGGACTAAGTTCCTTGGTATACCCGGGGGCATACCATAGTAGATTTCATCATGCATTGGGGGCTATGCATTTAACTCAGAAAGCCGTTAATGTTCTTATAAACAAGGGTCATAAAATCTCAAAATCTGAAGCCGAAGCTGTACAAATTGCAATTTTACTTCACGATATTGGACACGGTCCATTCTCACATGCTTTAGAGCACTCACTTATCAAAAACATTACGCATGAGTCCCTTTCTCTTCTGATCATGCAGCATTTGAATAAAGAATTTAATGGTAGACTAGATGAAGCCATTGAGATTTTTAGTAATAATCACAAAAAACGATTTCTATACCAATTAGTAAGTTCCCAACTGGATATGGATCGCCTAGATTATCTTAGAAGAGATGCTTTTTACACAGGTGTTGTCGAGGGTGCCATAAATTCTGAAAGACTTATCTCGATGTTAAATATTTCAAATGGTGAACTTGTGATCGATGATAAAGGACTTAGCTCAGTACAAAAATTTCTAATCAGTCGTAGCCTCATGTATTGGCAAGTATATATGCACAAGGCAGTTTTAAGTGCAGAAAATATGTTGGTACAATTATTATCAAGAGCACATCATGTAGCTCAAAAAGACAACGATTTATTTGCAGGGAAAGAGCTTAAATATTTTCTTCAAAATAAACCTGGTAAAAAAGAATTTGATACCAATCCTGATGTTCTCAACTCTTTTACTCAATTAGATGATGCTGATATTTTAGCGGCAATGAAACAATGGAAAAATCATAAAGATCTCGTTTTAAGCGATCTAAGTGAAAGGCTACTAGACAGAAAATTATTTCAAATCAAATTTTTAAAAAAAGAGATTTCTGAAAAGAAACAAAAGTCTTTGAACAAAGAAATTCGAAGTCAATTAAATATAAGTAGTGAGCATTCAAAATATTTTTTAATTCAAGGGATAGCTAGCAACTCAACATATGTATCGGATAAAGAAGAAATTAAAATTCTAAATCGAGATGGAAATATAATTCCTTTATCGAAGGCATCAGAAATTCTTCCTTTGAGCGTTTATAATCATACAATAACACGGCCTTTTGTTTGTTGGCCAAAAGAAATTAGATGGATAGATTAACTGCAACTAGTATAAAACCTATTAAAATATCTCAGATTGCGAGAATTTTGAATGCAATATTTGATGAAAAAAAAGATCAAGAAGTATCCTCATTTTGTACTTTGTTCCCAGGTGAGCCAGGTGGAATTTCATTTTTAGCAAAGGATTCATACATAAAACGACTAAAAGACACCAAAGCATCGGTTGTAATAATAAATGAAAAACAAATATGCCCGGATGACTCAAATTCAATTTGCCTAAGAGTTAGGAACCCATACCAAGCATGGGGTAAATTACTTTCAGAGTTGGGATCTCGAATTACCTGGTCAAACCAAGAAATATCCAAAAGTTCTAACGTTCATAAATCCGCAAAAATTGGGAAAAATGTTGTCATAGGAGAGAATGTATTAATTGGAGAAAATGTAGTAATTCATCCAAATGTCACAATCTATCCCAATTCGATAATTGAGAAAAATTGTATTATTCATTCAGGCGCAGTCATTGGTGCCGATGGGTTTGGGTTTGCATTACCCGAAAATTCAGAGGAAACCCTTCAAAAGATTCCCCATATAGGTCATGTGATCTTACACGAAGATGTTGAAATTGGTGCAAATTCTTGCGTTGACCGCGCTGTTGTTGGAGCTACATCGATTGGACAAGGGACTAAACTTGATAATCTATGTCAAATTGGACATAATGTTCAAATTGGAAACGGATGTGTTCTTGCAGGGCAAGTAGGGATTGCTGGGTCTACAGAAATTGGAAATCATGTTCAAATTGGAGGACAAGTGGGAATTGTTGGTCATATTAAAATTGGAGATTTTGTCCGAATTGGTGCTCAAAGTGGCGTTCACAAGAGTGTTGAAAAAGGAAAAACAATAATTGGTAGCCCCGCAGTTGAAGCATCAATATGGCGACGCAATTTCGCAAATTATAATATGAAAAGTAAGTGAAAAATTACAGGTTACTTAAACCATTTGAATTATCGGGAAAAGGAATCCATACTGGGGTTGAAACGAAAGTTCGAGTATATCCAGGAGAGCCTAATCAAGGTTATACAATTCATCGAATCGACCAAGAAAATTCTGAAATTTTGAAAGTGAATCCGTATTGTGTTACCGATACTCAAAGAAGAACTACTCTATCCCAGAATAGTACTATCGTTCATACTGCTGAGCACTTGCTAGCTGCTCTTTACGGATTATCTATTTATGATGCCCGGATTGAACTAGACAATAGTGAAATACCTATTCTAGATGGTAGTTCCCTTCCATGGGTAAAAGCAATAAAATCTGCAGGTGTGGCTCCTGCAAAAAATTTAGCATTTGGTCTAAGGCTTAAAAATAAAATTCGGGTAGAGGATGAGTTAACAGGAGCTTGGGCTGAAGCAATTCCATCGGATAGAATTGAATTCCATGTAGAATTAAGTCATAAAGAAGAAGCCATTGGATCGACAAAAGCTCAGTTTTCATTTAGTGATGATTTTGAGTCTAAAGTTGCGTACGCAAGGACTTTTACGCTATCTACCCATCTTACACCACTTATAGATAAAGGGCTACTAAAAGGAGCTGACCCTGGGGCAGGCGTAATTGTTATTGATGAAGTGCCAAGTCAAAAGGAATGGAAGGCTCTAGAAAAATTCATAGGTCTTCCCCTTAAGCGAAGAAAAGATACTGGAGAACTACCACTAACTCCATACAGATCTAATAATGAACCTGCAACTCATAAACTTCTGGATTTAATTGGAGATATTTCACTCATAGGTCAGCCTGTATTGGCCGAGATTCGTACATTTAAACCCGGACATAAAATAAACACCTTATTAGCAAAAAAAATCATGGAAGAAGCTATTAAAACAAAAAAGATACCCTCATACAGTCCTGATTCAGAAATCATTATGGATGTCAGTAAAATCATGTCCATAATCCCTCACCGTCCACCTTTCTTGCTCGTGGATAAAATTATTGAATTATCCGAGACGGATATCGTTGGAGTTAAAGCAGTTACGATGAATGAACCCTTTTTCCAAGGTCATTTCCCAGGGTCCCCAGTTATGCCAGGAGTACTTCAGTTAGAAGCAATGGCACAAGTAGGAGGTATTCTTGCTTTAAGTACAGTAGATGATCCAGAAAATTATCTCACATATTTTTTAAAGATGGACGAGGTGAAATTTAAGGCAAAAGTGAACCCTGGAGATACTTTGATTTTTCATCTTGAACTCACAGCACCGATACGCAGGGGAATTGTGCAAATGAAAGGAAAAGCATTTGTTGGAAATCAACTGGTATCTGAGGGATTCTTTACAGCTTTAATAACAAAAGAAAAATAATTATTGTGATTTCAGACTTGGCATCTATTCATCCTGAAGCTAAAATAGCAGGAAATGTAACTGTAGAA
>CESO01100039.1_pt1 | contig 13857 bp, 14 predicted proteins | sample 356341 | NCBI WGS metagenome assembly CESO01 (sample SAMEA2621812, study PRJEB7988) | marine metagenome | biome: marine biome (ENVO:00000447); feature: deep chlorophyll maximum layer (ENVO:xxxxxxxx); material: "saline water (ENVO:00002010), including plankton (ENVO:xxxxxxxx)" | depth 35 m
CAGACAGGATCAATGATCCGACGTCAATTGATCTGTCAGGAGCTGCTGCTCCCGGTTGGTAATTCGCTGGAGATACGTATTGGCAAACAGACCCGACAGAGCCGCCACCATACCCGCCATGGTAGGAATCGTGGAACGCTCCACACCGCCTGCCATAGACTTGGCATCGCCACCACCGGTGACCGCCATCACGTTAAAGACCTCGATCATGCCCGTTACGGTACCGAGCAACCCCAGCAGGGGGCACAGCGCAACACAGGTCGCAATCACATTCATGTTGTCGTTAATCAACTCGCGACTCTCTGAGAGCAGGCGCTCACGGATCTTCTTCGCATTCCAGGACTTGCGCTCGCTGCGCCCTTCCCAGGAATCTACGACGACTGCACGGTCAGCCTTCCAAACGGAGGTGAAGTACCACACCCGCTCGAAGATGAGCGTCCACATGAAGAATACGAGCGCAGCAATGAGCCACAATACGTTCCCGCCTTTTTCCATAAAGGCAAGAATGACCTCGAAAATTCCCATCGACAGCTAGCCTCCCGGGCAATCAGTTATGCGCGCGTTCGGAGTGCTCCGCCACGATGCCAGTGGCTTGCTCATTCAATAGATGAATGATGCGCTGGGAGCGGCCATTAACCACCGTATGCAGGAGTACCGTTGGAATCGCGACCAACAGACCGAGGACCGTAGTCACCAGTGCGGAAGAAATACCGCCGGCCATGGCCTTCGGGTCTCCGGCACCAAAGATGGTGATCGCCTGGAAGGTGATGATCATACCGGTCACCGTACCGAGCAGGCCCATCAGAGGCGCGACCGCGGCGATAATCTTCAGCAAAGTCAGTCCCGATTCCAGTTTGGGCGTTTCACTCAGAACCGCCTCGGCCATTTTCAGCTCCAGCGTTTCTGGATCCATATTAGGATTCGTCTCATGTACCTTGAGCACGCGCCCCAGCGGGTTATCATCCCGGGCAGAGCTGGATTTCAGCTGCGAGGACACTTTTCCGCCCACGGCAGTCAGAACGATCAATCGGTAAATAGCCAGAATGAACGCAAATGCGCCCACTGTTGTGATGGCGTAACCCACATAACCACCCTGATGCCAACGCTCGGAAATCGTGGGGCTGTCAATAATCGCTGCCAAAAAGGATCCGCCCGTGGGGCCAGTCGGATCAATACCAAACTGACTCAGGCCAGACTGCGCGTCCGCGAGGCTCTCGGCTTGAGAGTTAAAACCACCACCGGGCTGACGAGGCAGCTCAGAGAGCTTGTCGATATTGAAGGAAAGGTAGTTGCCGTCGGTATCAACAATGTTGAACGCACCGACTCGAACGACTTCACGCTCACTCAGCTCGCCGGAGGGTGTCGCCACCTGTGCGCTGAAGCGACTGACTTCACCTTGCTCACGGATCTCACGAAGCAATTCAAACCAGACTCGCTCAATCTCTGCGATGCTTGGTAGCTGGTCGGAACCCGACATCTTGGCGATCAGCGCTTTCAGGAACCCTTCGCGTCCCGGGTACTCTGAGCTGACCAGCGAGACTTCAACGTTAGACGCCAAATCACCAGAGGCCGCCGTCAAGTGGCCAAACAGCTCGGAAAGCGTGCCAAGACGCTCACGCAACTGCTCTTGCTTGGCGGCGATCAGTAGCTCGTTCTCCTCGAACTTTTTCTCGAGTCGGGCCGAGCGGCGCTCTTCCCGAGTGCGTTCGTCTTCAGCCCGCTTGAGAGCGGCAGCCTGGTTGGCCTTATCGTTACTAAAGCGGTCTTCGCGCGCTTTGTTCTCTGCAGAAGCCCGCGCTTGGCCTTGCTTCACCAAGCTGAGCAGCTGATCCAGATTTTCCGCGGCAATTTCCTGCGGGGTAGGGGGCGGAGGCGCCTCTGCCTCAGCCTCAGCGTCCTGAGCCAATGTCAGGGGTGCAAACAAGGCGCTTGCCAGCGCCAGAGCAGATACTTTCAGCAATTGAGCACGCATTTCAGTTCGCCTCCGGCGCAGATACAGGCATATTCAACAGTTCGATGGTCGCCTGCTTCTTGGCGATCCGAACCCCTTTGCGGACCGCAGAGGCATAATCGCCGGCGGACAGCTCTTCCCAACTCTGGGCATCCTTATTCCAGGCACCCGTCTCGGCACCGTCTGTGCTCTGATACACCAGTGCTACACGACCAATGCGCAAAATGTCGACTTCACGCTCTGCACCGCCAAGCTCGATGGTGTCGGTGTAGGCCTCGATGCCACGACCGTACTGCAGCTCTATCGAATACAGCTCCAGCACCTGCCGGAACGCTTCAGCAGAGGTGACGTCGGACCGGTCCATATTGGCGCGCACTGCTTCGATGTTGCTCAGGCGCGTATCGAGATCGAAGGGCATATCAAGATTGATGAACTGTTCGAGCCCGTCAAGCATGCGAACGACCAGAGGCGGAATCTGCCGCTGAATCACCGACGCCTCGGCAATCGACGCATCGATGTCCCGGATGCGGCGCTCTTGATTAGCAATCTGTCGCTCAAGCCGCGCGTTGTAGACCTTGAGACCGTCGACCTGCTTCATCACAGTTTTGTAGTCAGATAAGAGGTTTGCGGTCTCATCTGCCAACCGGTCAATTTTGGCCTGCGACGCTTTCGCCGCCGACGTGCGTTGCTTGCCTACCTCAACGATCGGATCGATGGACTGCGCGAGCGCAAAGGACGCGCTGCCACCGATGCAAATCGCCACCAGCAGAGTTTTAAGTCGAGTCGTAGTCATGGGGTTGATACTTCCTCTCAAGAGCAAATCGGGGTGATAGTGCCGGACGAAGCCAGTCCTTCACTGAAGCTAAATCAGTGGCGTTGTTATTCCTATTAGGGACCGCCATCGGATATCGGGGGTGGGAATTTACCGTGTACGTTTCGGCAACGCAAATAGTTTCACTGGTAACCATTCCGCTGTTATTGCTCAATTTGCGGCGGCTCCAGCTCAACAATCGAAAAGGCGTGGCTATTACCGCCCCCTGCCACATATTCTTTGACTAATGTCTCGCGCCAGTCGTCTAGCAGACCCAACTCAAATACCACATCACCCTCCACGGGGCCGTGCACGCGCGTCAGCACCACCTTGTTTGCCCTGGGTAAGGCCAACCGGTAGATTTCCGCACCCCCCACGATCATCGCAGCATCGGCACCATCGATGAGTGCCTGCTCGAAGGCTCGCTCCAACGACTCCTCGAGGCTGCAGCAAGCCAGGACCCCGTCATGCCGCCATGAAGCATCTCGCGTGATAACGATATTTTTGCGCCCGGGTAGCGGAAATCCAACGCTGTCAAAGGTTTTACGACCCATGATGATGGGTCGTCCTATGGTCGTCCGCTTGAAGTGCTGAAGATCATCAGGCAGCTCCCAGGGCAGCGCATCACCCCGCCCAATGACGCCATTCTCCGCAGCAGCCAGCACTAACACGACGGGCACCTCGTTTTCATGCCGAGCCGCCGTCATATCGCTACCGGAGCCGGGATATGAGGGGCCGGCTCATAAGCGGTGAGCTCAAAATCCTCAAACTGATATCCGTAAATAGTATCGGGCTTTCTGAGGATCTTCAGAGAGGGAAGCGCCGCGGGCGATCGCTCGAGCTGGGTCGCCACTTGCTCACCATGATTACTGTACAGGTGAGCATCGCCCAATGTGATTACGACCTCTCCGGGATTCAGGTCGCACTGCTGCGCCAGCATGTGCACGAGCAGTGCCACGGAGGCGATGTTAAAGGGCAGTCCCAGAAAAACATCACTAGAACGAATATACAGCTGGGCAGACAGCGCGCCGTTTCCAACGTAAAACTGATACAGGAGGTGGCAAGGGGGCAGCGCCATGCGGCCGGCACGAACGTTGTCCTGGGGGCTGATCGCCTCATCAGGCAAATACTCGACGTTCCAGGCATGAAACAGGATGCGACGGCTCTCGGGACGATGCTTCAAACAGTCCACTACGTAGTCAATCTGGTTGATACTGTCGCCATCGCGAGTCGGCCAGGCATGCCACTGGGCGCCGTAAACTGGCCCCAAGTCGCCCTCTTCGGTCGCCCACTCATCCCAGATACTGACCCCATTCTCTCGAAGCCACTGGGTGTTGGTATCGCCACTCAAAAACCAGATCAGCTCGTTGACCACGCTCTTAAAGTGCACCCGCTTGGTCGTGAGAGCGGGGAACCCCTGTGTCAGATCAAACCGCAGCTGGCGTCCAAACACCGATCGGGTTCCGGTGCCGGTGCGATCACCACGGTCGATGCCGTGCTCGCGAATATCCTTCATTAAGTCTAGATAAGCCTGCATGCTCTCCTCATCGATTTGTGGGCCGGTAGGCCCAATAGAGTAAAGCGACTCCCGCTATTAGCATGGGCAGACAAAGCAGCTGCCCTCGGGTCACCCAACCCAGCGCGTCAAAACCAATGTGCGCATCGGGCTCGCGGAAAAACTCTGCCGTAAAACGCAGCGCACCATAACCCATCAGGAATGCTCCCGAGACGGCCCATGCAGGTCGCTGCCGGCGGCTGAACCAGAGTAACACCAGAAACAACAGGCATCCCTCCAGCGCAAACTGATAAAGCTGCGACGGATGCCGCGCCAGTGCCAAGGGGTCGTTCGGAAACACCATGGCCCACGGGACATCCGTCGCTCTGCCCCACAGCTCCTGGCCAATAAAATTACCGAGCCGTCCGAGCGCCAGACCCACCGGGGTCAAGGGGGCCACAAAGTCCATCAAACGGCCCCAGGCAATCCCCCGTTGACGAGCAAACAAGGCCATTGCAACCAGAACACCGAGCAGGCCGCCATGAAACGCCATGCCGCCCTCCCACACCCGAAACAACCACATCGGATCGGAAACGAGGCGCTCAAACCCATAGAAGAAGACGTAACCGAACCGCCCGCCCAGCACCACGCCGACGGCCGCATAAAAAATGAGGTCGTCCACCTGATCTGGCTTCAGGGGCGAATGAGGCCGCTGACTGCGTCGACGCGCTAGCCACCAGGCAAAGGCCAGTCCGGCAATGTAGGTGAGTCCATACCAGTGAATTTTGATTGGCCCCAGGGCAATGGCTACCGGGTCAATATCGGGATACGGCAACACCTAAACAGCACCTCCACGACGCAGGAAAATATCGAGCCCGCGCTCGCTCAGCGCGCGATCCAAAGTAGCCACCACCTCCTGACTGGACCTCAGAGGGCGCAACGCCGACAGCAATACCTCCAGTTCGGCACGACTGAATGCGCTCAGCACGCGCTTGATCACCGACAGGCTGCCGGCGTTCATCGACAGCTGGTCGAATCCCATCGCCACCAATAAAGGGGCCGCACGCGGATCTCCCGCCAACTCACCACAAATGCTGACAGATTTATTCTGGCCGTGGGCAGCTTCAATAATATCGGCCAAAGCGGCCAAAACCGCGGGATGGAGTGCCTGATACAAATCAGCGACCCGCGCATTACCCCGGTCTACGGCGAGCAAGTACTGGGTCAAATCGTTGGAGCCAACCGACAGAAAGTCGGCCTCCTCTGCCAGCGGGCCAGCAAGGTACACCGCGGCTGGCACTTCGATCATGACGCCGATGGGTGGCAGCAGGGCAGTAAAGCCCTCGCTCATGACTTCTGCGTGGCATCTCAGGATCAATTGCCGGGCTGAGCGTAGCTCGTCGATCGCCGTCACCATCGGCAACAGAATCCGAAGATTGTTGAGCCCCTCGTTGGCCTTGAGCATGGCTCTCACCTGAGTCAGAAAAATCTCGGGATGGTCCAGCGTGACCCGGATTCCCCGCCACCCCAGAAATGGATTGGACTCCTCGATGGGGAAATAAGGCAGTGCTTTGTCGCCGCCAATGTCCAGCGTCCGCATCGTGACTGGAGAGGGGTGAAGCGCCTCCAGCTGCTCCCGGTAAAGCTGGCGCTGCTCCTCTTCACTGGGAAACCGGTCGCGCAACAAGAAACTCACTTCAGTTCGGTAGAGACCGACACCTTCTGCACCAAATTCCAACGCCCGATGAACATCAGCTGCCACACCGGTATTCACCCACAGTGGGACCGATGCGCCATCGGAAGTTGCCGCAGGCTGCTGCGCCAGCGGCGCCAGCTCCTCGAACAGCGCCTCATCCTCTGCCAACAAGCCCTCAAATCTGGTCAATAGATCGGGGTGCGGATTGACATAAATCCTACCGTTGTAGCCGTCCACGACCAATTGCTGGTCCGGTAACCGCTTTAAGGGTAAATCTTCTACACCTACCACAGCGGGGATACCCATTGCGCGGGCCAATATTGCGGTATGGCTATTGGCACTCCCCCGCATCGAGACAATACCCACCAGCTTGTCACGGGGAATCTCTCCCAGTGCAGAGGCCGTCAACTCTTCCGCCACCAGCACGGTCGCATCGGGATAATCCACTGCCTGACGATTCGCATCCTGCAGGTACCCCAGTACTCGCGTGCCAAGGTCGCGCACATCCACCGCCCGCTCACGCAAATAAGAGTGTTCCATGCGCTCAAAATGTCGAATATGCCGCAGCATGACCTGGCTCAATGCCCCCTGCGCCCATTCACCCGCTTTGATCAGGGTCGCCACTTCACCACCCAGCGTGGAATCATCCAAAATGCTCAGATACACCCCGAAAAGCGCCCGATCCTCAGGCCCCAATTCATTCTCTAGATTTTCAGCCACCTGCCGGATATCGGCGCGGACGCTTGCCAGTGCATCGCGGAACGCCTTCAACTCCACGCGTCGATCCGCCGCTTCGCGAGACGGGACCGTTTGTAGATCTGCGTGGGGTGAAATCCACGCCGCTGTGCCAATGCCAATACCCGAGCATGCGGCGACCCCAGACAGGCGCGCGCCACTGTCCGAAGTCTGTGCCACTGCGGCAGTCTGGCCGATCGCCCCAGCGAGTTCAGCGTGGGCAATGAGGCCCGCCAACTGTGCCGACACCGTGATCAGAAAAGCCTCTTCGTCTTCCGAAAAGCGCCGATGATCGCCCTGCTGCACAACCAGCACGCCCAGCAGATCGCGTTGGTGAACAATGGGCGCACCCAGAAACGCGTTAAAGGGCTCTTCACCCAGACCCTCGACCCGCTGAAACTGGGGGTGTGCACTGGCATCGTCCAGATTGAGCGGCTCTTCCCGGGTCGCCACCCAGCCCACCAGACCTTCATCAAAGCCCAGGCCAAATTGACCCACCTTCTCGGAGTTCAGGCCCTCTGTGGCGCGGAAAATCAACTTTTGGGTACCTTTATCGTGCAGGTAGATCGTGCACACATCGGTATGCATCGCCGATCTCACCTGAGCGACAATTAAGGTCAACGCGTCCTCGAGCGAGTCGGCGTCGTTCACGTCCTGAATCAGACGGCGAAGCACCTCAAGCATTAACGCTGTCTCCTACGACCGCGAGCGTTGCGCTGTCTGGGCGCCAAACGACCGGCTAATTGCGCCAGCGCCTGCCGATAGACCGCCTGCTTAAAATCCACCACCGCCGAGACAGGAAACCAGTAAGTCACCCATCGCCAGTCATCGAACTCCGGGTCTTCGTGAGCGTCTAGCTTAATTGCGCTCTCCGGCGCGGTCAGCCGTAACAGAAACCAGATCTGCTTCTGGCCGATGCACACCGGACTCTCGGTCTTCCGAATAAAACGTTTTGGGAGGCGGTAATGCAGCCAGCCCTGAGTGCGTCCGAGCAGTTCGACGGCCTCTGGCCGGAGGCCAACCTCCTCTTCCAGTTCACGATACATCGCCTCTTCCGGACTCTCACCCCGGTGCACGCCTCCTTGAGGAAACTGCCACGAATCGCGCCCGTTGATGCGCCGACCCCAAAGGACCTGATCGTCGGCATTACAAATGACAATGCCGACGTTGGGTCTAAAACCCTCGCGGTCGATGACGCGCTCGTTGTCTATCACATGCTCCAAGTTCATTTTCCGAATAGGTGAAATATAAAGGCTCGGGATTGAGACACGCGCCTGCAGTCCGTATTCTTCCACACATCCTCCACCTGCGGCACTTGGAGGACAATCTTTATTCTGTCAGTGATCGGTCCACAACATGGCATTAGCAATCTTTGACCTCGACAACACGCTATTAGCGGGCGACTCTGATCACCGCTGGGGCGAATTTCTGTGCGAGATCGGTCTGGTCGAGGCAGAGGAATACGGCCTGAAAAATGATCAGTTCTATGCCGATTATCAAGCAGGCGAACTGGACATGGCGGCCTATCTGGATTTTGTGCTCGCTCCGCTAGCCGGGAAAACGCGTGACGAGGTGCGGGCGCTTCAGCGGCGATTTGTTGCTGAGTGCGTTGAGCCCATGCTGCTCGATAAGGCCTTTGAGCTCCTCAATACGCATCGCATTGCCGGGGATACGTTGCTGATGATGACCGCGACTCACGAGGTGGTCGCCGAACCGGTCGCCGCGCGACTAGGGTTTGAGCATTGGCTGGGCAGCGCAGTGGGTATCACCGATAATCGCTATACGGGAAAATCCGAGGGCGTGCCGTGCTTTCAAGAAGGCAAGGTCGCCCACCTCGCGGGGTGGCGCGAGCGCCACGTGGGAATACCAGACCCCATTGATACGTGGTTCTACTCTGACTCCCACAACGACCTGCCGCTGCTCAATAGCGTCGGCCACCCGGTAGCAGTAGACCCCGATACGACGCTCATCGCTCATGCTGAAGCGCAGGGCTGGCCCGTCATTTCACTGCGCCCTTGACCGCTGCGACGATCCATCGCGCGCTGAACCACGGATAGGGCTTTGTTTGCGGGGGGTCAGGCTCAATCGCTGACATTATTTTCAGCTCAACTGAGCGCTTGATCCATAAACCATCGCTTCAACCAGGCCCGCTGATCCACCAGACTCAGTCCAATGTTACGCGCCACCACTGCGAAGGGATTCTGGCTGCCGAAGCCGCGCTTGAACCCTTCCATGGCAGCCATCATTGCCAAATTTTCGGTCTTACGCTGGCGCTGATAACGTTTGAGCAGAACCGCGCTGGCTACCGGGAGGCCGCTGCCGACTCCCGCCGCCAACTCCTCTGCCAGCACCCGCACATCCGATAGCCCCAGATTAATTCCCTGTCCTGCAAGCGGATGGATGCTGTGCGCCGCATCGGCGACCAAAACCAAACCCTGATCAACATAGTCAACGGCGTGAGATTGCCTGAGGGGAAAGCTGGCACGCGGGCCTACCCCGACCGCAACCGGCGCATCAGTCCCTAGTACACGATTGAATTCGGCCAAAAAATGAGCGTCGGACAGTGCCGCGATCTTCTCGTGCTGGCCGTCATCCAAGGACCAGACGATAGCGACTTTGTCCTGGTCAGCCAGTGGCAATAACGCCAGCGGTCCCGTATCGAGAAACGCCTGCCAGCAGGTATCCTCGTGGGTCGATTCGAGCGCCACAGTGCCGACGATGGCACTTTGCCGATAACTCCACTCCCGCGTGGGGATTGCTGCCAATTCCCGCACACGCGATCTCGCTCCGTCAGCACCCACGGTCAGCGATGCACTAATGGTCTTTCCCCCCTCGCAGCAAACTTCCCAGCCCTCGGCAGCGAGCACCATCGATTTCAGCCCGTGGTTCCACAAAATGTCGACACCCGGACAGGCCTCGGCACACTGCAAAAGCGCCCCCAGCGTCAGCCGGTTCTCGACGATATGTCCGAGATGAGGGGAATCCGCCTCAACCGCATCGAACGTGATATGCCCGCTACCCTGAGCGTCCCACACTTGCATACCCGTATAGGGGGCCGTGCGGTTTGCCGCAATACCAGACCAAGCGCCAAGGGTCTCCAGAAAGCGGACGGAAGTCGGTGTGAGCGCACTGACCCGAAGGTCCCAGTCTCCAACCTCTCTGCCTTCTGGGGAGGGCGCTGGTCGTGATGCACCATCAATGACGGTGACACGCAAACCGCTGCGACCCAGCGCCGTCGCTAAAGACAAGCCAGCCACACCTGCCCCGACAATGAGGACATCGAGGTCGGGTGTCGACGCCCTACCGTGCACCGCGACGACCCGTGCCGACGCCGGCTACTCTGGCCTTTGCCGCGGGCAAAAGATCCAGCATCGCCAGTGAGAGGTTTCTGGGGACATCCAGCGCCGGGCCCCGTCGATTGAACAGTGTGGACAGTAAATCGGTACTGCGGGTAATAAACTGCTGCTCTTCAGCCGCATGCTGGAGATAGGCCGTGAGACTGCGCTCATGCCCGATAGGTTGCCCGTTGCGCTGCGCAGTCACCACCTCCGGTGCCAGTAGCCCGGCTTCGCGCAACGAGAGGTTGAGGCCCTGCCCGGCAACCGGGTGGAGGGTATGCGCAGCATTGCCGACCAGGAGATAACCCGATCGGTATTGTTCGGATGCGGAGAGGCGCACCAGCGGCCACTGGCTGCGTTGGCCCACCGCCGTCACGCGGCCGAGTCGCCAGCCAAAAGCTTTCTGAAACGCGGCTATGAAACCTGTGTCATCCAACGCGCTGAGTGCTGAGACCTGTTGATCGGAAACAGACCACACCACATTAAAACGTTGCTCAGAGCGGCCAAGAGACGCCAGCGGAAGCACTGCTAAGGGTCCGTGGGGCGTGAAGCGCTCAAAGGCACAGCCCGCTTGCTGGCCGGGAAAACTCGCATTGAAGACTAACGCGTGAGTATGGGTAGAGCGCTCCTCTATACGAATGCCGAGCCCATGGAACCAGTCCCTCGCCACACCGGCTGCCAGCAGCACAAGGTCGGCACTTAGCACTTCTCCCTCCTCGGTCTGCACACCGGGCCGGTCTCCTTCGGACTGCAGGGCAATACACCGAACCGGAGCACGAACCGTCACGCCTAATTGCGCTGCCCGCTTCAGCAGTTCGCGCCCCAAGTCATGATTCTCAACCACATAACCCAAAGCCGGCACATCGAGATCTGTAGCCTTCATCAAGGCGCTGCCAAAGTGACCGCGATGGGAGACATGGATGTCAGCAATAGCGCCCGCGTGAGCGTCCAAGCTGGACCAGACTCCCCACTTTTCTAGCAGCGTGACGGAGTGCCGGTTCAATGCGGAAGCGCGAGTATCCAGTGGGTTCGGTGTCCCGGACTGAAAGGGATGTGCTTCCAGCAGCGTGATATCGAGAGCCGGCTCCTCGACGGCCAGCGCAATGGCAAAGGAGAGCCCCGCCAGCCCCCCGCCCAGAATCAGCACCTGTGAACCGTTGGTCATAAGGCCTCGGACATGAGCGCCTCAATGTCTTCCGCGCGCTTGGGGACATCATCCGTGAGCACATCGCAGCCGTCCTCGGTGACCACCACGTCATCCTCAATGCGGATGCCGATTCCCCGCCATCGTTTGGCAACACGAGTGTTATCTGTCGCGATGTAGATACCGGGCTCAATGGTGAGCACCATACCCGGCTCCAGTTGTCGCCAACGCCCCTCAATCCGGTAATCACCAACATCGTGCACATCAAGACCCAGCCAGTGCCCCGCACGGTGCATGTAAAAGTCCCGATAGGCCTCAGACTTGATCAAATCGCGCTCCTTGCCCTTCAGCAAGCCCAGCTTGATCAGGCCCCGGGTAATGACACGCACAGTGGCATCGTGAGGCTGGTTCCAGGTATTACCCGGTCGCACCTTGGCAATAGCCGCTCGCTGGGCTTCCAGGACCAGATCGTAAATCGCCCGCTGCTCGGGAGAGAATTGTCCGCTGACCGGGAAAGTACGAGTGATATCGGCGGCGTACCCCTGATATTCGCAGCCAGCGTCAATCAGCACCAAATCACCGGCACGCATTCGCGCCGCGTTTTCAGTGTAGTGGAGCACGCAGGCGTTGGGCCCAGAGCCGACGATCGAGTTGTAGGCAGGGAAGCGGGCGCCATGCTCGGCAAACGTATGTTGAATGGAGGCTTCGAGGTGATACTCGTACCGTCCCGGCTGACACTCCTGCATTGCGCGAATATGAGCCGCGGCACTGATTTCCCCCGCTTTGCGCATAATGCGCACCTCCGCGGCAGATTTAATGAGACGCTGCTCGTGCAGGAGAAATGCCAAATCGGTGAAGTCCGCGGGCGGTGCTGCACCCGTTCGAACCAAACGACGAATTTGATTCACCCACCCCATCACGCGCTGATCAAACACATCATCATGACCCATGGAGTAGTAGATCCGCTGCGTGCCTTCGACCAGTCCGGGCAAAATTTCATCAAGATCATCGATAGGAAAGGCATCATCTACGCCCAGATAAGCGACCGCGCCTTCCGGGCCCAGTCGATACCCGTTCCAGAGCTCCATGTCAGGGTCGCGCTCGCGACAAAATAAAACGACCTGCCCCTGCCTCCGCCCGGGCACGAGCACTAGCACGGCATCGGGCTCTTCAAAGCCGGTGAGATAGAACAGATCGCTGTCCTGGCGAAAGGCATATTCCGTATCGCGACTGCGGGTGACCTCTCTGGCGCCCGGAATGATGGCGATACTGTGTCGGTCCATCATGCCCATCAGCTTTTTGCGGCGGCGGGTAAATTCAGCTTTGGAAATTTTCACTGCTTCCTTCCTGTAAAGATTGCGCCTCACTCACAATATTGATCGCGGCAAAGCGGATGAACTCGATAATGTCTTCCAATTGGCGCTCGGCTTCCTCGGAGTCGGTTTCTGCGGTGTCAACTTGCGCAATCGCTGCCATGTCCTTCAGCGCTTCGGCCGTCATACCGGGAATCGGCTCACCCGCCGCCTCCCTGAGGGTAATACCCTGAGTAAATCCCGATAAGAACCCTCGGCTCCATTCGGATATAGAGAGCAGACGCTCCTCCAGCGGACTGTCTTCCGCCGGCAACAGCGGCTGAAACGTGTAGTCGGCATCCTCAATGGCAGACAGCGTTGAGAGGCTCAGTCGTGAGACGAAATCGACCAGATCTCCGGTCAGGTCAATGGCAAGCGCTTTCTCGAGCGCCGCCACTGTCGCCGCGAAGTGCTGATCCGTATGCGGGCTGAATCCCGCACCGAGTAACCCCGCCATGGCACCATGCAGGGCTGACGGATTCAAATTCAGGCCCGCATTAAATAGGCCGTCAGCCGCCTCGTCCCAGGAGGGCATGTCTTCAAATGCGCCGAGTGCGTCGAGTAACACTGTGGGGACTTCCTTAATTATGGTGGACTTGAAGTGATGGACCGCAGGACCACCCTACACTCGGGTTGCCATGACTTAATGAACGCAACCCCGTCAGCTCAGCCCGCTACGCATTGACCCAATGAAACAACGAGCATTATAGTGCGGTCTTGCCTCTCACACAGTGTACTCCTCGTGGCTGACAACCTCATCCAGGCGCTCGAAAAAAAAGTGAACGATCTTATTGAGCTGAGTCGCGAGCTCAATCGTGAGAACCGGGCACTGAAACTTCGGGCCGCGGAATTGCAGCGGGAGCGGAGAGAATTGCTGGAGCGACAAAGACAGGCCAGCGAACACGTCGAAACGTCACTCGCCAGATTACGATCACTGGACGGCAGCGCATGAGCCGTCCCAACACCGTTAGCGTCGACATTCTGGAAAAGGAATATCAGGTTGCCTGCCCTCCGAATGAGGAGATGGCGCTGACTCAGGCCGCGCGCTATCTCGATCAGCACATGCGTGATATCCGCTCCACGGGCAAAGTGATGGGTCTAGAGCGCGTTGCCATTATGGCGGCACTTAATATCAGTCACGAACTGCTGGCATTGAAGAGCGGCGACAATCCTGTCGAGACCAGCGAAGAGCGGGAGCGTCTTTCCTCGCTGAATAGTCAGCTTGACGAGGTCTTGTACCAGCTCCGGCAGCTTGAGATTAACTGAGCCCGTCAATCCGGTATACTGGTGCCGGCCTGAAGTATTCGCCAGACGATTTGTCCTCGAGCCGATAAT
>CESO01024905.1_pt1 | contig 13712 bp, 15 predicted proteins | sample 356341 | NCBI WGS metagenome assembly CESO01 (sample SAMEA2621812, study PRJEB7988) | marine metagenome | biome: marine biome (ENVO:00000447); feature: deep chlorophyll maximum layer (ENVO:xxxxxxxx); material: "saline water (ENVO:00002010), including plankton (ENVO:xxxxxxxx)" | depth 35 m
ATTAAAACGACTAGATTATCGATCTACTTGGGATGTTGCATTTGCTAACTACTTGGCTAACTTAGAAAAAATTAAACCCATTATCGTGACAGGAGATTTTAATGTAGCTCATCAGTCTATCGATCTAAAAAATGATAAAAGCAACTACAATAAAACCAGTGGATATACGCAAACTGAAATTGATGGTTTAAACGCGATTTTAGACATCGGCTTGATCGATACCTTTCGAGAAAAATACCCAGAGGAGGTCAAATATACTTTTTGGAGTGCTCGTTTTAATGCCCGAGCAAATAACGCAGGATGGAGAATTGACTATTTCTTAGCATCTAAATCAATCGCAGAAAATATAATTGATGCTTCCATTCACAACGAAATATTTGGAAGTGACCATTGCCCTATTGGACTTCAACTAAAATAACGAAACTTGAGAAGAACCTGGAACGGGTAATTCATAACCCCATTCTTTATTAATTTTTGATATCAGTCGAGCAGATAACATTTGCAAGTCTTTCTCAATGGTTTGATGCACAAAAAAATTAATTTGACTAATCCCTTGATCTTTCCATAGTGTTAATCGATCAAACCAGTCATCTATTCGAGTAACATCTGATGAATGATTTGCCCCTGTAAATCTCACGAAACATGAAGAGTTAGTTAACCGCATATGCATTAAATCTCTTCTACCTAATGTGTCTGTAATGGTGTGAGCTATTTTATTTTCCTGAAGCACCGCACAGAGATCATTCGCAACATGAGAATCAGAATACCAACCCGAGTTTCGCAATTCTACAGTTAATGGTAAATCCTTCGGCCATTTATTTAAAAACGCAGTTAAATCCTGAAAATTTTGTGGACCGTAGTTGTCATTCATCTGAAGAAAGACAGTACCTAGCTTTTCTTTGAAATGGGATATCGAAAGAAAAAAATCATTCAATGCGTCATCGCAATTTTTGAGTCGTCTAAACTGACTAATAAGTTGAGGGACTTTTGGGAAAAACATGAAATCTTGAGAAGATCGATCATACCAACCCTCAACAATTGAGGGAGGAAAAATTCGATAATAGTATGCATTCAATTCTATGGCATTAAATTGACTTGAATAGTAAGACAACTCGTCTTTGACTCCTTTTGGATAAAAACCCTTGAGTTCAGCTTTAGCCCATCGCGGACATCCAATAAATACCTTTGGTGTGTGATTCTGCCCACTCGCTAAAATAAGTTGAGTGTCCGAGTGATCTACAGGTAAATCGGAAGGATACAATTCAGGATTTTCTACTTTACCAAATTTCACTGGTCAAATATATAAGATATGTACACACGAAAACGCCTAGATCAAGAATTTTAAATACCCCATAAAAATTTGCTTTTGGAATTTTCATTCATAAAAACTACTTTTGCCTAACGAACGTTAGTTTGTAGTCTAAAATGACTGAAAGAAAAAGACAAATATTACAATCTGCACAAGCTATCCTTAAAAAGAAAGGATATGCCGCTACGTCTGTTCGAGATATTGCAAAATCACTTGAAATAGAACCTGCAAGTTTGTATAGTCATTTTAAATCTAAAGAAGACATCTTAAAACTTACTTGTTTTGATATGGCAAGTAAATTTGATAAGGCAATACAGGAAATAAATACTCTTTATTTTGACGCAGAACAACAACTTCGTATGGCCATTCGAGAGCATGTACAAATACTCACGAGTCATTTGGATTCGGCTATAATTTTTCTAAGAGATTGGAGAAATTTAACCGGAGAATCGCATTTGAAATTTGTTGAAAAGCGAAACTCATACGAAAATGGAATTCGAAAAATCATACAAACTGGCATAGACGAAGGTCGTTTTAATGAAAGTGATATCAAATTTGCCACTCTTACTGTTTTGTCCAGTGTCAACTGGATTGTAGAATGGTACAACCCTAATGGTAAGCTTAACGCTACCCAAATAGCAGAAAAACTAAGTAATTTCATACTTAGTGGTTTAATAAAAAATAAATTATAAAAATTATGTACGGAAACGCATACGTAGACCCCAACGAAAAATTTAGTTCAGAGCAAGAAACTCCTGAGTTATTAGAAGCATTTCAAGAAAGAATTGATCGCGGCGAAAAAATTGAGCCTAAAGATTGGATGCCAGCTATGTACCGAAAACAACTTATTCGAATGATTGAGCAACACGCCCACTCTGAAATAATTGGTTCACTCCCAGAGGGAACATGGATTACGAGAGCTCCGGGATTCAGAAGAAAATTAGCATTAATGGCTAAAGTTCAAGACGAAGTAGGTCATGCTCAGTTATTATATTCTGCTGCTGAAACATTAGGAAAAAGCAGAGAAGCTATGATGAACGATTTAATTACTGGAAAATCTAAATATTCAAATATATTCAACTACCCCGCCAAAACATGGGCTGATAGTGCAGTCATTGCGTGGCTCGTTGATGCTGGGGCTATTGTTAACCAATTGGCGAACAGTAAGGGTTCTTACGGCCCATATTGCAGAGCTCTTGAACGCATCTGTTATGAAGAATCATTTCACTTGAAATATGGTCACGATAATGTAGTGCACCTAGCAACTGGAACGTCAAAACAAAGACAAATGGTTCAAGAAGCCATGAATCGATGGTGGCCACCACTCATGCACTTTTTTGGTCCAAGTGATAAAATATCTGTTCACACTGAAACATTAATGCGATGGAAGGTCAAAATGGCCAGTAATGATGCCATGAGACAACAGTTTTTAAATATGTATGTTCCAAAAATTTGGGATCTTGGATTAACCTTACCTGACCCAAAACTTAAGAAAAATGAAGAAACAGGTTTGTGGGATTACACTGAACCTGATTGGGATGAATTTAAGCGAGTCATAAATGGTGATGGCCCTTGTAATGCAGAACGTCTTGCTGTTCGGAGAATGGCTGAAGAAAACGGTAAATGGGTATCAAACGCTATTAAAAGCAATCAAGACGAATATGTCACTCCATATGCATAAGTAAAAACTAATCTTTAACTTGTTAGAGCAAAATGGTTTTGCTAGTTTTATACATTAAAATACTCCTACCATGAAATATATAATCACCATAATACTGACATTAAACGCTTTTTTTTTCCTAAGAGGCCAGAATATTCCTAATGGTGATTTTGAAAATTGGAGAGTTAGAGATCACTTTAAGCTTCCTGGTGTAACTTCTACAGTTAAAAATGCAGAGCGAACATTAGATGCCAAAGAAGGTCAGTATGCTCTAAAACTTTCCAATACTTATGTCCCAAACTCTAGGGGTTACCGTTCGTATGCGATTAACTATGATGGAGTAGATTTTAATGGAGAGCCACTGAGCATGTGTTTTTGGTCTAAATATAATTTAGCACAGGGTGATACGGCAAGAGTATATGCTGTATTTCGAGAAAAAGGAGTGTACAAAGGCAAAGTAGATTTCCGTTTCACAGGATCAAGTAACGACGAATGGTTAAGATACTCTGTACCTATAGAATGGTCCTCATCTCGAACTGCTGATAGTATTTGGATTTATTTATACTCTTATGCAGACTATGGTGTTGATGGTGACGGTTTTGTAATATTTGATGACATTCATTTTACGAACTTAAATGAACGTCAAGAGGATATTCTCAACCATGGATTTGAGGATTGGGAGAATATTGGGGTAAATTATCCTGCGGGTTGGCGAAGCGTTGACCTCATATCGTATGAGCAATACTACTCTTTTTTGTACGAACCAACCGTTTTGAACATAACCAACTCAGATATATTTATGGGATCAAGTTCGCTTTTAATTAAAAATGCTTACTCAAACTCAAACGGAAACCTGAGATATGGCTACTGTTATCTGGGAACTGAAAATAATGATTACTACACGCCACATTTTCCAATAGACACATTCAAATATTTACAGGGCTATTATAAATACTTGCCTGATGGTGACGATACTGCTCGAATTAATCTGCGAAGTTGGAGTAAAGGAAGATATTCGTCTAATGATAATTTTTATCTTTCCTCTGCAAATGAATGGACCTTTTTTGCTTTTCCAATTAACTACTATACATCAACATTACCACCTGATAGTGCTGGTATTATATTCTATTCTGGGAAAACAGACAGTGTCAGAGGTCCAAATAGTAGTTTATATTTAGACAATATCGAACTGGTCATGCAACCAAAAAGTTTGGGCATTAATTCATTGGATGAAAATGCATCAATATATCCCAATCCTTTCAGTATAAGTATTACCATAGAATCCACTGAAAATAATACAGTAGACATTTATAACACCTTAGGTAAACAGTTAACAACTTATGAAATTATCCAAGGTAAGAATACGCTACATTTAGCTTCGCTACCCTCAGGTATATATTATTTAAAAACTAGAAATCAATCATGGATAAAAAAAGTAATCAAGCATTAGAATCTATCGATCCTCGGATTACAAGAGCGAAGATTGAACAGACTGGAGATAAATCTGATATGGAAGATTTAGCTCATTTTCAAACTTTTGAGGTATTTCACCAAAATAAACGAGGAGCACAGCATAAACATGTTGGCATCGTGCATGCTCCAAATCCAGATATGGCTCTTCTTTACGCAAAAGAACAATATGCTAGAAGAGAAGTTACCGCAAATTTATGGGTAGTGCCGAGTAGTTGTATTTCTGCAACTGAATACTCAGATGATGACATTTTTAGCACTACACCAGAAAAAAAATATCGAAACCCCGCTTCCTATAAAGTTATTGATAGAATCAATGCTTTTAAAGAACGTGGTAGTAAACCTAGTGACCAAGTATAATTACAAATTAGAAAAATCATGAACAGCATAGACGCACTCAAAGAACTACTATATAAAATGGCAGATGATCAGTTAATTATTGGTCATCGAAACAGCGAATGGACAGGATTGGGCCCAATATTAGAGGAGGACATTGCGTTTTCAAGTATGGCACAAGATAAAATCGGCCAAAGTGAGCACTTATACAATCTTCTAAATCAATTAGGAGAAGCTGATGCAGATACTGTCGCGTTTACACGAAATGCCAATCAATTTCATTCATCTAAATTAGTTGAATTGCCTATCGGCGACTACAGTTTTAGTCTGATTCGACATTTCCTGTTTGACTTTTCTGAATATCTTAGATTTGAAGCACTAAGAAGTTCTGCATATGAACCTCTTGCACAAGTTTCCAAAAAATTTTTTGGTGAAATAAAATACCACACCATGCATGCCAACACTTGGGTTAACCAATTAGGTAACGGAAATGAAGAGAGTCATCGTAAAATGCAAGAATCACTAAATTATGCTTGGAATTATGCCCTAGGGATTTTTGAACCAGGACCTGCAGAAAATATCCTTGTTGACGATTATATTTTCATTGGAGAAGAAAGTCTAAAAAATAGATGGCTTGATACCATAGCCCCATTACTAAAAAAGAGTGGTTTAACCATCCCTTCTGAAGATACTTGGAAACCCATTTTCGGGGGAAGAACTGGTTTACACACCGAAAATTTACAACCTCTACTCGAAGAAATGACAGAGGTCTATTCTATAGATCCATCTGCTGATTGGTAAATCATGATTACTGAGGCATACATACGCGAGGAATTAAAACAAGTTAAGGATCCTGAGATTCCAACAATCTCAATTGTTGATTTAGGTATTGTAACTGGCATCAAAATAGATAATACCGATGTACATGTTACACTTACCCCTACATTTGCTGGATGTCCCGCACTCAGACTAATGGAGGACATGGTCGTAGATCATCTTAATACGAATAATAATCTAGGAAATGTTTCAGTAGAAACCAGTTTTGAAACTACGTGGACCACTGACTTAATTACTCCAGAAGGACACGTTGCTATAAAAAAGCACGGATTAGCTCCTCCTAGAAGAAATTGCTCAAACATTTCAATGGAAATACTCGAATCCACAAATTGTCCATACTGCGATAGCGAAAACACGTCCATGAAAAGCCCATTTGGTCCTACACTATGTAGAAGTCTACATTATTGCAATAATTGCAAACAAGCATTTGAAGGATTTAAACCTGTTTAAAGGTTAATTTCGCAGATTATAATTAACCGCTTAACATGAGTAGCACAGAAATTTTTTCAGCATTCATCATATTATTTGCAGTAATTGATGTTATTGGATCTATCCCACTGATCATTTCCATAAAAGAAAAAACGACCATTCGTCCTGCATTAGCAACTATTGTCTCGGGAGTCATCATGATACTTTTTTTATTAATTGGTGAATCTGTTCTTCATTTTATAGGCGTTGACATTAACTCGTTTTCTGTAGCAGGTAGTATTTTAATGGCATTTATAGCATTTGAAATGTTGTTGGGCGTACGTATATTCAATGAAGACGCAGCTGATACAGCCACTGCATCAGTAGTTCCATTGGCTTTTCCAATATTAGCTGGTGCCGGAACACTAACAACTATTATTTCAATACGAGCAGAATACCAATTAATCAATATAATCATTGCAATTATGCTCAATATGGCTCTTATTTTCGGAGTACTTAAATCTGTAAAATTTATTCAAAAGATAATCGGACCAGCGGGAACTAAAATATTAAATAAAGTCTTTGGAATTATCCTTCTTGCAATTGCTGTTAAGCTATTCAGTGCCAACGCCAAGAACTTGTTTAGTTAAATATACTACGTGTTATAAATGGACCGATCATTAAAATTCATCCAATTTTTTGTTGTCTTATCCATTCTTAATACATCCAACAATTTACAAGCACAAAATCATATTTTAGACTCTGCAATGATGGCTTTTAAAGAAAAGCCTACCTTTTATATTGCGTTTCATAATCGTAATACCGTCGTAAACGTTCAAAAAATAAAGCTATACGGAATAGTTGGTGGGTTTGATTTCAATAAAAAAATAAAATTATATCTAGGGGTATATGGATTTGTAAAACCAAACAAACTATTATTAACTAATCATCCCTTATCAGACAAAGACTCGGTATATCAATCCATCAATACGGAGAATATTAGCATTGGTGCAGATTACACCTTTTATAATAACAAAAGTTTGTACCTCAGTATCCCTTTTCAGATTGGAGTAGGCACTACGAATTATAAATATTGGGAACTTGATCAAAATACATTAATCAGAAAAGACAACTATCTCAATGTTCCTATTGAGCTAGGAACAAATGCTTATATAAAAATTTTACCCTTTGCAGCTTTGAAAGGTGGAATTGGTTATCGATTTTCAATTGGCAAAAAAGAGGTTACTCGGCTAACATCTCCATACTATAATCTTGGACTAGCTATATTCATTGGAGAAGGAATACAGTTTTTTAAGAATTTAAATTAATTTTAATCAGTTGGTTCAACAATTCCTTGTTCTTCCAAAAGATATTCTATCGTTTTATCAAGGTCAGCGGCTCCTATCTTTTTGAACCGAATGTTCTTATCCTTATCTAGTACAAATATTTGTGGGGTTGTCCGAATATTATATTTTTTACGGAACTTATCTTCACCAAACGCATTAGCCACGTTAATAAAATTAAACTTGTCTTTTGCGAGTCTTTTTTTCCAACCTTCCCAATCACCCTGAGTATAGACCGCATAAATCTCTAAATTCTCATTAGTCAAACTGTCATACATCTTGCTAATTATGGGCATTTCTTTTTTACAGTGTCCACAGTTTATATCCCAGAAAACAAGAACTGTTACTGGTTTTGAAATTTCAGACATACGAATACGTTTCCTAAATGAAGAATCAGGCATGTACAAATCTGGAGCGACCTTATCACAAAGTGTAGCTTCCATTTTAGCACTTTCTACACACATCTTTGAGACATAAGCAGAGTCTGCCCAATAAGCCTTCCCTGCACAATAATAATTTTTGGCAATATGCCACAAGGCCTTATCAAAGCACATAAATTTAGCACTTTCAAAATAACTAAGCAGGAAATGTATGGTGTATTTGTATTGTTCTCGACTACCTGCGGCCTCTATTTTATTAATCAAATTGTCACCTAACCATATTGCTGTATCAGCTAGAGGTGGCATATAAGTATCAAAATAATACTTAAGTTTATTATGAAAAACAGGCGACCGAACAAGCCCATCTTCAGATAAGTCAACTTTATCCCAGAAATGGTCTCTAGCCCATAAATACTTAAATTTTCGTTGATCCTCTTCACTTTCATTTTTAAAATCAGGTGAAGAAATATCAGACATTGCTCCATATAGCTTACCAATAAATAAATCGCTATAATCTTGAGAAATTTTATCTCTTTTTTGAGCTACAACCTTATTTATATCTTGGAGTTCTGATTCTAATTTACTCTTAGCCTTACCCTCTTCTAAGGTATCTAATGCTCTTCTAATTTTACCAGCTTTATTTCCCTCAACAATGGCAAAATTGTTAAACTCAAAAAACAATTTATTTTCCTTTGAACCTCCAACTATCATCTTTTTAGGACTAAGAGTGGTGTCTGTATGAAAGGAGTAGTTAGTCTGGTCTTCATTTTGTGAAATTAGTATTTCAAAATAATTTTTTTTCGGTAAAACGACAAGATATACCCCATTTTGAAGGTTTTCGTCCCCTATAAAGGTAGCAACGCCATTAATGCACTCGGAAGTGTCTCTCAAATACTGTTTATCACCAAAATGATTAGCAAGAAGAAGTTCATCCTCACAACTTAAACCATCAATTTTAACAGAAATTTCATACTGACCAAAACTGCCAAACCAACAAATAATACCAATGAATAATGTTAAATACTTTATCATGAAAACTTTCAAAATTACTTTCGTACAAATATATAGTAGTATGACGCTAAATGAATTGATTTATTATCTGCTACTGGTTGAACTTTGTACAAGAATTATGCCTAAAAAACACCTTTTTCGAACAAGTATATCAAGTTGTGAGATTAGTTTCCAAAGGGAGAGTAACTACTTATGGGGCCATTGGTAAATTTCTAGGGTCAGCAAAATCTGCAGGAATGGTAGGTTGAGCTATGAACAGCTCACACAATAAATCTCCAAAAGTACCTGCTCACCGAGTGGTTAATCGAAATGGATTGCTGACTGAAAAACACCATTTTTCTGACGAGAACAAAATGATCAACCTTTTGGAGGATGAGGGCATTTAAGAAACTAATACTCAGGTTGTCCATTTCAAGAACCACTTTTGGGATCCCTCAGAGTAATTGGCTTTATAGCCCTAAATCTCCCATTCCCGGTATATTTGGCATTAATTTACTCATTTCATCTTTAACTTTCATGTCCGCCTTTGTTTGTGCCTGATCTATTGCCTCAATAATCATATCCTGAACCTCTTCACGGGTTCTAATCTTAAAAATACTGTCATTAATTTCTAACGTGTGAAAACGTTTATCCCCTGAACACTGAATAGACACCATCCCATTTTGTGATTTACCTTCAAAATCTAGTTGAGATAACACAGCTTTCATTTGAATAGCTTTCTCCTTTGCTTCTTTAAGCTTATTAAGACCAAACATATATGGATGCAAATTTAATAATACTCACCTTTAATTATAATACAAAGAGCTTAGCTAGTATTTTTATATTCGTACTAAATATGTCAAAATCGATAATCCCTTTGTTGCTAATTTCAATTCTTATTTTTTCTTGCCAAGATAATCCTGATGAAGATCATTCGAGTTATAACTCGATTAGCACATATATGCCTGTAAAACTAGTAACAGACCTAGATGCATTAAGCCAAGTTGAAAAAAATATGCTACCACACTTATTTGAAGCCGCAGACATTATGAACGACTTATTTTGGGTGCAAGCTTATGGTGATAAGGAATCTTTGCTTGCCTCCATTTCAAATCCTAAATTGAGAGCATTTGCTGAGATTAATTACGGACCATGGGATAGGTTAAACGATAATGCACCATTTTTAGACAACGTTGAACTCAAGCCTTTGGGTTCAAATTTTTACCCTTCAGATATGACTAAAGAGGAATTTGAAGAACTTGGGTTATTAGACGAAAAAGGGCTTTATTCAATGATTAGAAGGGATGAAGTTGGCAAATTATATAGTATTCCTTATCACGAATTTTTTAGAGAGAAATTAGAAGAAGTATCGGGGCATCTTTTAGAAGCTGCTGAAATTTGTGAGGATGTAGAACTCAAAAAATACCTACAACTCAAATCAAAAGCTTTGCTAACAGACAATTATACTGAGAGTGATATCGCCTGGATTAATATGAGGAACAATACACTGGATATTATAATTGGGCCAACAGAACATTATGAAGATGCTCTTTACAATTACCGAACAGCTTATGAGGCATATATCCTAGTGAAAGATAAAGCATGGAGCAAAAAATTAGAGAAATATGTTAATTTATTACCTCAGCTTCAAGCAGAGTTACCCGTATCAAAGGAATATAAACAAGAAACACCAAATACAGATGCAGCACAGCTCAATGCCTATGATGTAATTTTCTATGCAGGTGATTGTAACTCCGGAAGTAAAACTATCGCGGTTAACCTACCTAATGATGAAGAAATTCAAATTAAATACGGAACTAGAAGAAGCCAATTAAAAAATGCCATGAAGGCAAAATTTGACCATATTTTACTACCTATATCTGATATTTTAATCGAAAAAAATCAACGAAAACACATTACTTTCAATGCCTTTTTTAGCAATACTATGTTTCATGAAGTTGCCCACGGTTTAGGAATAAAAGAAACTATAAACGGTAAGGGTTCTGTAAGAGAAGCACTCGGAGAAACATTTAGTGCACTCGAAGAAGGTAAGGCAGATATTCTAGGATTACACATGATTACACAACTTAAAGAGAAAGGGCTTATAGAAGAAGGTGAATTAATGGATTATTATGTGACTTTCCTCGCTGGAATTTTTAGATCTGTTCGATTTGGTGCTAGTAGTGCACACGGAAAAGCAAATATGCTTCGATTTAATTATTTCAAAGATCATAATGCATTTACTCGAAATAATGATGGAACTTATGCTGTTAATTTTGAGGAGATGAAAAAAGCAATTATTGAGTTATCCTCTCTAATCATAAAACTTCAAGGAGACGGTGATAAAGCTAGGGTTCAAGAAATGATGACGAATAATGGCGTCATAAAAGAAGCCCTTCAAAAAGACTTAGATCGACTCTCTGATGCAAGCATTCCTGTAGATATTGTATTTGAACAAGGACTTGATGTTCTGGGCATGAATTAAACTGGTTATTTTTTTCTTTCAATAACAAAATTTATTAATGCTAAAAGATAAGATGTAGATGCTTTGGTCTGAATAGTTGATAGAATTTCTATCGCTTTATGTTTGTATTCGTGCATTCTAACTTGGGAGTATCCAATACCTCCTTTACTTTTGACGAAACTAATAACTTCTTGAATTTCTGTTTTCGTTTTCTTGTCCTTATGAAGAATTTTTAAAATGGTTCTTTTATCATTTTTAGTACTTGAATTCAACGCATAAATTAAAGGAAGAGTCATCTTTTTCTCAACAATATCAATACCTGTAGGTTTACCTACTTTGTTGTCGCCGTAATCAAATAAATCATCTTTAATTTGAAAAGCAATACCAATTGCTTCCCCCATACTCATCACATCATTTAAAATATCTTCGTTCTGAATAGTGCTATACGCACCAATTCCACAACAACTTGCTATTAAAGACGCTGTTTTCTTCGTGATAATATCAAAATATACTTCTTCAGTAATATCAAGTTTGCGAGCTTTCTCCATTTGTAATAACTCTCCCTCACTCATCTGCTCTACTGCAGAAGAAAGTATCTCTAAAGATTTGAAGTCTTTATTTTTAAGAGATAACAATAAGCCTTTGGACAATAAGTAATCGCCAACAAGAACAGCTACTTTATTTTTCCATAAAGCATTTATAGAGAAAAAACCTCTCCTCATATTTGCCTCGTCTACAACATCGTCGTGTACTAGAGTTGCTGTATGTAGTAATTCTACTAATGATGCACCACGATAAGTGTTTTCATTAACCTGGCCAAATAGTTTAGCACAATGTAAAACTAAAATAGGTCGCATTTGCTTTCCTTTTCGTTTTACAATATAATTCATGATGGTATCTAGCAATGAAACATTACTTTTTACACTCGACCTAAACTTCTTTTCAAAGATTTTTAGTTCTTCTTGAATCGGTGATTTAATATAAGATAATGTTTCTTCCTTCACGTAATGAATCGAATAGCACAATTGAAAGGTCTAAAACAAAAAAGAGAGCAAAAGCTCTCTTTAATAATTTAAAGATTAGCTAATTAATCTTTGACTTCTTTGGATGCCGTATAACTTAATTTTAGTGCATTTACTTGTCTGAGTTCCTGTTTAATATCAGTAATAATTCCCATTTTAACTGTTTTATCAGCCTTAAGAGAAGTAGTCATAAAAGGAACTTCTTTTTCATCCTTTTCACCATTCTTAAGGGTAATATATTGCTGGATATCATCCACAGTCGCAAAAGCATCGTCGAGCTGAACTCTTGGGGATGTTCCAAACTCTGCGTTAAGAGGAGGTCCTACGAAAATGTAGTGAAGTCTAGATTTTTTTTCTAGTTTTTCTACCTCAGTAGCTGTTGGAAGCTGGGTTTTAACTTTCATTTCCTTATCCCTCATCTTGGTAGCTACCATGAAAAAGAAAAGTAACATGAAAACAATATCTGGTAATGCAGATGTATTTATAGCCGGGGTGGGACGTCCACCATCTTTTTTAAATTTTGCCATTATTCGCCTCCTATACTAACTGGTTCAGCTTCTGATAATTTTCTAGGGTATTTTTTCTTTACCGCCTTTATTTTATCCTTATCTCTCTGAGGATCAAGATCTTTGTAAGACTTTCCGTACTCTTGCATAGAATAATCATCTCTAACACGATTATAAGCAGCTGTCAATTCATTGTACACTTGAACATACATGTCATATGATGTTCCGCGATCATTCTTCAACGATACAATAGCTGCAGTAGATGTAGTTGACAACGTAGGATCTTTGCCTTCATTTGTAAGGTGATCAATGGTTTTTTGTTGAAGTCTGTCAATAGTAAGAGGTGATCCTTCAACTAAAAGCTGATCTGCAGCATTCACTAATACTTCTAAAACTTCTCGTTTTTTTTGCTTGCTATCTTCTGGTGGCTCCTCAGAAATTGGAGGTAACGCCACTTGAAGTCCAGTAGGAATATCCATGGTAGTGGTTACCAAAAAAAATACTAATAACAAGAAGGCGATATCCGCCATTGAACCGGCGTTTATTTCTGGAATATCTCTTCTTCTACTTCCCATTTATTGTTTTTTTAATAGAGCTACTGCTTCTGATACAATTATTGAAACTACAGCCGTAAATCCAAGAAATATAGTGAGGTATAAACCCATATCTATAAATCTAGACTGGCTCTCTGTTGTGATATTATATTTTTCATAATCGTCTCCTAAATTTCCTGATGAGATAAAGTAACTAACTAGGCATACAAGTAAGATTGCTCCAACACCCATTAATAGGCTTTTTGCTGATTTTGGGTTATTCTTTAAATGAATAACAGAAGAAACAACGATAGATAACATTGCTCCAAAAGCAAGCAATATAGCTAGCCAAATTCCCATCTCGCTTCCTGCGTAATCATCTTTAGAAACTAGTATTAAAAAGATAAAAACTAGGACAACAACTATTGAATAAAAAATTACTCTTCCTGACTTA
>CESO01095222.1_pt1 | contig 13705 bp, 10 predicted proteins | sample 356341 | NCBI WGS metagenome assembly CESO01 (sample SAMEA2621812, study PRJEB7988) | marine metagenome | biome: marine biome (ENVO:00000447); feature: deep chlorophyll maximum layer (ENVO:xxxxxxxx); material: "saline water (ENVO:00002010), including plankton (ENVO:xxxxxxxx)" | depth 35 m
GATACAAAAGATAAGTCAGTGATATCTCCTTTATCACTTGTAGTTACAGGTTTCTCTCCGATTCAAAATACATCAATTGCAATAACTCCTGAATTAAAAAATGAGATTAACTCTTCTTTGTTGTTTATAGATTTAGGCAAAGGAAGCACTAGGATGGGTGGCAGTATTCTTGCTCAAATTAATAACGAAATCGGTGGTATTTCTCCTGATGTGGAGTGTATTGAAGAAATGCCTAATTTCGTTTCAGCTTTTTATGGACTGCTGAAAGAAAATAAAATATTAGCTTATCATGATCGGTCTGATGGAGGATTAATTACCACCTTAGCCGAGATGTCATTTTCTAGTCGACTTGGATTAAACATAAATCTTGATTCTTTAATCCAAGAAGAAGAAAAAGTAATTGAACAAATTTTTAACGAAGAACTAGGGGCGGTAATTCAAGTTTCAAATGATGACCTCAATGAAGTATTAACCACCCTTGAAAGTTCTGGACTTGCAGGTCACTTGCACAATATTGGATCAATTTCTTCTGAAGAAAAGATAAATTTATTATTAGATGATCGGCAATTATTATCTCTTTCTATTGAAGATCTTTTGAAAAACTGGTTTCAAGTTAGTTTTGAAATTCAATCTTTAAGAGATAATCCTGAAACAGCTAAAGCTGAGTACGATCATGATACTAATCTTCAGAATCTAGGATTGAAATCTGTCTTGCCTTTTCTCATTCCAGAGAGGATTAATATAAAGAGTTCTAGGCCTAGGATTGCAATATTAAGAGAGCAGGGTGTAAATGGACAAAACGAGATGGCAGCGGCTTTTAACGAAGTTGGATTTGATTGTATTGATGTCCATATGACAGATTTATTATCTAATAAACAGAAGTTAGATGATTTTGAGGGGCTTGTTGCATGTGGTGGTTTTTCTTACGGAGATGTTCTTGGCGCAGGAGGTGGTTGGGCTAATAGTATTCTTTTCAATAAACATTTGAGAAACCAATTCGGAGACTTCTTTCATAACGAAAATGTTTTCTCTTTAGGAGTCTGTAATGGCTGTCAAACTTTATCATTACTATCCTCTTTGATACCAGGAAGCGATGGTTGGCCTACTTTTAAAAGAAATTATTCAGAAAAATTTGAATCTCGATTGATTCAAGTCAAGGTTAAAGACTCTCCTTCAATATTCTTTAGAGATATGGAAGGAGCGATCATTCCTGTTCCGGTTGCACATGGAGAAGGAAAAATTGAAATCTCAGAAGGATCTTTAGACGATTTTTCTAGATTGAATTTAAACTCCATTTCTTATACTGATGACAAGGGCATAGAAACTGACCTTTATCCGCACAATCCTAATGGCTCGCCTTTTGGAATTGCGGGATTAACAAACCAGTCTGGAACAGTAACGGTTATGATGCCCCATCCCGAAAGAGCATTTTTAACAGATCAGCTGTCTTGGCATCCTGAAGAATGGAAAAACTATAGCCCCTGGATAAAGTTCTTTTTGAATGCTAGAGAATTTATAGATTAAACGATTTATTTTTTTCTTTCTATCGTGTGAGTAGTAAGTGGGAACTCACCTTTTTTCAAATCAGCAAAGAAATTTTTTATCGCTATTGGTACAAATGGAAAAGCAAGTTCTTCCCAGGGCATATTTTCTTCGTTATAAAACTCAACCTCCAAACTCTCGCTTGTAGATGAGAAATCATCTTTTACAACTCGTGCCAAATAAAGCATATAAACTTGATTGATTTGAGGAACATTAAAAATTGAGTAAAGTTCTCCCATCTCAACTTCAGTATTAGTTTCTTCTAATGTTTCCCTAAAAGCGCCATGAGATACAGTTTCGCCATTCTCTAGGAATCCTCCAGGAAGAGTCCATTTACCGTATCTCGGTTCAATGGCTCTTTTACATAAAAGAATAGAGTTATCTTTTATGGGGATAGTACCAACGATAATATTCGGATTGGTGTAATGAATTAAGCCGCAGCTCGTGCAACAGTCTCGTTCTCTGTTGTCTCCTTCAGGAATTTTTCTCTCTGTTTTAGATCCGCATTGACTACAGTACTTCATTATAATTTTTTATTTCGATTTTAAAGCGACAGAAGTATAAACTATCCCTACAAACAATTTGTATTTATTCATGCTTGATAAAATTACGGAGAAAATAAAGTTATATTCCGGGACTCCACCTGTAGACGAGCTCAGACAAGCCGCTGTTCTGATTGCAGTAACGGAGTCAGAAAACCCTGAACTTATTTATACTCTAAGATCAAATAAAGTTGGTTCTCACGGCGGAGAAGTCTCTTTTCCAGGGGGAATGTTTGAGACAGAGGATAAAAATTTACAAGATACAGCACTTAGAGAGTCTCATGAAGAAACAGGTCTAGATAGGTCTAAGGTTAATATATTAGGCTCTATTGATACCGTTGTTTCTCGATTTAATATAAGTGTCACTCCTTATGTAGGAATTGTCCCAAGCGACATCGAGCTGAATGATAATTCAGATGAAATTGAGGCTTGCTTTAGAGTGCCGCTTTCATTTCTTCTAGAAGATAAGCGTCATAGAAATGACGAAATTAACCGAAATGGAGATATCTTTTTTATGCCTGCATACTCGTATGATTCTTATATAATATGGGGATTAACTGCGATGATTACAGTGGATTTCCTTAATATTGCATTAGATGCAAATATTGATTTAAAGACAAAAGGTAATTAACTTAGGGGAAAAAATAATGCTTTATAAATTGGGAGAAGCAGAGCCGATAATAGACGGAGATTTCTATGTTTCTGAGTCTGCATCCGTTCTAGGAAAAGTAAGGCTTTGTAACAATTCAAGTGTTTGGTTTGGGGCTACTTTAAGGGGTGATACTGAACTAATAACAATTGGAGAAGGATCGAATGTTCAAGATGGCTCTGTTTTACACACCGACTTAGGATTCCCTTTGAATATAGGAAAAGATGTAACAATTGGGCACAAGGTAATGTTACATGGATGCACTATAGGAGATGGAAGCTTGATTGGAATAAATTCTGTTGTCTTAAATGGAGCAAAAATTGGAAAAGGGTGTCTAATTGGAGCTAATGCTTTGATTACTGAAGGTATGGTTATTCCCGATGGCTCACTTGTAATGGGCTCACCAGGAAAAATTAGAGGTGAGCTTAATGAGGACCAGAAACAAGGTCTCTTACTCTCTGCAAAACATTATGTAGAAAACGCAAAAAGATTTAAGGCAGAACTCGTAAAAATAACTTAAAAAATATGAAAACAGAAATTCTAAATTATAGTTTTGATAAACAAGACTACTCAACTTTTGTAGCTTATCCTGAAATTGAAAATGCTCCCTTAGTTCTTATAGCTCATGCTTGGGGAGGTAGAGATAATTTCGTAGAAGAAAAGGCTACACTTTTAGCAAAAGAAGGCTTTGTTGCTATGGCTGTAGATATGTATGGTGAAGGCAAACAGGGAACATCTGTTGAAGAGAACCAATCTTTAATGACACCATTAGTAGAAGATAGAGATAAGCTTAAATCTGTAATCAATGCGGCATTAAATGAAGGAAAAAAACTAAACGGTGTAGATCCAACTAAAGTTGCGGCAATTGGGTATTGTTTTGGTGGCTTAGTAGTATTGGACTTAGCTAGGTCGGGTGCAGACGTAAAAGGAGTAGTAAGTTTCCATGGACTACTAATGGATTCTAAAATCTCAGAACAAGGAATAAAAAGTAAAGTTTTAGTTTTGCACGGCGAAAGAGACCCAATGGTTCCTCCTGTTATGGTAAATGAATTTCAAAAAGAAATGACAGAAGCGGGTGCAGATTGGCAATTACATAGTTACGGAAATGCTTATCACTCTTTCACCAACAAAGAAGCTAATGATCCAGATTTAGGCACACAGTATCATGAAGATGCAGATAAAAGATCGTGGCAATCAATGATGAACTTTTTTTCTGAAATACTTTAACTTTAAATGTCGGATACATTATCTACAAATCAAATTAGGAAGATTTATTTAGATTTCTTCCAAGAGAAAGGGCATACATTGGTTGAGAGTGCTTCTTTAGTTCCAGTTAATGACCCATCTCTTTTATTTACAAATGCTGGGATGGTTCCATTTAAGGACCTTCTTTTAGGTGTAGAAAAAAGAAGCTATACAAGAGCAGTCAGTTCTCAAAGATGCATCAGGGCTGGAGGGAAGCATAATGATCTAGATAATGTAGGTTATACCGCGAGACATCATACCCTTTTCGAGATGCTAGGAAACTTCAGTTTTGGTGACTATTTCAAAGAAGAGGCAATATTTTTTGCATGGGAACTTTTGACCGAGAAATACAATATAGACCCGGACAAATTATGGATAACTGTTCATGAGAGTGACGATGAGTCGGAAGATATATGGATAAATAAAGTAGGAGTTGATCCGTCAAGAGTATCTAGATTAGATGATGAAGAGAATTTCTGGACTATGGGTGATACAGGTCCTTGCGGTCCTTGTAGTGAAATTTATTATGATCATGGTGATCACCTTGAAGGTGATCCTCCCATACTAGGTAACGAACCTGGTGACAGATTCATCGAGATTTGGAATTTGGTATTTACCCAATTCGATAGAGATAAAAACGGTTCTCTTAATCCTCTTCCAAACCCTTGCGTTGATACTGGAATGGGTCTGGAGAGAATGGCAGCCGTACTTCAAAACGAACACAATAATTACGATACCGATATCTTAAAGGCAATAGTTTCTGAGGCAGGAAAACTAACCAAAGTTGATGATCTTAAAAATCCTTCATTAAGGGTTATTGCCGATCATCTTAGGGCAGGCGTTTTCTTAATTGCAGATGGAGTCGTTCCTTCCAATGAAGGAAGAGGTTATGTCCTAAGAAGAATAATAAGACGTGCATTGAGGCATGCTCATAAGCTTGGAATGAAAGAGTTAATTCTTGCGAAACTTGTTCCTGTCTTGGAAAAAAAAATGGGGGAAGCTTATCCTCTGCTGATAAAAAATTCAGATATTATTAAGGCTAATCTTTCAAAAGAAGAAGAACAGTTTTCCACTACTCTTGAACAAGGAATGCAGCTTCTTGAGTCGGCTGTTCAAAACCTAAAAGGTAAAGAAATTCCTGGTGAAGTGGTGTTTAAGTTGTATGACACTTACGGCTTTCCTGTCGATATGACGGCTGACTTTGCAAGAGAAAAGAATCTTACTGTAGATATAGATTCATATGATTCTTTAATGCTAGAGCAAAAGGAACGGGCAAGATCTTCAAGCAGTTTTAACTCTATAATTCCTGAGTCACTCAATATCGAAGGCTCAACTAACTTCTTAGGTTACGAGTCTTCTTCCTTAAGCTCTAACATTATAGAGATAATTTCTAACTCAGATAACCATATCAATGGAGAATTAACTGAGGAGCAAGAGGGCTTGATTTTACTTAATGAAACACCATTTTATGCTGAATCTGGAGGCCAAGTAGGTGACATAGGGTTAATCAAAACAAGTGATTCTTTATTTGAGGTTTATGACACTCAAAAAAAAGGAGATCATTTTTTACATATAGGTATTGTTAAAAATGGATCATTTAAAAAAGATGACCAAGTGGACGCTGAGATAAATCAAGAGCACAGGAACAGAATAAAAAGCAATCACAGCGCGACCCATTTACTCCATGCAGCTTTAAGAAATGTTCTAGGAGATCATGTTGAGCAAAAAGGCTCATTAGTTGAAGAGTCTCGCTTAAGATTTGATTTTGCTCACAATAGCTCTATCGAAAATGAAGACTTAGAAGCCATTGAGGATCTTATCAATGAAGAAATAGCTAAAGATTCAGAATCAAAAACAGAAATTCTTCCTATAAGCGAAGCAAAAGAAAGGGGGGCTATCGCCTTTTTTGGAGACAAATATGGTGATGAAGTAAGAGTGCTAGATATCGCTAATGGTTTTTCAATCGAGTTGTGTGGCGGAACTCATGTTGAAAGAACCGGTGAAATAGGTTGGATGAAGATTATTTCAGAATCAGGAATTTCTGCTGGCGTTAGAAGAATTGAAGCGGTAACCGGTCAGGGAGCTAATTTTCTGTTAGATGAATTGGAGCAAGATTTTTCATCAATTAATAATGAATTATTTGTAGATTTAGATGATTCAAGAGAAGGTTTAGAGGCATTGGAATATTCACGTTTTTTACAGAATGAAATCAAATCTTACGGAAAAATTCTGAATTGTTCATCTGATCAAGTGTTAAAAAGAATTATTCAAATTAAAGAAGAGAACATTACATTTACAAAAGAACTGGAAATCAATGAAGCTAATATAGAGATATTTGAAGACGTCGTTGAGGCCATAGAACATCTTGTATCTATTAATCAATCTTTAAAACAAGAAGTAAAGAAAGCCCAATCAGAAGATCTAGGGTCGTCTGTTGAAGGATTAATTAAAAATTCTATGGATGTTGAGGGATATAAGCTTATTATGAATGTTTTTGATGGGCTTGATTCCAAAGAATTAAGAGAAACCGCCGACCGATTAAGAAATCAAAGTCCTAATTCAATTATCGCCCTAATCTCTATTTGTGAAGACAAGGCACCTGCAATAGTTGCTTGCTCTAAGGGGGTTGATATAGATGCTAAAGAAGTAATGAAACATTTAGTAAATCAATTGGGTGGAAGCGGCGGAGGAAGGCCTGATTTTGCACAAGGTGGTATAGAGAATAAAAAAGATGTAGATATTGCTCTAGCTTCAGTTGCAGACTTAATTGTTTCTTTAAATAACCAGTAATATAGAATACAAACCCTTTTTTATGGGTAGATTAATAGTTAAAAAGTTTGGAGGCACTTCGGTAGCAGATAGTGTCCGCATTGAAGCTGTAGCGGATAATGTAGAAGCTGAAATCAGAAAGGGCAATAAAGTCACAGTTGTTTTGTCAGCTATGGGCAAAAGTACAGATGCTCTTATTGAACTAGCTAAAGAAATCAACCCTGAACCGGATTTGCGGGAATATGATGCGTTAGTCTCAACCGGAGAACAAATCTCTGTTGCCTTATTGGCCATGGCACTTTTAAAGCGCGGAATTAAGGGAAAGTCTTATACTGCCTATCAATTAGGTATCAAGACAAACTCAAGCCATAGCAGGGCACGTATCTTAGATGTAGAGGTAAGTAAAATAACCTCAGAACTTAATGATGGAGTTGTACCTGTAATCACTGGCTTTCAAGGTATGAACGAATCTGGAGATATAACTACTTTAGGGAGAGGGGGCTCAGATACTACCGGTGTAGCTCTGGCTGTAGCTTTAAAAGCTGATGAGTGCCAGATTTATACAGATGTTGATGGTGTATTTACAACAGATCCTAGAGTTTGCTCTAAAGCAAGATTACTCAAAGAAGTGAGTTTTGAAGAAATGCTAGAATTATCGAGTTCAGGAGCTAAAGTTCTTCAGTTAAGAGCAGTAGAATATGCTAGTAAATTCAAATTACCCCTTCGCGTCTTGTCGAGTTTTAACGAAGGCGAGGGGACATTAGTTCAAGAGGAGAAAAACATTATGGAAAGACCAATTGTATCGGGGATTAGTAGTATTGATACTGAAGCAAAACTCACTATTAGAGGTGTGCCTGATGTTCCAGGCGTTGCTGCAAAAATCTTAAGTCCCATTAGTGATCAGGAAATTGAAGTTGATGTTATTGTTCAAAATATCAGCGCTGATAATAATACTGACTTTACTTTCACTGTCGACAAAGCTGATGCAAAAAGAGCAGAAGATATTTTAAGAGAAGTCTCTGAATCTTTGGGTGGTGGACTTGTTGAAGTAGACGACAACATAGCAAAAATTAGTATTGTTGGAAGAGGGATGAGAGCCCATGCCGGTGTGGCTAGCAAAATGTTTCAAGCACTTGCAAAGAGTGAAATTAATATCTCAATGATTACAACTTCTGAAATTAAAATATCTGTTGTTATAGAAAAATCTGAAATGTCTAAAGCGGTTACTGCTCTTCATGAAGCTTTTGATTTAGATAAAGAGCTAGATACTTAATGGAAGCATTCATCGGACTATTTGGTCTTGAACAAGGAATCTTAAGGGGTTTTATTTTTGGTTTAGTTCATGTTGGAATCCTGATTATCGGCTATTATTCTGGTTGGAGCATTAATCGACTCTTAAAAAAAACCTCTAATGGGCATATCGCTGGAATAATAGGGGCTGTTATCGCTCATATAATGGCCGACCTTATCGCATCTCTTCTGGATCCCACAATGCGCTCTGCTGCCTTTGGCATTATGTTAGGAGGGTTACTTCCTCTACTTTTCATTCCTTTGCTTGAAAAATATATCGTTAAGAGTGATGACCATATTATGGTTGGAGATCATGAAGATATAGAAAAAGATTTAAAATCCCACACTCAAAACTAAATTAATACCTCTCTATAAATAAAACTTATTTTTATAGTTGCATTTGAGAATCATTCTCATCTATAATGCGACTCGTTCTCATTCTAATAATGAGAATCATTATTAATTAGTTTTAAAAATTAACTTAGGGGTTAAAAAATGAAAAGAATTACTTTATTTATAACAGCTTTATTTCTGAACTTTTCCGTTTTTGCATCTGATGTAGATATGGAAGTAATAGAAATAATTGGTTCTAAAGAAGACGCTACTAAAATAGCGGGATCGGCTTCTGTTATTACAGAAGAGGAGTTAGAGACTTATGAATATACGGATATTCACAAGATTTTATCAAATGTTCCTGGTGTAAATTTCAGGCCTGAAGAGGGTTACGGATTAAGACCTAACATCAGTATTAGAGGAACTTATGCTGACCGTTCTGGTAAAATAACACTAATGGAAGATGGGGTTTTGATAGCTCCTGGGCCATATTCAGCTTCTTCAGCTTATTATTTTCCTACTGCAGGAAGAATAGCTGGAGTTGAGGTTCTTAAAGGACCTGCTGCTATCTCTCAAGGACCTTACACTATCGGTGGTGCGATCAACTTATTAAGCACACCTATAGCTGAAGAAACTGGCGGTCTTATCAACCAAGAGTTCGGTGAAGACGGATTTTCAAGAACACATCTTCATTACAGTATGGTTGGAAAAAATGCTGCTATGCTCATTGAATCCCATACTTGGGAAACTGATGGATTTGATTCCATTAAAGGTTCTGATGCTGATACAGGATTTGATAAAGATGACCTAGTGATCAAATTGAGACTTAACACCGATGCAGACGCAGCTATTTATCAAGAATTAAATATTAAATATCAAGATTCAGATGAAGATTCTGATCAAACTTATGTTGGTTTAGCTGATGCTGATTTCAGAAAAAATGCTCATCAACGTTATGGTCTTTCAGCTTATGACAATATGGATAATAGTCATGAAACGACTTCTTTCAATTATATTGCTGATTTTGGAGACCTAGAAATAAGTGCAACAATGTATGAAAACGACTTTGCCAGAAATTGGTTTAAAGTTGATAAGATCGATAACAACAAAGTCTACGGCCATGGCAATGGTATCAATAATATAATTGCAGCAGCAAATGCTGGCGAAGCAACCGCCTCTGCGATCTTAAATGGTACTAATGACGAAGCTGTTGAAATTAAGCTTAAGAATAATAACCGTGCTTATACTAATGAAGGTACTGATCTTAAACTTCAATACAAAACTGAAAATCAAACTCTTACCTTAGGTTATAGAGATACTGAAGATTCTGAAGATAGATTCCAAGTGTACGCATATACTCCATGGTCAGGTGGTCAATTAGGCCCTTTAACGGTGGGATCTGATCCCGGTTACAGTTCTAATAATAGACTTACAACAGCTGAAGCAGACGCGTTTTATATCAATGAAGAGTTAACTATGGGAGCTTTAACTGTAAATGTGGGATACCGTTCAGAAGATTGGACAATTGTTCAAGAACGCTATACTGATGCAGCAAGAACAGCAGTTAATACCGATAAAGGATACCCTAAGACTTTGTCTGATAACGACAATTCATTGATGGGATTCGGAGCTACATATGATATGAATGAGACTACACAGATATTTGTAGGTTTTCATGAAGGCTTTACTCCAACGGGTGGAGGAGCAGATCCTGAAGAGGCTGATAACCTTGAAATGGGTATTAGATACTCAAATGACAATACATTTGTAGAGGCAGTATATTTTGATACTGATTATCAGAATATGTTTGGAAACTGTACAGCTTCAGGTGGAGCTACAGGATATTGTGAAATAGGTGATTCTTTTAACGCCGGAGAAGCTTCAATAAGTGGAATAGAGCTAGTTGCTAGAACTGAAATGACTGCTGCTTCTGGGACTACTTATCCTCTTAGCTTAGTCTACACATCAACAGATGCTGAATTCGATAATACCTTTGAGAGTGATTTCTGGGGTGACGTAACAGCTGGAATGGAAATACCAGATCTTCCAGATACTCAATTAGCTTTAACTGCTGGTTTTGAAACTGTAAATGGTTTACGCGGAAGCGCTACTTTATATTCTTATGGAAGCACTTGCTCAGTTGCAAGTTGTGCAGCTGGAACAGAAATTGATTCCTATAATGTAATGGATGCTTCGTTGACCCAAGCAATTAATGAAAGTCTTTCAGTATATGTAGTTGCGGCTAACCTTACTGACGAAACTGATGTTATTGCCAGAGCTCCTAAAAACGGCGCAAGGGCTCAAATGCCTCGTACGTTCTTAGTTGGAATTCGTTACAGACTATAAGTAATTATGGAAGTAATGCAATTAGCGATACTTAAGAAGATTAGTTATTGCTAAAAAGCGCCCTAGAGTGAGTCCCAAGCGCAGTGGACTCACTCTAATTTAGTCGGAATCCGTTACTGACATTAAACAATAACGGATTAATCACACCCTCCCCAAGGTTGATTAAAAAAGGGATCAAGATACTTTTTTTGGTCCCTTTTACTTTTCTGAGGCAGCAACTAAAAAATCTACCCAAGAATCTTCATTATTTAAACAAGGAATATAGTTAAAAGATTTTCCTCCAGCCTCTAAGAAAGTTTCCCTTCCTCTAATGTTCATCTCTTCAAGTGTTTCAAGATTATCCGTCACAAAAGCAGGGCAAACTACATCTAAGTGTTGTACACCTTCTTCAGCAAGTCTAACCAACTCTTTATCTGTAAAAGGCTGAATCCAACCAGGACCTATTCTAGATTGGAAAGATACTCCCCATTCGTCATCTTTGAGTTCTAATTTTTTTGCGCAAAGTTTAGAAGTTTCAAGGACTTGGGCTTTATAGCAAAAAGGTTTTGCTTTTGATTCAATTTCACAACAATTTGTTACTTTTAAACAATGACTTTCAGTTGGATCTGTCTTAATAAGATGCCTATTGGGTATGCCGTGATAACTAAACAACAAGTAATCACTTTCTTTTTGTCTATTACGATTTATAACATCACTCAAGCTTGAGATATATCCTCCTTCATTATAAAAAGCTCCTATGAAGTTCAGTCGAAGATCAAGTCCAAGTTTACTTTCAATTCTTGTAACTTCTCTTTCAGTAGTAAGGACCGTAGACATTGCGTAATGAGGATATAGTGGAACTACAAAAATTTCAGAACATCCTTTTGCCTTCAACTTTTTTAAGCCTTCTTCTATGCTAGGAAATTGATATCTCATAGATACTTCAACCAATGCACCTGACTTAGCACCTACCTTTTCACCCAATGCAATAGTGTCATGAATCAATGGAGATCCATTCTCTGTCCAAATTTCAGAATAAGCTTCTCTTGTATTCTTGTATCTAGAAGGAATGATTATCCAATTTACAAGTATTTGCTGAAGAAACTTTGGGTAATCGATTACAAGATCATCAGACAGAAACTCTTTTAGATAATCCTTTATAGATTTTAGTTCTAGATCTCTGGGAGAGCCCAAATTAATAAGAAGAATTCCTTTCATACTGTTAATTATAAGTAAATTTTATTGTGAAGAGACTAATTTCTCAGATACTTATATAGTAAAATACTCTTGGAGATAACATTTTGGATACCTTAACAGCAATACAAACTAGAAATTCTATTCCTCATCTAGAAGGTCCTGCCCCAACACATGAGCAAATGCGTGAAGTTTATAAAGGAGCTTTAAGAGCTCCTGATCATGCAAGATTAAGACCTTGGAAGTTTATTGAAGTAAGAGGAGAGGCCAGAGAGAGGCTAGGAAAGACTTTCTTAGAAACTGCCAACTCTTTAGAAGAAAATTTAACAGACGGAGATAAAGATAAACTGCTGAAAGCCCCATTGAGGGCACCAATGGTTATCATTCTTGCAGCTGATATTAAGCACCATCCTAAAGTACCTGAAATTGAACAAATAATATCTCTTGGAGCAGCCGCACAAAATATCTTGTTGGGTATTCACGAAATTGGCTTTGCGGGAGTTTGGAGAACCGGAAAGATGGCCTTTAATCCAAGAATTACAGAAAAACTAGGTTTGAAAGAAAATTTCCAAATTATTGGATACCTCTACATAGGAACTTCCATGGGAAAAGAAAAACCTTTACCTGAACATGATTTAAATGAGTTTCTTGAATTCTGGAATTAGTCTTTTCTTCTATAGGGCTATAAATAGTAATAAGACATAGATAAAACTTAGAAAAAAAACTTTCTTTGGAGTTTTTTTTTGTTAGAGTGATAAAACATCACTTAAATTATGGAGAGTTTTATGTCGGTTAGAAATCTACTTATCCTTTCGTTTTTATCGTTCCCTGTATTTTCTATTTCATCAGATGATGAAGTTTCTATCTTTGATGAGGTTGTTGTAACAGCCAGACAAAGAGAAGAAACTGCTCAGTCTGTGCCAATACCAATAACAGCTTTGGGCGGAGATCAGATCGAAGCTAGGAACATTACTGAACTTGCAGATATAGGTAAATTAACACCTAATATGAATTTTGAAGCACAGGGTATTAATTCAACTGTAACCAATGTCTTTTTAAGAGGTATCGGTCAAACAAATTGGTCTGAAACACAAGATCCAAAAATTGGAATTTATATTGATGGTGTTTATTTAAGTCGTCCACAGGGTGGAATGGTTGACCTAATTGACGTCGAGCGTGTTGAGGTCCTTAGAGGGCCGCAAGGAACATTATTTGGAAGAAATACAACTGCTGGATTAGTACACATAATTACTAAAGCCCCAACAGATGATTTTGAAGGATTTGTAAATCTAGGTATTGGAACAGAAGGTCACAGAGTTTTAAGAGGAGTGGTTAATGTTCCTCTATCAGATAGGTTTTCTTCCAGATTTGCTGTGATGTCAAAAGAGACTAATGGTTTTATGAAGAATCAAATTACAGGAAATTACCAAGGTAATGAAGATTCTCAATCTATAAGAGCATCTCTTCAATATTCCGGAGATGCTTACAACGCAAGATTTACATATGATCATTTTGAATCAGATGAGCTTGCAACTTTATCAAGTTGTCGTTTTATCAATCCAGAAAATGGTGCTTTAGCTACTGGATTTGGTGCTGTTGCCTATCTTGCAGGAACATATGCCACGATGTTTAAGAACTGTAACGAAACTAGTTATGGTCTAGGAAGAGATAATAATCCTAATCAACAAGTAACCTCAGACACAGATTCTTTCACACTCACTCAAACTTTAGACATGGAAATCGGTACTCTAACTATTATTTCTAATCATAGAGAAATTGAAAATTACAATGGTACTTGGGGTTGGGGTATGGGTTC
>CESO01044170.1_pt1 | contig 13693 bp, 15 predicted proteins | sample 356341 | NCBI WGS metagenome assembly CESO01 (sample SAMEA2621812, study PRJEB7988) | marine metagenome | biome: marine biome (ENVO:00000447); feature: deep chlorophyll maximum layer (ENVO:xxxxxxxx); material: "saline water (ENVO:00002010), including plankton (ENVO:xxxxxxxx)" | depth 35 m
GTTCCAGATCGATGAAGAAGGGAGAGTGACTGAGATCTGGGCGCTATAGAAATTATGGGCCCAACGGCGGGTTCAGCCCTGGGAGATACGAGGGGCTTTGATTGGGCGATAGATATATTCACCTTAAACCCACCTCCGAGGTGCCCATAACGCCGAAGAGGAAACGGGGCTCCTACTAGTCTCAGCGGAGACTACAGCGAGAGAAGGGTCGCGTTCTGGGGGGCGGGGCCTGATATTCGCTGGGATTCCTATTTTCGGCCCTGATAAGATCCGTTCACGTCTGAGATTTCAATGGAGTGGAACAGATGAAAGAACGACTGACACTGGCCGTGTCTTGGTGGTGTTTTGTTCATGCCTCGCTATTGGGGCTTGCTGCACTTTTGACCGCCGCCAATTTTTTGGGTGCTGACATCAACGAGGCCATGTCTGCCCTTGCCCCGATCGAATTCTATTTTGATTTATTCCCAGCGGATGCTTTGACATTTGGATTTCCCTTTATTGGCTGGATCGGGCTGTGGATCGTGACGGGTAGCCCTAGAATCCTGCCGTGGAGGAAGCCAGAACAGGCTGGGGACCAATGATGAAAAAGCTCGTTGCTTACGGCAATATCTGCGCGGTTCTGGCCTGTGTCGGGTATGGCGAATTGTTCCTCGACGGTGACAGTCTTGATACAGAGTATTGGTTGACGCTGGTGGCGCTTTTGTTTCTGCTGCCTATGACACTGGACGGCTTAGTTGGAAGGTGAAGAGAGTCGGGATTGAATGTAGTGATATATTATTGCCAGCAAGGGGGCTCTTTTATGCCAGCGGCTCCCACCCCGTCCAGATAGATGCCCATCTCCTGAGTACCTCGGCTATCCCCCAGTACCGGTAACGTGCAGTGGTGAGGCATACACGCACCCCAGTAGGACGACGAGTGCGTCCAATCCATCATCATCTTATTCCATTTGGTTTCCAAAACAGCAGCGACGACCAGTGATCAGGCCATCATATCTGCACGTTGACGACAGATGCCAGCACGATAGCAAAAACCATATTATCCGTGCGGTTATTAGCCCCAAACACGTTAGCGACAAATGGCTTAGGTATGAGCCCGATCGTATAATTTGCCTACAATAGATCTTAAAGTAGTGCCTGTGGTTGATGCGAGTGGGATTGCTGTCTAACTAAAGACGGCCCTTCTGAGGGCTGGGTCATTCGAGTAAGAATTTTGAGGTACCTAAGTATCTCTCTAGTGCTACTAGGCACTTGATCGAGTTCTCCATTGCGTCAGGATTTACCGCCAGAAGTACCCCATCTTCGTTGCCAAGACGGACGAAGCACCCCACAGTTTGAATTGAAGAATCCCGTCGGGGGAACCTGAAGAGAGCATCGCTGGCGGGTTTTTCGGAATCAAGGTTGCTCTTGTCGATGATGCGAAATGGCACCCTGTCGTCAGACCAATTTTTATCCAGCAACGAGCCGCGAGGGAGATCAATGCAGCTGGCCGTCTTCATCGTTTCGACGCAGCTCACTCCTGAGTTGCGGTAGCTAAGTTCAAAGAGTTTTACGACGCCAATGTCACCAAAGTATGTGCTGATAGAGTACTTTGGGTTGCGAAAACTATTTTCACAAAAGACGAAGAAGGCTTCTTCTCCGCTCGTATCGGTTTTGGAGTGGTCATTACAGTAGGCTTGGGCTGTGCGGATTGACAGAACTTCTGCACCAAAAGCGAAGCTCAGGCAAAACAATATCGATAAGGCTTTAGTTGTCATGCTTGAGCGCATAGCTCGTGATCTCGTAAGAGTATTGACTTATTAAAAATCGTCGGCCAATGAGCTTTTTTTCCGATATCCATCCGCTTCTTTAATCTTAACCGAGTCTCGATCGCTTGCAGTTTCTCCAGCCTCTCCCTTGGCGATCTCAGAGTTTATCGTAGCGCGCGCGTCAGCAGCTGCTTCTGACATTTCAGGCTTCCACCCCATTCGTACGAGCACGAAATTCCCTTCCGTATCAACACACTCATCAAGCTTAACCACGCCCGATTGAGCACCGCTCGTGGATGACCGAGCGATATTCAGTGAGGTTTTTATTTCCTCAACCGAGCCCGACGAGTTTCCTTTGTTGTCCGTGTTTTCAATTGTCTCGATCATCTTAGAGGCGACACGCTCCGCGTCAAAATTATTCCTCATAAACTCACTGAAAGCTTTTCTTGCCGCATCTTGGGCCTCCTGCCTGGCCTCTGATATTAAGCTAAGCTTTGGAACCAAAAATGTTCCCTCTCCATACATGGACAGTGATCTGATGGTGCCGTCTTCATTGAATTTTGGCACAAGCCCCTCGAATGCATCAGCTTCTGCCACAAACGCATCGCACTCACCACCAACAGCAGCATTTGCACTGAGCAAGCTAATTACTAAAGCTATTAACCCTTTACCAATCATCGTCAACATTTTTTAGGGCCTCTTCATAAACGGAATCGGCGTCCTTTCTTGCTTCATCCAAATTGGCGCTTTGCGCCGCATTTGCTTCTTCGCGCTTGGGTTGGGTCCACAGCCCCGCTGTGACCGTTTCTAATGTCGTCTTTGACATTACCTGCGCCGCTTCAAAGACGGGATTGTCTTTCGTTACCTTTCTGTTTCGAAGTGGGGTCGTCTTCCCGGAGACCAAATTGCCCGTTGCAACCTCTATTAACTTTGATGTCAGGGACACATTGAATACTGATTTTTCAAACGTGGTTGAACCCACGACTGTGCTGTCAATTTGATGATCATAGGCATCTATCGTTACCACTAAAATAAAATCTGCACTGACTTGTCGTCCCAGTCTAGCCAGTTCAGCTATATCGGCAGTTTGTTCGGTCACTCTTAGTTCGGACTCCAGGAGTTGGGAGTTATCCCGGTCCAAGACTGTCAGGTTTTCTAGGTTGTTTAGGCGCTGCTCCAAACTTATCAGCAGCGATTCAACGAATAATTCGGAAGTTTCGGATTCTACACTGCTGTTGACGATAGGAGTGGCGACGATGATTGTGTTAGTGACAGCGCCAATGGTCGATTTGTAAACAGGGAGCCTAACCTCAAGAACCATGCGGTAGCCATACTGGCTTTCTCCCCGCTCTATAATTTGCCAATTACTAATAAGCCCGCTCGTTGATCTGCTGGTTGAGCTTTTTCCCGTAGTCAACTCAGCGGCGGCGCCGACGCTATTGCCATTACTGTCAGTAACGGTCAGCTGTTGCACTTCTCTTTTAGTTTCACTTCTTCCAGCGAAGGCTTCCCCGTGCACCTGGGAAACAGCCGCCATCAGGGCCTCTTGAGTCGCTTGATTGGGTCCGTCTCCAAAGCCCTCCACTTGAACATTGACAAAGCTGACCCCGGCCAATTTTGTATCACTCTCCACTTTACTGGGTTCGGATGGCGCACTAGAAGTTAAGCTAGGGGACGAGTTATTTCGTGATGAGCTCTGCCCAGAGGCGGCGCTTTGATTCGCCGCCGACGCCTCTGCCGCGACGGAGGCAAGGCTTGGTTTCCAGCCAAGTGATACCAAAACATACTTTTCATCGGTGTCTACACACTCATCCAGCTTGACTAGCCCAGACAAGACTGAGCTCGTACTAGATTTCATTGTTTGTAACGAGGCTTTCATTTCGGCCGCGATGCCCTCCGTCTCTCCAGAGGATCCTGTCGTTTCAACCTGCGCCACCATCTTCTGCGATAAACGCTCAGCGTCAAAATCGGTAGTAATAAACTGTGAGAAAGCCAATCTGGCGTTGCCTTCAGCCTCACGTCTCGCTTCAGCAATCAGGCTTCGTTTATTCGCAATGAAGGCCCCTTCGCCATACATGACGAAGGCCCTGATTCGGCTCTCGGAGTCGAATTTGGGAATCACGCCGTCAAATGCCTCCGCCTCCGCTTCAAACTGCTCGCAGGACGCGTATGAGAGATGCGCGTAGCTCCCCAGCATTGCTAGGCAAACCAATAAGGTTCGCCTGTACCGAGGTATGATCGCCAAGTTACACAAAATCCTCAAAGGACTGATCAAGCTCCGATTGGTCTGGTACAGCCACACCTTTGGAGTCCAGAGCCGACAGTAAGCTAATACCTGACTGAGTGGAGGAGACGGTAAAATTTATCATCGCGGGAACAAGAGACGGAATTTCTTTCGCTGCGTTGATAACCTTTGTGCCGTCTGTGAAGCTAGGCGTCCCAAGGTTTGAAGCATCGTCGGCAATTGCCTTCAGGCTTGTAGCAGTGCCAATTCCTCGGATCATTGACGGTACGTGTGTAGCGGCAGCTTCTGCCAGCTTACCTTTCTGCTCATCCGACAACTCCTCGGCGGAGGCGAGCTTTTCGTTTACCAGCAGATCGGCCGCATCGGTCTTTTTGCTCACCTCATCTAAATCCCCACTACCTAACGCATCCCCCTTATCCGAGATGTTTTGGGCCTCGGCTCGCAATACCTCTGCCTCGCTTTGTAAATCAAGAGCTTCTGCTATCAGCGCCTTTACGTTTGTCTGTGTGCTGAGCTCACCAACGAAGCTCTTCTTTGCGCCCAAATATTTGTCCGCGACCTCACTCCAAGATCCCGCCGATTTGTCTTTGTCTTTATTGCCTAAAGGATTTTTTAGTCCCCCAAGCTGTGCGAACACAGGACTCGCGGACAAAAAGGCGCCGATTGCTACTGAAAAATCTCTTCTGTTCATGAACTCTGCCTCATTAGCTTGAAAAATTAGCGTAATCCCTTTTGCTGCAGCTGTGCCACCACCGTGTTTAATGCCGCTGCCGCAGCCTCATTGTAAGCATTCGTCTCGGCAACGCTGGCGTTGCCTCGGTCCTGTCCGTACACCACTTGCGGTCGAACCGAAGCTACGGTTTTAGCGCGGCCGTCGCCCAGACTCCAAACCCTGAAGCTTACTGTCGCTGGCACGCGGATCGTGCCCCGCTGAGGGTCAGATTGAGGAGCCCCAATGTCAATGGTGCCCATGCCAAAAAAGGTCCACCCCGCCTCAATCGCCGCATTTTGGTATAACTTCAGCGTGGCAGTTGGAAGTCGACCACTATCGCGCATCTCATCTACGATCTCGTCTAAATAAGGCACGCCGTCCAGATCGCTATAAGACATTGGCTCGAATCCTGCGTTTACCAACAGTTCCTCAACGATATATGCGACCTCCTCGCTGATCTCCACACTGGGTATGTAGTCAACCGTTGCTCGCTTCTGTTCAACACTCCCCCCAGATTGAGAGGTTTCCAGGGACCTTGCGCGCGAAGATTCGACGGTGCTTTGTCCATCAGAGGTAGACATGTCCTCCAGGCTCGCTGTGTTATCGGATTTGCTCACCGAAGTTGTCTTATCAAAGGTTTGCTTTCTGCTCTCTTCAACTCGAGCGACGAACATGGCTCCGAAATCACTGCTAAATCCGCTTGGCTGCTGTCCGGCCTGGGACTGATTGGTTAGGAGCACATCAAAGGCGACGGGGTTGATCCTGGCTATTATTGCGACTTTGTATTGTTTGCTGTCCTTGTCCTGCATCTCCTGCTGAACCACGACTTCCGGGATGTATAGGTCCATGTCTGTTGTTAGTAGGTCTAGTTGATCGAGTAACGCTCTCTGCTTTGCCATTGGTTGCGAGGCAATATACTTTTTTAATGCGGATTCCTTTGCAGCTTCCATAGCAGAGGCTCTGGCTTCAGATTTTTTGAAGTAGGAATATTTGTAAGAACCCACTGCACTTATCTGCACAAGATCCTGAGCAGACAATGACGTCGACAGAAGAATAAGAATATACGCAAATAAATCCTTTAGTTTCATAAGGTCGCCTCTGGATTAAAACGCTGGCTTGAGAACTTCAGCCCATGCATTCCTAAAGTCTGATCTTAGTTCTCTGTTCTTCGGTGCAGCTCGTTTAAAAAACTCAGGATCTGGATCTTCTCGCAACTGCTCAGCCGCCTGGCTGATCAAACTCATAATAGACTGCTCAAAATAATATAGGCTGTCTACTTCTTTTTCAGCTGCGATTACCCCGCAGCTTTCCTTCGTTCTAACCAACGGAGCGTCGAGAATGCTTTCAAATGGCCCATCGAGGCCAAGAGAAATAGCCACTGCGTGGCACATTGTCTTTTGTTTGAGTTCTATTTTCTCAACCAGCCTAGTGTTCCTTATCCTTAGCTTGAAATTGAATGGGATGGCGTCAGGTAATTGAATCTTCATAGCACCATTGCTGAACGTAGCGACCAATTCACCGGTAATCTGGTCAGCTGGGATTCGAGGCACAATCGGCGCGCCGGTGTTAGCAGCCAATTGGCTTTCAAGGTGCCGAGAAGTTAGATCCGCCCAGCGAGAGGTGGTTTGCGAATCAATCTGAGCGCGGACCTCATCATCAATGACGGCGTGCTGCACAGCTATATATTTCGATGAGAAGTTAGAAGGATTTACAGTTACGGCTTTAGAAAACAAAGAAACGAATAGGGTGGTGGCGCCCCCCCTAGGATCCAACATTGCCTCGAACCTCTTTTCTATTCCGCGTTCGGGGAGTTTTGCGGCGGTCACATCGGTGAGCTGGACAATAGTAGGGACGGCTGCGATCACTCTGCCTGTGGAGAATTCGTAGAACAGAAGAGATGCAAAGATGCGAAACGTGTATATGAAATTAGTCTGATCGTCGGTAGTGTCCATCGTCTCTACAACCGATTCCCCTGTGATCATGGGGGTAGCGATTACGCCTTCAATTTGGTTCGTGGAAATTAACTCTCTCGAGATCTCTATGTTTTGAAATTCTCGATTCTCAAGGGCTCGGATGGCCCAGGCGTCTAGGTGCCGATCGGCGCAACCCCCAGCTCGACACAGGAATTTAGCCGTGTTTGGAAATAGCTGCCCGCGATTATCCCATGAAGGGAAGGACACTCCCCCCCAGTAAACCGCGAAGGGGTCTGCGCTCACATTTAGACTCAACGCTAGAAGGCAGGAGCTAATGACGTGTGCTGTAACTCTTAGCGGAACGCGCGTCCTTCTCATGAGAGACAATATCGTCGATAGGTAGTATCTTTTCAAGACTTCATCGACCTTTTGGGTAAACCTACAAGAGAATTACGAGTATCGAGAAGTCTGGTTTAATGAGTACCTTCAATGATGAAGCTCCGCCCTCTGACACTACTGCTCCTTTGGATGATCGTGTTGCCTTTACAAGCAGCAAACGACCGTCCTGCTAGCGTCCCTGAAGAAGCCAAGTGGGTAAACGTAGACAGAGTTGTAGACGGAGACACTATTGTCCTCATGGACAAAACACGTGTCCGCTTACATGGGATTGATACACCAGAGCGCGACCAGCCTTACGGTAAGCAAGCTACTAGTGCTTTGGATGCACTGATTAAAACTGAAGTCTTTGTTGAGGAGAAGGACACTGACAGGTACTGGCGTTTAGTTGGAGTCTTGTACACACCAGAAGGACTCAACGTGAGTCTGGAGATGGTCTGTAGTGGTCACGCTTGGTGGTACGAACGCTACGCGAAGTTCGATAGTGATCTTGAGGATTGTCAGGAGTCTGCACAGGAGACTAGTCTAGGGCTGTGGGCTGACGATGATCCTGTTGCACCTTGGGCTCAAAGAAGAAAATGAGATTACCTAGTGTCCTAGCACACTTTACCTCGTGTCTGCTTTTGTCAGCAAATGTAACGGCTAATTTTTATGACGGTCTCGCTGCTTATGAGACTGATGACTACGAGACTGCCGTTCGTGAGTGGAAAGCGTCAGCAGAACAAGGACGGCATCCACTTTTTGTGGTTTTGGGTCAGGAGGGCCGAATTTGGGTCAGAAATCGGCCTGAAACCTAATGTTTATATAGTGTTCGACCCGCTCCGGGCGGGCCAATCTTTCTTCATATCGCAATGTTTTAACCGAACCCATTGATAGCTAGAGCTCTGCCATCTGGTACGCAACAACCTTTGGCATCCCCGTCTCTGCGCTGCGTCCAACCTCCTTGAAACCAAAGCGAGCATGAAATGCATGCGATGCAGGATTAGGCGGCAACACGTTGATTTCACAACACAGAGCGGAACAGCCTCGACGCGTTGCGAATTCAATCAGATCACAGTAAAGCGCACGTCCAACGCCGCGCCCAGCATGAGCTTGGTCGATCACGATACGATCGACATAAAGGAAACTAGCGTACCGCTCTACAAACCACCGAAAGTGGCCACCGTCGTAATCTGACGCATCACTCATCACTAGCAGAAACCCAACGACTTGATCGCCCTCAACCGCAACTCTGTGATAGTCCGACCAGAAATTCAGTTGAGTAATCCTCGCTCCATCTATCGGGCTGGTTTTTTCTTCCTCACTCGCGTTGATGTTGATGATGCATTGAAAGTCACTGACCTTTGCCTCGCGGATTAACAACTTGACTCGTTCCTATCGATCTCAAATCTAATCGGATCTTATCAGGGATGTGGGAGCCAAATCGCTTAGAGGTCCTTTTTCCTTTTCAGCGTTATGAGAACCCGCGAGTGCGGCTGGAAAAGTTTTTCCTGGCACAGCGCTGCTAGTTATGAGTGCCCAAAGTCATCGCGATCAGGGCATCTCGTCCGCCCTCAGATCCATGGCCACCAAGTTTTTCCCAATGGTCGCGCCGCGCATCATTTCACTGTAAGCCCAGCCTGCTCGTGCCAAACCTTCGGTAATATTTTCTAAAATGTGAATGTCACCAGCGCGCACCCATTCGTGTAGCTGTCGGGAGGCTTCCGGGACTTTGTCCATGTAGGTATAGAGCAGAAAACCTTTCAAAGTGAGTTCCTTCTCCACCATTTTCCACATGTTGAAGATAGGTGTCGGGTTATCCTGATCGTTATAGTCGCTGATCATCCCGCAGCCAATGATGCGTCCAAAGGTGTTCATGCACTGAAGCGCGGCATTGAGAGTGTTTCCGCCAACGTTATCGAAGTAGACATCCACACCGTCCGGGCACGCTTTATCGATGGACTGTGATAAATCGCCACATGTTTTGTAGTTGATGGCTGCGTCAGCGCCCAGGGTCTCGGTGACGAGTTGTGCCTTATGGTCACTACCCACAATACCTACCACTTTACAGCCACGTAGCTTGGCTATCTGGGTGGCCATTGAACCGGTAGCGCCTGCTGCGGCACTGATCAGCACGGTCTCTCCGGCCCGAATTTGGCCAATCTCATGCAGTCCGACGTATGCGGTGTGGCCTGAGCCACCGAGGCCGCCCGAGTAGTAGGATAGGGGGACGTCAGGTTCCGGGCTGAGCTTTGAGAGCAGCACTGTACTGGCGTCGCTGAGTGAGTAGTCCTCCCAGTGATGCAGGCCGAAAATCATGTCGCCCGCCTGAAACCCTTCAAGGTGAGATGTAATCACTTTTGCTACCGATGGGCCCCTAATCGGACCTCCCAGAGGGATAGGTTCGAAATAATTAGCTTTGCCGTCCAGCCATCCCCTAATCGCGGCTTCGAGGGAAAAAAAGAGGTTTCTGACAAGCATCTGGCCTTCACCGGCTTCTGGGGCGGTGCTCTCTATCAACTCGAAATTCTCGGGCTGTGGAACGCCGCTGGGGTGGCTTTTGAGTACAACTTGTCTGTTCAACATGATGGGCTGTCCTGTGTGGAACCGGATTCACGGGGGTTCGTTTTTGTGTTTCGGGCAGAGTATATTGGTGAAGGTGTTATTGCGTACACCGATGAGCAGATTCCCATTACGCAAGGACTTTCATGAATAAGCCATCGATCGCGATTCCTATTCTCAATATTCCGGTGCATCCAGACACGATGGATGGTCGGGATCCCTCGTTGCTTCGCGGTGACCCGGTCACCGGTGATCGCTATTACTCCGAAGAATTTGCCCAAAAGGAATGGGATCATATGTGGACCAAGATCTGGCACGTGGCCGGGCGCTTGGTGGATTTGGAGCAGCCGGGTGACTTTGTGGTGCACGACTTTATGGGGCAGTCGGTAATTTGCGCAAAACAAAAAGATGGGTCAGTCAGGTCTTTCTACAACGTGTGTCAGCATCGCGCGTTGCGCCTGGTTGAGGAAAGTGCTTCGGTAAAGGATTTTCACTGTCGCTATCACGGCTGGGTTTGGGGGCTTGATGGCGTGCTCAAATCTGTGCACGACCCTGAAAACTTCTCTCAGGGTGACCCCTGCGGCAAGCTGCGTTTGAAGGAACTGCGCTGTGACACCTGGGGTGGATTTGTCTGGTACAGCTTCAGTGATGACAGCCCGGGTTTGATGGAGTTTCTCCACCCCCTACCTGAAATATACAAGAACTATCCGATGGAGACGGCCGTTCGTATCTATGCGCGAAAGATCAGGCTCAATACCAACTGGAAGTTTGCTACGGTCAATTTCAGCGAGTCTTATCACACTCGTACCGCGCACCCTCAGGTGCCACCATGGATAGACCAAGACTACTGGAGTGCACGATCAGAAATCTGGCCCAATGGACATGGCCGCACGGTGCAGCCTATGCGCCCCAGTCTTCGTGACCGGTTGCCCGAGGGTGAGCCGCATCCCTTCGATGACATTTTGAGGATGTGGGATATCGACCCGGGCGGTTACCCCGATTTTGATACGAAGGCGATTCAGGGGTGGATGGACCTTAAGGCGGCCAAACGAAGCAAATGGAAAGAAAAAGGGTACGTGCATTACGAGCACATGAACGATGAGGAGCTAACCGATAGTCCTCACACGGTCATTTTTCCCAACGTCACGATTTCATACTTGCCCGACAATCTGATCTTTTTTCGCACCGAGCCAGACCCGAAGGACCCCGGCAAGTGTACATTCGATCTCTGGTGCATGGCGTTTCCCGTCGAAGGTCAGGCTGAAGCGCATGGCATCATGACACAGGGCCTGATGCCCGTTCAGGAATGTGAAGAGGCAACACTCGACTTTGATGCAGGGCGGGGCGTTCCCGAGATAATCGACTCTATCGTCTGGCAGGACATGATGCTTGCTGAGGCTCAGCAAAATGGATGGCAATCGCGGGGATTCGAGGATTATTATCTGGCGGATCAGGAGTCTCGGGTTCGCTATTTTCACGAGGTGCTTAACGATTATCTTGAAGGTCGCAAAGGTTGATGCCGCGAGCGGCACTCAGGAAAAGATCGCGTAAAAAGAGGCCATGATTCGCATGCAAATCGCTTTGTTTAAAAAACGGACCAGGGAGAGTAACCGACATGAAACGGTGGGCGTGGTTAAGCGCGGTTTTGATGAACTTGATGAGCGTCTCAGCGGTGCAAGCTGATGAAAGTGTGGCGAAGCTGCTTGCCACGCAGGAAATTGAGTATCTCCAGAGGTGGTATGCGCGGGCTACTGATCTGATCGGTACCAATGACCCTGAAAACATTGAAGAAGGTAGAGGGGTGTACCACAGAATCTTTACGCCTGATGCGGCAATCAGGGCGAGCGACCCCTCCTCGGGCACGTATTTCAAGGTCAGTGGTCCTGACGAGTGGGTAAAAGTGGTCGATGGGGCGCTATCGGTGTTTGATTCCACCCAGCATCTGCTAGGCACGCAAATTGTAGATGTTGAGAGTCTGCCTGACGATGCGGGTGTAGGTGGAAGCGGATCCATGACCAGTTACCTGCAGGCTTGGCACCACGACCCTGATCGTGTGATCGATATTTACCTCGGGACTTATTACAGCAAGGTGCGCTATACACCGGGCGTTGGCTGGCAGATTTATGATATGCGACTCGAGAAGGTGGCCGGCGAAGTGATTGATAAGCGGACGTAAGTTCGCTGCAATGCCGATACAAAATCAGCTGGAGGAAGAATGAACGCTGCTAACCCCGTTATTCTTGAACGCGCTCTGAGTCGGCCACCCAAAGAGGCGGAGCCTCAATTACGCGGTGATTCCGTGGGCAGTGATCGATACACCTGCCCGGATTATTTGAGGCGCGAGTACCAAAAGGTGTGGCACACCGTCTGGAATATCGGCGGTGTGGCATACCAAATGCCCGACCGCGGCGATTACCTGACCGCCGAGTTGGGGATCGACTCGATCATCATGGTGCGTCAGGAAGATGGCTCGGCTAAAGCCTTTTTTAACTCCTGCCCGCATCGTGGCACCCGCATCACCGAGGCCGAGGACGGTCACGTGCAGGAATTCTCCTGTCCTTATCACGGCTGGACATTCGATCGCGCCGGGGTCGTCACTTCTGTGCCCGATGAAGAGGATTTTACCGAGAGTCCCTGCGGTAAGGCCCGACTGAAAGAGATGCGATGCGAAGAGCGATTCGGGCTGATCTGGTACAACTTCGATCCCGACGCGCCGACATTGGATGCCAGTCTGGGGGAGAGGATCTGTCGTGAACTGGAGTCACATCGTATTGAAGAGATGCTGCGGGTGTTGGACATGACGGCCGAGACTCGCAGTAATTGGAAGATCATCACCGATAACTTTAACGAGGCATACCATGTAAAGGTGCTCCATCCGGAGCTGATCCCTTATATCGCGGCAGACTACGAGGACTGCCAATTCGACTGCTTTGCCAATGGGCATAACCGCGGCTGGTTTCCGTCTTTTATGCCCTCGGTTCAGTACGGCAGCGACGTCATCGGTGAGCCACTCAAAGGCATGGCTGCGGCCTGGGACGTGAACAGTGATAGTTACGTGGGACGCGACACCTGGCAGCAGTTGCGGGTGGACATTCAAGTCGCAAAGCGCGAGCGTGGGGAGGCTCAGGGATATGCGCACTACAGCTATCGGGCCGATTACCAACTCACCGACTATGTGATTTACAACTTGTTCCCAAGCAACGTGATTACGGTTGGCCCGGATGGGGTACAGCTTTTGAGGTCGCGCCCGCACCCCACCGATCCAGCCCAGTGTCTGTTTGACCATTGGTGGTTGGTCAATCGAGTCGAAGGGCAAGACATGACGCCTTCGCCAGCGGGCGGCCCGGATCTGCCCGTTGCGGATGCGCCTCACGAGCATATTCAGTACGGCGAAAAAACGCTGGGCACCGTGGCGGATCAGGATCTCAGCATAGCGGAGATGCAGCAAAAGGGCCTGGCGTCAGCCGGCTATCAAGGATACTGGATGTCCCATCAGGAACGGCGAGTGCAGGCCTTCCATGAGCATCTGAACGACTTGATGTCCGACTGACGATGCCGCAGCGGTTCCGGTCCTTCGTCATTGCTGGTTTGTTATGTTGAGCCGCCGCAAACCATGAGCGATCACTCTTCAGGCACTGATTCCGCTAATTGGGGCCCTGAGTCGATGGCTTGGGAAGTGTGGTCTCGGAGCGCGATACAGAAGCGTCTTGCGCAGCATGCGCGGGGTATCGATCGGGCAGATGAGGCCCTCTTGAGGGAGGCCTATCACGATGACGGCACCGTTGATTATGGTTCACTGCAAGGGTCAGCGGCTGAGTTTGCGGCAGCGATTGCCGCGATGCACGACGGCGCGCCCATGTCCTCGCATCGCACCAGCAACCTATGGATCGCGATTGAAGGACAAAGTGCCATTAGCGAGAGTTATGTTATGGCCTGGGTGACGTTGCCCACCGATGGTGATCCACAGCCCCACCTGGTAGGAGGGCGTTACCTCGACCGGCACAGCTACAAGCACGATGACTGGCGTATGCGGCATCGCCAGTATGTGTTGGACTGGATCACTCAGTTCTCCACACCGCAGCCGGCGGTCGCGCGACCGGCTTTCGCACCGCAGTCATTTAGTCCTCAGGGCGCGCACTTCC
>CESO01056834.1_pt1 | contig 13672 bp, 8 predicted proteins | sample 356341 | NCBI WGS metagenome assembly CESO01 (sample SAMEA2621812, study PRJEB7988) | marine metagenome | biome: marine biome (ENVO:00000447); feature: deep chlorophyll maximum layer (ENVO:xxxxxxxx); material: "saline water (ENVO:00002010), including plankton (ENVO:xxxxxxxx)" | depth 35 m
TTTTAATGAAGCATTGCAACGATGATGGATTACCTTATAAAAAACCTGTAACTGAAAAAAAGAATGATTGGGACCCAAATGATTTAGGAGATAGTGAAACGGAGACTAATGATGATTATATAAAACCAATTGACATTTCAACTCCTCCAGAAAAAGTTATTTCCGATAAAGACGTCATCGATTTAAGGAAGAAACTTGAAGAGTTTGAGCCAAAATTCAAAAAAATAGATTTTATTTCTGCAACTCCTCGTCCTGAAAATGGTTATTCTCCATACAACTCATATTTTGGCTCTGGTATTTACAATAATTCTGCTCAAAACAATGTTGTTGTCACTGCACCTGAAAAAGCTGATATGGTAATTTTTATAAGAGATGTTTATTCTGGAAAAACAATTCGTAATGAGTACATAAGAGCAAATTCAACTTTTTCTTTAACTGGTATTCCTTATGGAAATTATAAATTTTTGTATCTGTATGGAAGAACTTGGGATGCAAATACAGATTTTAAAAATGGAGCTGCTAAAGGGAACTTTATGAACGACAGAGGAGTTGGTAAATCTGATGATTCGATAGATTTTGAATTTAAAACAGGTTATACAGGTACATATACCCTAAAACTTCAATTAATCCAAAATGGAAATCTTGAAACAGTACCTGCTTCAGAAGATGAGATTTAATGAATACAATGTATTACATATTAATAGTTGTAATAGTTTTAGTAGTAGCTATTGATCTCTATTTAAAGAAGAAAAATAAAAAATCTGAATCTACAGATGTAGATAGTTACACCAATAATAAAAAGAAAAAAAAGGGAAATTATTTCAATATTTTAATTTATGCTTTTTTATTTTCAATAATATGTGGTGTAGTTTACCTTCATATTCAACATCAATCTATTAGAAATCAATTTGAAATCAATTTAAAATCTGTTTCAGAACTTCTAAAGCAAAATAAATATGACTATTGTGATAGTTTAGTTACTCAGAATAAAGAGGATTTAATAAATAATTCTAATGCTAATAATTTAAAGTATAAATTAAATGGTAGATATTATAATTCAAGTGATTTAATATTTTCTGCTGATAGTTTAATTGAATTAATTGACGTATTAAAGAAAGATTATACATTAGAACAAGAAAAAAGAAAGCATAAACAAAAAGTTATTGATTTAACTGAAATGGCAATTAAAACATTTAAAATTGGTGTAGAAAAGAAAGAAATTTTTGATTTAAGTCGTCAACTCTATTCTTCAAAAAAGAAATTATTTTCAATACTTAAATCTCTTTTAAAAATTGACAATAAAAATAAGTTCGCTTTATATCACTTATCTAATTTTAATTTAAGGCTTGCTTCAGAAGCAAGATTTGAAATCTCAGATGATTTACAAGAAAGATGGGTATTGCAAAAAAAATATCTCTTAGAATCTGAAAAATATGCTTTAATGTTGGTTGATTTTTATCCTGAATATTGGGGTGGGTATAATTTGTTAAGTAGTTTAAATCATAATTATTATTATATTAATAATTTGAGAAGACAACATGATTTATTAGAGGATTATATTGATTTAGATTCTTATTTAAGAAAGTGCATAAAGTATTTTGATTCTGTAATTGAAAAAATTGGTTCTCCTATAAATAACAATGAAAAAGAAACATTAATAAATGGTTATGAAAGTTGTGCTATATCTAATAAGAATTTAGGTAATTGTGTTTTAGCATATAATAATGTTTTAAGTGCATTAGATTATGGTGAAGTTTTTGTTGATAACAGTAAGTATCTTGAAACTAAATTTTTATCTTTTAATAGGAAGTTTAAATATTTCTGTCAATTTGATCCTAATAATTATAAAAATCTTGTAAATATTGATGGTGATTGTTTTATGTTTGAATATTAAATTCTCTAACCTTCTTCTTTAAATCTAAACTAATCATTTTCACACTTTCTTCATTAGTTATCCTAATGTATTTTAAGAATGTGCTTTCTTTTTTGTGCCCAGTGATTGACATTATCATAACAGGGGAGTGGCCTCTCTTGTACATAATAAACTAAACTAGATAAAAGGGTAGGAGTTCTAATCCTCTAAAATGATATCCTCATTTGAGGCTTTGTGTACATTCTCTGCATGAATTTTCATCCTTTTTATATCTTCATTTTTAATGTCTTTTTCTTGCATTCCTAATAAAAAATAAATTGGTATATCATATTTTTCTTTAACTGCTATATCCCAGATTATTTTTCCAGCATAGTATCCATATTGCTCTAAAATTTTAATTGTGCAATCTTTTAGCATAGTGTCATCATCTATTTTCACCCATAATTGACCATATGAGAAATGTAATCCGTTTTCATTTTTAAAATTTATTATTAAAGAACAAATATTTTCGGCTTCATTTTCTTCAATTAAACTAGAAATTTCTATATAATGATTTTCTTTAACCCAAAACCTTTCTTCACCTTTTCTAAGTAAATCTTTTTCTTTATTTTTTTTTAATCCTTTCATTTCTGTTATTTGAAAATCTCTATTTTTTAGAAAACTTAATACAGTCATAGCATCAACAGAAGAAAAATGAGCTATTTTCTTATCATTATTGTAAGACAACCAACATAAATTCTCCATTTTTAAATTATTTGAAATACATAAATAACAGAATTAATACTAAAGAAGATATTATGAATATTAAAAAATATGTTATGTATTTATTTTTAAAATTTTCTGATGACTTATGTTTTTTATCATCTGTAAACTTCTTGTTTTTTATATTTGAAATGCTATCATTTTGAAAATTAAAACATTCTTTTATTATTTCATTATAGTAGTTAGTGTTTTGATAAAGAGAATCAATTAATGATTCTAATGAATCTAAACTATAGGAATGTACTTTTTCTTGATCATGAAATGATGTTAAAAATGGATTTTTATATTTTTCATATAATTTAAAATTTAAAATTGCTTTTTCCTCTAGATTATTACTGTATTGAAGAGATTTTTTTAAATAAAAAATTGATTTATTAATGTTGCCATATTTATTTAGAAATAAATTGATTTTACTATCGATATAATCTTTCTCAAGTATATTAAATGGAAAGCTATGTGTAAGATACTTAATACTTACATTTAATCCACCATCCCAGATTCTGCTATAAGCCCAAAATGGATTGCCGTAAATACAAGACAAATCATAATAAAGTTTTAAAATTTGCTTTTTTATTTTTTTTAAACTTTTGATATCATTTTTAGTTTCAAGAAGTTGAATTTTTTTAGATTTAATATTTTCTTTAATTTTTAAAATCTCATCTAATGCAGTTCTTTTATTAAAAAATTTTTCGTTTAATGTATCACTTAATGAAAAATTAATTTTAAATGTAAAGTATGAAATTTCTCTTCTAGAATAATTATTATTAATTGATTCATTTGGTAAAAAATTTTGTGGAAGTAAATCAAAATATTCTTTAGCTTTTAAAAATTCATCATTTCGAAAATAATTTGTTCCAATTTGTTCTATTATTGATAAACGAATTGTTTTTTTATGTCTTTGACTAAATGGTAAAGAATTATTGTTAATTATTTTTAAAACTTGTTTTAAGTCATTATTTGTCATATAAATATCATGAATCATAGGAAAAGCATAACCTTTACTTGAGGTAAAAAATAATGCTGATATAAAATCTTTTCTTTTTACAGCTTTTTTTAGCCCTAACTCAAAATACGATTCCATATTATTTGATAAATATGTGTTTTCTAATAAATCAAATAATGAGTTTAATATATTAATGTATTTTTTTGTTGAATTTTTCTTAGAGAATTTTTCTAAAATTCTTAATCCTTTTATTTGTTGTGTAAATCCTAATTTTTGATTTTTGCTTAGATAACTAGCATTCGTAAGCTCATTCTCAGATATCGTATATTCTCTAGTAGCATTTTTAAAATTACCAAGCAAAAATGATGTGTATCCTCTTAGCAGATGTATTAATGGCTTGTTTTCTATATTAATAGAGTATAGGTATTCTTTTAATTCGATTGCATCTTCATATGCAAATTTATTTACTAGTTTATTTTTTTTTGAGTAGTTATTTTTGAAAGCTCCAGCCTTATACATAGGAGAAAATAGATTGCATTCAATATTTTGAACAGATTGAGTTAGGGCAGTTTCAAATATTTTTGAATCATTTGATGTGTTTTTTTTGAAATAGTTAAGTAATGAAATATTTACACCATCAAAAATTGATATTTTAATTAAATTTATTCTATCAATCTCTTCTTGGTTTTTGCAGTATGATATACAATCATCCCAGTTAAAATCACTTTTCATATCAATAACATAGCTTGATTCATATATTATTTGTCTAAATAATTTTGGGTGTACTAATAGTTTGCTAAATAAATAGACACTTAACTCTGTGTTTTCTTTGTATAATGTTTTTTCATATGATTTTTCTTTTTTTGAAAGTTCTTTTGTAAAGTTTGTTTTGTTTGACATATCAATTGATAAGCGTCTTTTATTGTTAACATAATTTTTACTAACCGCACCACTAAAATGTGAATGTGCTATAACATTTGTCTTTTTAAAGTCTTTAAAATATTTTTTATAGTTATTGATAATTTGATCTGTTTCATTATTAAATAAGTTAAGATGAATTAATAACATTGCATAATCATATTTAATATTAGAATTGCATTTTTCTATTTCATTAATTAATTGTTTTTCAATAAATCTTCTGGATTCAACTTTAATATGTCTTTTGTAAGTTTGTTTTGAGTCTAATAAAATTATTTGCCTAAACATTAAATATTTCAGAAGTTCAAGTTGATTTTTTTTCTTAAACTCATTTATAATTTCACTAGTGTAAAATTGATAAATAGATAATACATTTATTTCTTTTTTTTCATAATCGTCTTTAAAATTAATAGAAGTCTGAGAGTGAGTTAAAATAACTGATGTTAAAATGTTGCTAGTTGTTAAATTTATTGCATTATCACTAAATTTTAGTTTTTTTAGTTTTTTTAATGTTTTATCATTTTCATAATTATAAATGTTATAGTTGATTTTACGATAAAGATTATTTGTTTTAGAAATTATGCTTAAATCATATTTTTTGTCAGTAAATAATTTTGAAACGAGGAAGTTTTTATGCTCTTCTGAAACGTAAGGGAAATTCCCACCTCCAGCTAATACATTTATGTTTATGAGTAAGCTAGTTGTGAGTAGAAATAATATTCTCATATTTATTTGCATTATTTATTAAAAAATTTGAATTTAAACTAAAAAATATTATTTCAGTACTATCCTGATTTAAGTTTCTACTTAGAAAATTTATTATTTCTTTAATCTCAGGTATTTTAGGGTATTCATATCTTATTTCATCTCTTTTCGATATTCTATAAGTATTATAAAAATGTGCTTTTTTAGATTTGAAATATCCGTTTTTTTTTTCGTACATATTTTTATTGATAATTTTTTTTGGGTCAAAATCAGAAATTAAATTTTTGATTTTTCCATGATGATAATGTACACCCCAGCTAAAAGCAGGTAATCCGATATCCAATTTAATTGGATATTCTTTTAATTTTTTTAAATATCTCATTGCATTATTTAATGTGAAAATTGAATTTTCTATATTAGTGTCCACTGGTGAATCTAAATTATATATCATCATTACTCCTTTTTTAACTGGAGGTACTCCGGTTATATCATGGTATTTTATCTGGTGTAATCGGATTGTAGCACTTAACTCATCAACTTCATTAGATAGTAAGGTTAAAAGTTCAAAATATGATTTTTTTGTTTTTAAAGTCCAATCACAATCTATTTGTAAAAAGTTAATATTTTTTATTATTTCAAGGTCTAATGAATTTTTAATTTTATTTTTTAAAATATTAAAAATCGTATCAGTTTTAAAGTTTTTTAAGATGCTATTTTCTATGTATATAACAGGTATTATATTAAAATCTTTTTCATTAAAACCAGCTTTAACTCCTGGAGTTAATATTTTTTTATTTTTCTGGTCAAATTTTAAATCAAATATTTTTAAATATATTTTTTTTATTTTGTTTTTGCTTAAAAACATCTTATGTGCTTGATTTAGTTCTGTGTTGTTTTTCCACCAATATGTTGAATATGAAAATGATGTTTTGTCTTTACAACTACTAACTAATATCATAAAAATTAGTATTATAATAAGATTAGTTCTATGCATTAGTTTTTTATATAAGTTTAACAAAATAGATTTCTTTTTATGTTATTTAAATAGATTTATTTATTAACAATTACTAATTTCAAATATCAACTGGATTTCTAATCCTTTTTAAAAAAATTGATAATGAAATTTTATACATGTAAGAAAATCCTATTACATTCTAAATGAGTCTAGTTCATTATATTTATATTAGGATAATAAACGATAACAAAAGTTTCTGATATTTGTAGGTAGATACTATAAATAGGGATTTTGCTTATCATATAAAGAGTTGTTCCACTCAATTGAGTAGGTTAACTTTTGCGGAATTCATTGACAAAATATCGAAATATTTTTTGGAAGATTTTAAAAATATTTCTTTAATATTTAGTTTAATATTTTAATTATTCTTGCGTGCCTTCTTTTATCATCTCTTGAAGGAGTTATTGTAAATAATACTTTATTACCGACAGTTAGTTCAGATGTCAAATGCCAATTGGATGAAGCTGAAAAATAAAATTCATTGTTGTCAGATTTAATGAAACCATCTTTTCCACGCTCGTTATCGTTAAGTGTTTTTATAATTTCACCTTGTAAGTTTTCAGAGTTTTTTCTATGTTTTGGAGCTTTGTGTCTATTGTCAATTTTGTTGAGCATATTCCAATATTTTTTAATCTCTAATTTTAGATTTTTTAACTCGCTTAATTGAAGTTCACTTTGTTCAAATTGATTTAATTCTTTCAGAATTTTTTGAGGAACTTTCCATTTTTCGTCTTGACGAATAAGTTTAGAAAGACTAAAATGCTTAAATGCTAAATCAAATTCACCTTGTTTTTTTAAAATCGCCCCAATTAAGTAAATTAGATCAATTTTGAATTCAATTGGGCCGAAATTGTTAATAGCTTCAATTGATATTTTAAATGCTGAGTTCAAATCTTGTTTCTCAAAATAGAGTTCTGCTAATTCCTTCTGAATGAACCATTCTCGTTTTCTTTTTAAGATTGTTTCAAGTTCTTCAATTGTATCTTCTGTATTCCCAAGATTTTTCTTTGACATAGCTACTCGTCTTGAGAGCCAAACATCATTAGAATAGTGGAATTTTTCAATTTTTTCAAGTGCTTCTTTAGATGTGTCAAAACACTCTTGCCATTCGCCTAATTTCATTAAGGCTTTGGTTTTGTAGGCATACCAATTTTCAAAGTCGGATGCCAATTCCATATCCTGGGTACGTCCTTTTCGTTCTACCTGAATAGTGGAACAGTCGTTTGAAAGCTTAGTAGGGTCAATCTGGCTACAAAAATCATTTATAAGTTTCCAGTTAGGAGCAGGTTTCTTCTTTTCTGATTTAAGGACAATTGAAAATAGATTTGAGACTATTGTTTTTGAAAATTCATTATTCAACCCCAAAAGAATGGGGATTAATGTTTCAATTCTTTCAATTAGTTCATTCTTGTCGTAATGAAAATTCTGCTCCTGAATTTCGTCTTCGTCTTCATCAAAGAATTGCGTTTCATCATCAGTATTACTTAAGTTCTCATTTTCTGATTTGTATTTAGACCATAAAAGCCAACCATACGCAGAAAGTACCCTTTCTTTTTGATAGTCAGCAATTTTGATGTCAAATATTTTCATGAATAGAAATCCAGAATCAAATTGATTAGTGTATCTGAGGCAAGAAATAATATCAGAAACGAGATATTCATTATTAGAAAGCTGTTCTTTAGAAAAATTGCCCTTGTTTTCTTTAAAGTGAGAAAGTGCTTCTGAATATCTTTTCTTCTTTTTTAAGTCGGCAATTTGTCGGCTGAAATCAAATAATGATGCCATTTATCTCTCTTTTAGCTTATTAATGATTGTCTGGAAATCAGTCCATAAACTTGTTTCAGTTGATGACAATGCGGAAATTGTTGAGAAAAATCCATCTCCGTCATAATAAAGATCGGCTGCCAGCTTATTGCCAGAACGGATGAGTTGGACTGTATCTTTGTATGGAGCTTGAATGATGTAGCTTATTGTTAAGTACTTTTCTTTAAGATTTTCGTTTAACTGACTATATGCTGAAACTCTCCAATTGTCTTTAATAAAGCCAAAATCATCTATTGCATTATCTGCTATCAGAATATTCAGCATTTCATTGCCAAATTCTTTCGGTTGTGATTTCGTCAAAGAAGGCATATTGAATTGACCTTTTTTATTGTAGTAAATTGAAATTGTGGCTGTTTCTCCAGCGTTCCCTTTTAGCTCATATAATTCTTGATAATTTAGATGATCAATGGAATTGATTCTAATTTTTTTGCTTGCTAACTTTCCTTCAATGAATTGATGTAATTGAAGAAGAGAGGATACAGAATCATCATCTGTAAATTTGTATTTATCTGCTATTTCTTTATTCAGACAACTTAAATCAATGGATGTATCAGAAATGAAGAATAAGTCCTTCCCATTTGAAATTGAAGTTATTGACGCTTTTAAATCAACTTTGTAGAAAGGTGAAATAGGAGTGTAATTGATAAGGCTAACTTTTGATATTGCTCTTATCAAACCTGTATAAATCCATTTGAAGTAGGTTTCGTTTGTTTTTCCATGGCCAGTTTCTACATTAAAGAATATTTCATCCCATTTGTAAGACATAGATTTATGAACCGTTAAAGCCCATCCAAATCGCAATTGTGCAGCATTTTTAAATTTGTAATAATCTGTTGCTGGCATTTTGCTTAGTTCACTTTGAATTTTGCGTAAAACTTTAATTTTTACACGCTCATTATTTTCCAATTTTTGCAACAAGTCTTCTAATTCTTCATCAATGTCATATTTGCCTTTTTTAAAGTTATCTAACTCTTCATCTGCCAATTGATCTAAAAGAATTTTGTAGGAAATGATTTCTTCTTTGGAAAGTTCACCTTTATCACTTTGTCTGAAATTTTCTAGGCTGAGAAAACTAATTGTGTGATTTGATTCCTGTAATTTGATGGTGACTTCTCGGAAAGTCAAAGGCGTTTTTAATTTTTCCGTTTTTGTTATCGTATTTGACACAAATTCAACTTTTCCAAATTGTCCATTGAAAATCTTTTTTGGTTCAGCAAAAGGGTCCTTTCCCTCTTCAACTCTTATGTTGTTTCCAAAAATGACTAAATCCCCTTTTGTTAAGTCATTTCCGTTTTTAAGGATTGAGTTCTTAATCCATAAATTTACTCTCTTAGCATCAAAATTTGAGTAGCAAAGAATATGTGAGTTTAAAGTTGATTTAAAAGCGTTTTCAATTCCTTCTTTCAATTCATCCTTTGTTAAGATTTTCAGAGAATCGGAAAACTCAAATTTTAGGTTGTTGAAAGATTTGTTACGAATAGAATTAACTGCTTTTAATCCTTCTGTAACAATCGGAGATTTCTTTTCTTTGTCAACAAGTTGAAATGCTTTAGATTTAAAGTTGTATTCATCCTCTAAATATTCAGTGTTTAGTGCAGTTTCTTCTTTTTTGCCAATTGAAAGTTGAAAGCTGTCTCCAATGAAAATGATTTTTCGCTTTGAATTTTTTAAGTCTGTAAACTCAATAAAATCATTCAACAACTTTCCTGAACCAAATCGCAAGTCTATAGATTGGTGGTAATTATCTGATATTAGATGAGATTCATCTACAATGAAAATTGCTTCTTCTGTATCATCTGATTTTTTGAGAGGAACTATTTCTATATCTATTTTGTCTTCGTATTGATTTTTAGTTTCTTCTTCTTGTGTATTAACTGCACTTGTAATTTTTCCACCGTATATATTAGAATAGATACTGTCAAATTTTAAGTTAGTACTCTTTAATAAATTGTTGGCTACTCGACCAGATGATGCAAATAGTTTAGCTTCTGGAATTTGATTATTGTATGCAACATGCTGTATATATGGAATTAAATGAGTTTTTCCGCTTAATGATGTTCCTTGAAGGACAAAAAAACGGTCATCTTGAGATTTTATGAAGGATTCAATTTCTTTAAGCGCAGACTTTTGGTCAGAGTAAAGGTTTTCAAAATCTAATTCCGTTTCATAAGTTGAAAAATCAGATGCACCACTGTAATTTTCTGAGATGTCAAATATGTCAGCTCTGAAAACTTTCTTAAAAACATTAAATGATTGCTGTGATAGTGACACTTCTTTGTCAGATATATCAATAATATCTTTAATCTTTTCAAGGTAGTTTGACTTATTTATTATGAAAAAATTAAGTTCCTCTTTAGGTGGTATTTTTCCAATTAACTCAATTGATTTTTGAAAACAAACTGTTCTTAATGTGTGATGAGGATTAAAGCAGTCTGATTTCGGTAACTTGTCTAAAATATAGTTCTCTACAACTTTTATGAATTTGTGTTTTTGATTTTTTAGTTGTATGAATGGATTGATTGAATTTCCTCCCTTAATTGTTATACCTTTCTCATTAGTCCATTTTCCAAAATCAAATTCTGATTTGGCGTTTTTTGGCAAGGTAATTTTACCACCAAAATTTTTAAAGTCTATTATACAAACTGCTTTTTTAGTAATTAGTAACGCATCAATTTGAAGTCTTTTTTCTGCTTCACATTCAGAGTTTGCAATTAGAAGTCCATTAAGAGAATATTTTTCAAACATATTATTTAGGTTTTCAGCAAACTCCCTAAAGAAGGTGTTCTCGTAATTTCTTATAGCTGTTCCTTTTCTGATTTCAAGCATAATTATTAACTAATCTGAATATTCTATATTTAATAATACTTCATTATATAAGCATTAGCTTTTCAAATGTAAATACTATTTTTGAGGTAACTCGTAATCTATCAGAAAAATATAATTTAAAGCGCTTTACATACCACAACAATAAAAATTAACCCTTATAATTCAATATATTATGAATGTTTTTTTAGATAGAGTAGAACATATAGTAGGACACTATTGGTTGTCTTTTAAATACCTTTAATTTTAGGTCAAATATTTTTAATTAGCTTTGAAAAAATATTCATTGTGAAAAAGCTACTATTAATATTAATCTGTCTGCCAATGATTGGTTTTGGGCAATCTGATAATCTAAAAAGAAAAACTAAAAAGATTAATAAAAATGCAAAAGAAAAATTCTCAGTTGCCGTAAATTTTCTTAAAGATAAAAATGCTAATCATGCTTCCTACTTTAATGATGCTGCTGATTTGTTTTCAAAATCAATAAATTATGAGCCTAATGCATATGCATACTTATTTAGGGCTTTTTGTGATTTAAATTATGTTCCTTTTAAGAAAAAACATCAGTGGAGTGATGATTTTTTAGATGAATATGATATATTTTTATTAAAAGATGGACTTGGCTACGATTGTAAATATATTGATGAAAATAATATTTCGTTTTTCAATTTACAAAGAGCTGTTAAGGATTTAGAAACTATTTTAAATATTGATGAAATTTTATTAGAGGACAATTATCGTAATAGTATATATTCTCATGAAATTGCAGAATTGTTCTTAAAGCCAATAAAACCTTGTCTAAACAATTTAAAGTATAAAAATAGAAATGGGGAATTAAATGTTTTTCTTGATTCAACATATAAATATGTTACAAGTAATGACAATTATCTTTACTATGGAAAATTAAAATTTGTTGAAGGTGTTGCTAATGATTTGGTTGTTTTGTATTACAAAAATGGAAAGAAACATCTAGAATGTACTTTAGCTAAAAGTGGTTTTGGAATTGATAGTTATAAGATATTTTCAGAAAATGGTTTTATTAAGGAAGAAGGGACTTATGATTTAGAATCTGGCAGAGCAGTAAATAATTTTCATAAAAATCAACGAAAAATTAAATCAAAAGACTTTACTTCATTGCATTGGAATTTATTAAAAGTGCCGACAAAAATTTATAATGAAAATGGTAATTTAATTAAAGAGTATAACTTTTTAAAACATAAAGGATATGCAGAATTAATAAAAGAATTTGATGATGATGGAAAAATAAATTTTGAAATAGTTTATGGAAAATCTATAGGTTATAATAATAAAATAAAATTTCGAAAATTTTATTATGAAAATGGAAATCCAAAACTAATTTGGAAACAATTAGAATCAAATAATAGTAAATTTCTTGATAGAATACATAATTTAAAAAAAGATGAATTTTTTGAAAATGGAAATCTAAAGAAAACAATTAATTATCCTTTGTTCAAATGTGATAATTGTAAACATAAGCACCGACTTATTTATAAAGAAGTTATTGATTATTATAGCTATAATAATGCACCTAAGATGTATTCTGTTTATATAGAAAAAAGTGAAGGAGAAACATGGTATCCAGAGATGAATTTTAATGATGATGACGAGAAATTAATTTATAAGATTGAGTATCCAAATAATAAAAATAATTCTCAAGAATATGAGGATTTTTCTTTATTTAGTGAGTCTAATTTTATTATTAATAATACAGATATTAGAAATATTAACGAATATAATTTAGAAGACTTTATATATTTATTTTTAGATGAATGTAAATTAAATGGTATTAAAATTGATAAGCAGAAAATAGATATATGGTTTAATTCTCAGTTGACTAATCCAACTATAGCAATAGCAGTTGGTATGAATCAAGATTCAAGAATTTCTGTAGAAGTGAATCCCTCAGAATGGAAATCGTCTTCTGTTACAAAAAAATTATATATAATGTATCATGAACTTGGTCATGATGTTTTTAATTTAGAACATGGACAAGGTGGGAAAATGATGTTTTGTTTTGCTGAAAGAGATTATTCATGGACTGAATTTTTTATTCACAAAAGATTTATGTTTGATTATATTAAATCAAGACAAAAATAAAGAAGGTTAATTCTCCAAGACTTTTACATATAGCAACTCATGGTTTTTTCTTTGCTAGTAATGAAAATGAATATGATCCCGTTGGAAAATTAATGGGTTTAGAAAAAAAAATATCTTATGATAATCCGTTAATGAGGTCAGGATTACTTTTTTCTGGCGCACAAAATAAAATAAGAGGTGAAAATCTAGTTGACTATAATGGAGTTTTAAGTTCTTTAGAAGCTAGAGAATTAGATCTATTAGAGACTGAATTAGTAGTTTTAAGCGCTTCTGAGACTGGTGTTGGGGATTATGTCACCGGAGAGGGTTTTTATGGCTTACAGAGAAGTATTTTAGAGTCAGGAGCCGAGAATGTTATTATTAGCTTATGGAAAGTTGATGATGCATCAACGCAAGTATTAATTACTACCTTTTATAAAAACTGGATAGAGAAAGGAATGACTAAAAGAGAATCTCTTAAACAAGCTCAAATTACTGTAAAAAATACTGATGGTTACTCATCTCCCTATTATTGGAGAGCTTTTGTTTTAATTGGCAAATAGTTTTTTTAATCATAAATTCATTCTTGATGTTTACCTTTTTGAAGTTTTGGTATATACTTATGTAAATAAATATTAATTATATTTTAATATTATATCACAAATTTTGTCAATTTTCACAAATTATTTTGTTTGAATATAAACGATTTTTT
>CESO01002531.1_pt1 | contig 13633 bp, 9 predicted proteins | sample 356341 | NCBI WGS metagenome assembly CESO01 (sample SAMEA2621812, study PRJEB7988) | marine metagenome | biome: marine biome (ENVO:00000447); feature: deep chlorophyll maximum layer (ENVO:xxxxxxxx); material: "saline water (ENVO:00002010), including plankton (ENVO:xxxxxxxx)" | depth 35 m
ACCTCGTCACGCACCGGATCGCGTTCTTCCTGAAGGTGATTCATATCTGAAATCATACGACAATCCCGTTACATCCTGTAATCTGAACGGTGGATGACGACCAGAGACACCAAATACGCAACCCTGGACGAGCTTGCATCGGAAATCGCCAGACGCCAGTGGCACCTGGACGGCGTGCTGACCAGGCTCCCTGGCGAGAACTACAACGCCAGAATCTCGACCCCCGACGGCCGGTACGTCCTCAAGATCACCACGGACGGATCGACGGACGTCACCCTTGAACAGTCCGTCCTGCATCGCCTGGCCCAACACGGACTTCCGGTACCCCAGACGCTTCCCACCATCACCGGAGAGCACCTGCACCGGTTTCTCCATGATGGCATCGAGTGCACCGCACGAATCCTCGACCACCTACCCGGATGCAACTGGAGAGACGTCGAATCGACTCCGGACCTCCTGCTGGACATCGGTCGGATTCTGGCCGATGTCCACATCGCACTTACGGGATTCACGCCACCGGGAGCCCGACGCACCCACCAATGGGACGTCGCGAAGGCCCAGCAGCATCGATCCCGGATCGAAGTCTTCCGCGACGACCGGACGTCGAATGCCCTTGAATACATCATGCAGCTGCATGCCGCCGTCGTGCTGCCGGGCATTGCCGAGGCCCCGGAGGGCATCATCCACGGCGATGCGAACGATGAAAACATCCTCGTCGAGAACGATGCGGTCGTCGGACTCGTCGATCTCGGGGACTGCATGCAGGGCGCACTGGTCCAGGACGTCGGCATCACCCTTGCCTACGCCATGCAGGAATCCGGAGCCGATCTCCAAACACTTGCGACCATCGTCGGCGCGTACCACGCTCGAAGGAAACTCGAGGACGCGGAGTTCGAACTGCTGTTCCCCCTCGCGCTGAGCAGACTCGCCGCAAGCGCTCTCATCGGCGCCGATCGCATGGACGTCGATCCGGACCATGCGACCTGGCATTCGCACACGAAGACGACCATCGACGCGATGCATCGATTCGTGCACATCGAACCGGCGACCGCCGAACTGACGTTCCGGGAGGCCTGCGGCCGAACGAAGGCCGATCGCGGTCCGGACCGAGACTCGCTGCTTCGACGTCGGACTCGCCACATGGGCGGCAACCTTTCACTGGCCCACGGCACCCCCCTGCACATGATCCGCGGGCGTGGCCAGTACCTGCATGCATCCGACGGCAGGCCGTACCTCGACCTTGTCAACAACGTCTGCCACGTCGGGCACTGTCATCCGCACGTGGTCGATGCGATCAGCCGGCAGGCCGGCCGACTCAACACCAACACGAGATACCTGCACGACACGATCCTCACCTACTGCGAACGAATCACGGCCACCATGCCGGACCCGCTCTCGGTCTGCTACTTCGTCAACTCCGGGTCCGAGGCCAATGAACTCGCCCTCAGGTTGGCGAGAGCCGCCACGGGAGCACACGATGCACTCGTGATCGACGGCGCCTATCACGGAAGCACGCCGAACTGCGTCGCCATGAGCCCCTACAAATTCAACGGCAAGGGAGGATCCGGACAACGCGACTGGGTCCATGTGCTCGACATGCCGGACATCTACCGGGGTGCCTACCGGGACGAGGACGCCGGCTCCGCCTACGGACTCGACGTCGCCGACGCGATCGGAACCGCATGCCGCAACGGACGGGCCATCGCGGCGTTCTTCGCGGAATCGATGCTCTCCTGCGGCGGACAGATTCCGCTGCCCGACGACTACCTGGCCTGCGCCGCCGAACACGTGCGAAACGCGGGCGGGCTCTACATCGCCGATGAGGTCCAGGTCGGATTCGGAAGGATGGGCGACGCGTTCTGGGGATTCCAGCTCCATGACGTCGTGCCGGACATCGTCGTGCTCGGAAAGCCCATCGGCAACGGACACCCGATCGGTGCCGTCGTGACCACTCCGGAGATCGCCGAAGCCTTCGACAACGGCATGGAGTTCTTCTCCACCTTCGGCGGCAACCCCGTATCGTGCGAATGCGCCATGGCCGTACTCGACGTCGTCGAGAACGAAGGGCTGCAGGATCGTGCCCGGACACTCGGGACTCGGATGATCGACGGACTGCGGGCCCTGCAGACGGCCCATCCGTCCATCGGCGACGTCCGAGGGCACGGACTCTTTCTGGGCATCGATCTGGTCCGGAACCGCGTCACCCGCGAGCCGGCACCGGAGATCGCCGAGGGCCTCGTCCGATCGATGGCCGGTTGCGGGATCCTCATGAGTACGGACGGACCGCACGGCAACGTGATCAAGATCAAACCTCCCCTGGTCCTCGATGCCTCCGACATCGACATGACCCTTCGCTGCATCGATCGCTCGCTGACTCGCCTCCAGGACTCCTGATCGATAGGCTTACCGACTGCAATGCCGAAGAACACAGATCTGAACCAGATGCTCCAACAGGCGACACGCCACCTCGAGGCCCAGCAGTGGGACAAGGCGGACCGCATCCTCAGGCGTGCGCTCAGGCAGTCACCCGACAACCGTGAGATTCTCCAGAAGCTCGCCGCCGTCCAGATTCGCCTCGGACGGACCGCGAAGGCCCTGGACACCATCAACACCGCGATCCGGCTGCAACCGGACGATCCGGAGTTGCAGGTCACCCTGATCGACATCCATGCCAGATCGGGAAGGATCGGAGCCGCGATCCAATGCGCGACGGATGCGATCGCCCGGCTTCCGGACCGGTCGGAACTGCATTCGATCCGCGGCAGACTGTTTCTGCATGCCGGGGAGACGAATCTGTCGTGGGACGACATGAAATCGGCCTGCGAACTGGCTCCCGACGACCTCGATCTCCTTGCCAAGTTCGTGGATGCGACGATCGCCAGAGGCATCATCCCCATGGACGTTCGACCGGCCGGCCGACTTGCGGAGCTGCAGCCCTTCGAATCACTCAACTTCTCGCGACTGGGAACCATCCATCGCCTCAATGGCGACGCCCCGGAATCGATGAAGGCCTACGACCGGGCGACATCGATCAACCCGCGGAACACCAATGCACTCGCCGGCCGCGCCGAACTGCTCGAGTCCGAAGGAAACACCGATGCGGCGATCGAACTCCTTCGCCCCCACATCGAATCCAGCAGCACCGCATTCCTTCCGCTGCTCGCCTGGACGAGGATCCAGTCTCGACTCGGAAACAACGAGCGGGTCGTGCAGGATGCCGAGAAGTGGCTCTCCACGACCGATCGCCCGCCGCTGCAATCGACCCCGATCCTGTTCCGCATCGGCAACGCACTCGATGCGATGTCCAGGCACGACGACGCATTCGACGCCTGGACAAGAGCCAACCAGCCGTTCGTCGATCGGTGGGACTCCGCAGGACATCGATCCGATGTCGACTCCATCATCGGGACATTCGATCCGGAGCGGATCGGACGGCCATCCACACCCGTCACCACATCTCCGGCGCCGATCTTCATCCTCGGAATGTTCAGAAGCGGGACCACCATGCTCGAGCAGGTCCTGGCCGCCCATGGGCAGGTGCACGCGGTCGGCGAAAGCCCCGCCCTGCCTTCGATCATCCGCTCGCTGCCCGGCGACTACCCCTCGTGCATCGAAACGCTCGATGGTTCGGAACTCGCCCGCATCGCATCCGAATACATGGAGGCCGTGACGACGAATGCGGGCGACGCGACCCGCATCACCGACAAACTGCCGATGAACTACCTGAACATCGGCCTGATCACCATGCTCTTCCCCGACGCGAGGATCCTCCATTGCCGGCGTGATCCGCTGGACGTGTGCCTGTCGTGCTACAGCAACCACATGACCTCGAACCTGGCCTTCACCAGCAACCTGACCGCACTGGGCTCGACCTATCGGGAATACGAACGGGTGATGCGACACTGGAAGTCGAACCGATGCCCGATGATCGACGTCCACTACGAACAACTGGTCTCAGATCCCGAACCGGGGATCCGATCGATTCTCGAGTTCCTCGAGCTTCCGTGGGATCCCGCGTGTCTCGATTTCCATCGCTCCAGGAGAGTCGCCCAGACGCCGAGCATGGATCAGGTTCGTGAACCGATGCACACCAGATCGGTACACCGCAGCCGGGCGTACTGGGATCATCTGGAACCGCTGCGGGACGCGCTTGGCGATCTCACGCCGGAACGCACCGACTGACGCACGACGGCCCCGTTCCCGCCGCGGAAGCGGATTCCCGAACGATCACGCCGTGGACCATGATCCGCCGACGCAGGTCCCGACGATCGCCTCCCGGTCGGCTCCGAGAACCAGCGCCGCGCCGAGATTGTCGTGATCGACGTGCGACAGCGTGTCCGCTCCCAGATCGACGAGGACGAAATCTGCCAGTGCACCCGGAGCGATGCGCCCGGCTTCGATTCCAAGCGAGCGAGCCCCCCCGGACGTCGCCATGTCCAGCAGCACGCGATCGATCCGACCGGATGCATCCCTCCACGCCCCGCGGGTTCCATCATGAAGTCGATGGGCGAGTTCGAGCATTCGCAGCTCTTCGAGCATCGACACCCGCGAGTTCGAATCGCTCCCGATGGACAAGGACGCCGCATGCCGGAGCATTCGTGGACGATCCGGGAATCCGTCACCAAGATTGGCCTCCGTGAGCGGACACAGGCAGACTCCGCATCCGCGATCGAGCCATTGCTCGAGATCATCGGACGCCGTGTGCGTCGCATGAACGGATGTGCACTCGGGCCCGGGCTGCAGATGCTCCAGAAGCAGCCCCGTCGGCGTCCGCCCGGTTGCCCGCAGGCAGTCTTCGATCTCCTGCCGCTGCTCCTCGACATGGATGTGCAGGACCAGCCCTCGACGAAGCACCTCCTGGTGCAGGACAACCAGATCGTCGATGGGAACGGCCCTGAGCGAATGAGCGACGACCCCCATCGACTGGTTCGGCCCGCAGGCTTCCGCCGCACGATCGAACGCGTCCCAGTAGGTCTCGGCATCGGAGGTGTCGAAGCGACGTTGACCGCCGGAGAGATTCGTGCCGAATCCACCATGGGTGTAGTGGGCGGACAGCAGAACGATCCTGATTCCCACTTCGCGAGCCGCCTCGAGCACGACGTGATCACCCGAAAATGGCGGCTCACCCTCGAGATGATGCAGGTAGTGGAACTCACCGACGGTGGTGATGCCCGCGCGTCGCATCTCGAGGAAGACATCCCTGCTCAGGGCATGCAGCGCATCCGGCGTCATGCCGTCGACGAGGCCGTACATGGCCTCACGCCATGTCCAGAAGTTCTCGACATCGGACGGAAAATGCTCGCCTCGACCGCGAAGCCCTCGCTGGAAGGCATGACTGTGGGCATTGACGAATCCGGGCAGCATCGCGGTTCCCGGATGGGTCGGCGTCGGAGCGGATGCGGGGCCGACCCGAAGGATTCGGCCGTCGCCGCCGAGCTCGACCTCGATCCCCGGACGGAACGCTCCGTCGACCCATGTCAGTTCAGCACGGATGATCATGCACAGAATTCCTCGATGAGCATTTCCATGAACCGACGCCCCTCCGCGTATTCCTCGACCGGCATGTACTCGTCCGGCTGATGCGCAACGGCGATGTCGCCCGGACCGACGACCACGCAGTCGAGCCCCATCCGCTGCAACCAGGGACCGTCGGTTCCGTATGAAACGCCCACATCGCCTACCTGCCCTGCGAGCCGGCAAGCCGCCTCGTGGAGCGGGCATTCGGAGGACGTCATCAGACTCGGCGTCTCGTTGACCAGTTCCAACGACCATCGCTCGCCCTCGAGGGAGGACGCCAGCTCGCACCGAAGCCGGTCGACCCACTGGGCCGGGTGCTGGTCGGGGAGCAGGCGAAGCCCCAGATCGAGCTGGGATCTGTCCGGAGTCATGTTCCACGCCTCTCCACCGGCAACTCCGACCAGCGACAGCACCGGGCTCGGCAGCGGGCCGAACGCCCGACTGACCGGAGTACGAAGAGCCAGCAGTTCATCGCGAATCTTCTGAAGCCTCATGATGGCGCGACCGAGCGGCGCGATGGCGTTGTGCCCGATCGTATGGTTTCCGGTGTGCCCATTCTCCCCCTCCACGACAAGGCGAAGCTTGAGGAATCCCTTGTGCATCCGAACGACCTGCATGGAGGTCGGCTCGCCGATGATCGTCGCGGAGGGAAGAAGTCGATCCGAAGGCCAGGATTCGGACAACGCCTTGGCCCCAAGACCTCCGACCTCCTCGTCGCAGGTCAGAATCAGGACCAGTGGATTCGTCAGCGGACGAGACGAGGCCTCAAGGATGAGATTGATGGCCATCGCATCGAATCCCTTCATGTCGCATGAACCACGAGCATGAAGCCGCCCCGCTCGTTCCTCGAGCAGGTGCGCGGGTGAAGCCCATCCCTCACCTGCGGGGACGCAGTCCAGATGCCCGGCAAGCACCAGTCCACGGCGACTGCCATCGAGCTCTCCGGCGATCGCTACGAGGTTCTCCTTGCCATCATGAACCGGCATCCGGATCAGCTCGATGTCCGCACCCCGGAGCCGCGAACAGACGAGGTCGATGGCCGGGCGATTGCTCAGGGCACTGGTGGTGTCGATCGAGACCAGTTCGGCCAGCAGATCGATGTCCTGTTGATTTCGTGGGGTGTCCATGATCACACATGATCGTATCATGGCATCCCACATCCACGCATCAGGAGCTCCACATGCCGGCCACCACCAAGCGAAGCAAGGCCCGTCCAGTCCAGCCCGAGGATCTCAACGAACTCACGTTCGTTTCCGATCCCCAGATCAATCCGGACGGCTCGACCATCCTCTTCACCCACAAGACCATCGGTACGAAGAACTCCTACGAAACCAGCCTGTGGACGGTCTCGACCCGCAGTGGAGATCCGAAGCCCTTCACCCACGGCCCCCGCGACGGCCATGGCCGGTGGTCTCCGGACGGTGGAACCATCGCCTTCATCTCGGGCCGAGAAAAGGACATCCCGCAGATCCATCTGATTCCTTCCGACGGGGGCGAAGCACGATGCCTCACCGACCTGCCTCAGGGCTCGCTCTCCTCGTTCAAGTGGTCTCCTGACGGAAAGTCGATCGCGTTCACCTTCCGGCAACGGGCCGAGGAATGGACCAAGGAGGCATGCAGACTGCGTGAGCAGAGCGGAGCCACCCCTCCTCCACGCGTGGTCACCAACACCTGGTACAGACTCGATGGCGACGGCTATTTCGATCAGGAGCGATTCGCCCTTCACGTCGTCGACATCGAAACCGGCGCATCCAGGACGCTCTATGCCAAGGATACGATCGGATGGATCTCGTACGCCTGGTCGCCCAACAGTCGAACCATCGCAGTGACGACTGTTCGCAACCGGAAGGGAGTGCTGGCGAGCAGCGACTGTCAGCTGCTCAAGATCGACGCCGAGTCGGGCGCCATCACCCACCTCAAGGACGTGCCCAAGGGCCCAAAGACGGAGGTCACCTGGTCTCCCGACGGGAAGCATCTCGCCTGGGCCGGCCGCGAAGGCCTCGACGGCACCTATTCGACGGAGAATCTCGAACTCTGGACCTGCACCGCATCCGGAGCAAAGGCCAGAAGCCTCACTGCCGATACGGACTGGTGCCTGATGGCCTGCGCACTGTCCGACAGCGCTGACGTCTCGTTCAGCCCCAACATCCAGTGGTCGAAGGATTCCAGGAAACTGCTGGTCTCGATCGGCTGGCACGGACAATCCCATATGGCATCCATCCCGCTGTCGGGCTCCAGGCCCCGCATGCTCAGCGACGGTGCATGCGTGATCTCCCCGGGCAACACGTCGAAGGACGGCAGGTCGGTCGCATTGATCGTCGATCAGCCCGCAGCTCCACCGGAAGTCCACATCGGACGAATCGGCGCATCAAGCCTGGATGTGCGAAGACTGACCGGCTTCAACGACGAATACGTCTCCTCCAGATCGATCAGGAAGCCGACGATGAAGTGGGTCCGATCCACGGACGGCACCAGGGTCCAGACATGGATGATCACGCCTCCCGGATTCAAACGCGGGCGGAAGTACCCGGCCATCCTCGAGATCCACGGTGGACCGCACGCCCAGTACGGCGAATGCTTCTTCCACGAGTTCCAGGTGCTCGCATCGGCTGGGTACATCGTGATGTACAGCAATCCCCGAGGAAGCAAGGGATACGGACGCGACCACACCGCGGCGATCCGCGGCTCGTGGGGCGGCAAGGACTGGGAGGACATCAGCGCGGTCAAGGACTTCATGCAGGATCACCCCTCCATCGACTCCAGGCGGATGGGAATCATGGGAGGAAGCTACGGCGGGTACATGACCGTCTGGGCGATCGGCCACACGCACGACTTCGCCGCCGCGATCACGGACCGGTGCGTCTCGAATCTGGTCAGCATGGGTGGAAACAGTGATTTCGTCAGCAAACCGGACGGCTACTGGGCCGGCGCGTTCTGGGACAGCCCCGAACAACTCTGGCACTCCAGCCCCATCAGAACCATGGGCCGGGCCAAGACGCCGACCATGGTGATCCACTCGGAAGGCGACCTTCGCTGCAACGTCGAACAAGGCGAGCAGGTGTTCGCCGCCCTGCAGATCCGGGGAATACCCAGCACCCTCGTGCGGTACCCGAGGGAGACCAGTCACGGCATGAGCCGAAACGGTCCCCCCGACATGCGATTCCATCGACTGCACCAGATCCTGGGCTGGTGGGACCGGTACATCGGATCAGGAAGAAAGGCTCGACGATGACTTCTTCAGCCACGAACGACCCCCCTCGCCGGGGCTCCAAGATGACGGCGCACGACATCTTCGGAATGGACAAGTCGCTGGTCGGAATGATCCACCTCCTTCCGCTTCCCGGCTCACCGATGGGATGCGATTCCCTCCAGAAGGTGATCGACCGGGCCAGTCGCGAGGCGGAAATGCTTCGTGATGCCGGCTTCGATGCGTTGCTGATCGAGAACACGCACGACCGCCCCTACCTGATGCGGAACGTCGGTCCCGAGGCGGTCGCCGCGATGACCGCGGTCGCACGAGTGATCCGCACCGACCACGATGCGCCTCTGGGAATCCAGATGCTCGCTGGCGACAATCGAGCCGCCCTCTCGGTCGCACTCGCGTGCGACGCCCAGTTCATCCGCGCCGAAGGCTTCGTCTTCGCTTCGGTCGCCGACGAGGGCATCTTCAGCGACGCCGACGCCGGCCCGCTTCTTCGGTACCGGCGTCACATCGGCGCCGAACACATCGCCGTGCTGGCCGACATCCAGAAGAAGCATTCCTCCCATGCGATCACCTCCGACTGCGATACGTGGGACCACGCCTGCGCAGCCGACTACTGCCTCGCGGACGGCCTCGTCCTGACCGGAAAGACCACCGGGTCGGCCATCCGGACGGGTGACCTCGAATCGGCCCGCCAGGCGGTGGGACTTCCACTGTGCGTCGGCTCCGGTGTCACCGCGGAGGCGGCTCCGAATCTCTTCAAGCATGCCGATGCCCTGATCGTCGGATCGTCGATCAAGCGCCGCGGAGACTGGCAGAACGAGATGCTTCCAGAGCTGCTGGAGCAGTTCGGGGCGACCAAGCCCTGATCAGGATTCGGACTTGAGCGTACGCAACGCACCGATGAGCCGTTCGATGTGCTCGGGTTCATGGGCCGCGGAGATCTGAACCCGGATGCGGGCCTCGCCCTCCGGAACGACCGGATAGCCGAACCCGATCGCGAACACACCCATGTCGAGCAGTCGATTGCTCATGCTGATGGCCGTCGCCGTCTCACCGACGATGATCGGACAGATCGCCGTCGGGGATTCGAGAACCTCGAATCCGACTTCACGGATGCCGTCACGTGCCGCCTTGACGTTGGCACGAAGCCGCGCAACGCGTTCCGGCTCGCTCATGAGCAGCTCGATCGCCCGCGCAGCGCTGCAGGCAACGGTCACCGGCAACGCATTGGAGAACAGCGTCGGTCGGCCCCGCTGGATGATCAGATCGATGGCGGCCCTGGACCCTGCGATGTACCCACCTGCACCGCCACCAAGAGCCTTGCCGAGGGTACCGGTGAACAGATCGATCTCGGCCCCCTTCATGCCCCAATGTTCATGCGTTCCACGCCCCGTCTCGCCCATGACGCCGGTCCCGTGCGAATCGTCGACGACGAGCATCGCACCGAACTCGTCGCACAGCGCCCGGATCTCCGGAAGTCGGCCGAGGTCGCCTTCCATGGAGAACACGCCGTCGGTCACCACCCACAGCACGCCGGTCACATCCGCGTTGGCCCTCGCCTCCGACAGGACCCGACGAAGATCGTCCATGTCGGAGTGCTGGTACACGGCCTTGTGGACACCCTTCTTGATCACGGTGGCAAGACGCATCGCATCGATGATGCAGGCGTGGTTCAACGCATCGGAGATGATCATGTCGCCCGGATCGCAGAGCGTCGGAAAGAGCGCCTCGGATGCCGTCCAGCATGAGACGAAGGTGTAGCTCGCCTCGACCCCGAGCATCTCCGCGATGACGTTCTCGAGGTGCTCGTGGGGCTGGAACGTCCCGCAGATGAACCGGACGGACGCCGTGCCCGCACCATACTTCCGCAGGCCTTCGATGCCGGCCTCGACCACTTCGGGATGGTTGGCGAGTCCCAGGTAGTTGTTCGAACAGAAGCAGTCGACCTCCCCGCGATCACGAATCGTGATCCGAGGTCCCATGGGCCCTTCGATCGTCTGCAGGTGCTTGAGCTGCCCCGTCGAAGACAGGCCGCCGAGCACCTGGTCGGTCCGCTCCCGAAACATCGCCGATCCGTCGATTCCTGTGGTCGTCATGGGTTTCATCCTGAAGTGTGGGCGTAGTGAGATTGAATGGCCGGAACGATGTACTGCTCGAATGCTTCGTCGAGATTCCACCTGGGAGCATAGCCCCAGTCCGCGGCCGCCCGTGCGGTGCAGACGCCTTCGGGCCATGAGTCGACGATCCCCTGACGATTCACGTCCGGCTCGAAGTCGATGCGGGCATCGGGAAAGTGTCGAAGCAGCACATCGGCCACTTCCTGGGCCGAGGCGGAGAACGAAGCCACGTTGTAGACGGACTGGGTCAGACGACCCGATTCGACCCGACCGATGTCCAACAGCGACTGGACGCATTCGGGCATGGTCATCCACGGAATGCGGGCAGACGGCCGGACGAAGCATGTGCAGGACTGGCCTGTCGCCGCGGCATGGATCATCTCGGGAACGAAGTCGCTCGTGCCACCGGTCGGACGGGTTTCCGCCGCGATCACACCGGGCAGCCGCAGGCTTCGGAAGTCGACCAGAGCGGTCCCGCGATCTTCGGCGAGTCGACGATAGTGCCTGGAGTAGTAGCGGCCGAGATGCTCGCAGTAGAGCTTGTTCGCGCCGTACATGGTCTTGGGGAGGTTGTACGAACCTTCTTCGACTTCACCGACCTTCGCCTTGTGCTCCTGTCCGTCGAGCCCGTAGATGGCGATCGTGCTGGGAAGTATGAACCGGACCCGTTCGCCGTGCGATGCGGAATGGGCGGCGGCCAGCTTGAGCAGGTTCCATGTCCCTCCGACATTCACCTCGTGTGCGACTTCCGGAACATGCTCCGCACGCGTCGAAAGAAGCGCGGCGAGATGATAGATGTCGGTGACCTCGTGCATCGCGATCAACTGCTGCATCAGGCCTTCGTCGCAGACGTCGCCGACGTGGACCTCGTCGCACAGTGACCGGGTCTGCTCCGGAATCTCCTTGAGGTCCGTCGCGATGATGCGGATGTCGTCGTGGGAGCGAAGGCCGTGGACCAGGCCATGGCCGATCTCTCCGGCTGCACCGGTCAGCAGAACGGTTCGTTTCGATGGATCACTTGGCATCTGTCGTCTCCTCTGGTTTCGACATTGTACCCCCCGGGAGGCCTGAAGTCGCGCCGCGTGCTAGGCTGAACCGACCATGCCCCTCCCAGTACTCACCCCAGCCGAACGACCGGAAAGCCCCCTCGGTCACACCTCCGGGGACTGGGCGAGCATGCGCGGACGCGACGGAATCCCCCGCGAACAGGCGATGCGGGAATGGGCCGGGTGCCTCCGCGAAGGACGGCTCGATCCGAAACGCGAGGCGGCGATCGACCTCCGGGTCGAATCGGACCCGGACGGCACCTCGAAGTTCCTGATCCGGCACCCCGACGGGCTGGAGACCGAGTCCGTCGTCCTTCCGTTGACGGGCAAGGGCGGCAAGCCGAGAACCACGCTCTGTGTTTCGTCCCAGATCGGATGCGCAATGGGCTGCACCTTCTGCGAAACCGCGCAGATGGGCCTGATGAGGAATCTGACTGTCGAAGAGATCGTTCTCCAGTGGCATGTCGCGACTCACCGACTCGGGCATGCGATCCGGAACATCGTCTTCATGGGCATGGGCGAACCGCTCGACAACGTCGAGGCAGTGATCGGATCGATCGAGATCCTGATCGACCGCAGGGGTCCGTCCATGTCGTCGAGCCGGATCGCGGTGTCGACCGTCGGAAGAATCGACGGAATCCGCAGACTGTCGAGATTCGTGGGCGAATCGGAAGCCCGCAAACTTCGCCTTGCGATCTCGGTCAACGCCCCCGATGACGAGACGAGAAATCGGATCATGCCCCTGAATCGGGCGATGGACATGACCGCACTTCACGAATGCCTGTCCGACTGGTGCGAACGCCATGCCGGCCCGCTGCTGCTGGAATACGTCCTCATTCCCGGCGTCAACGACTCCGACCACGCGGCGACCACGCTGGCCGGATGGATCGACCGCCTCCCGGCCCGCGTCAATGTGATCCCGTACAACCCGAGACGGGAATCACCATGGCCGGCTCCGACCGAGGCGGACGTCGATCGATTCGTACGTACGCTCCGAGACGCGGGGCTCGACGTGAGTCGTCGGGTGACCCAGGGACGTGCATTGATGGCGGCATGCGGCCAGCTCGGCAACGAACACATCCGCAAGAGACGCCGCATCGACTGATTCAGGGACGACCCGAGCGTTCTCTGGTCATCTCTTCGCGCATCCGGGTCCGCTCGTCCGCATCGATCTTTCCGTCGCCGTTGGAATCGAATCGACGGTAGATCTCGTCACGACGCTTCTTCGCCTCGATCTGACGACTGCTCTGTGGACGCGAGCCCGTGCTGGCGCTCGTCCTCGTCCCCGGGAGCTTGACGTAGAGTTCCTGCCCGAGCAGTTCCTTCAGTTCACCCATGCACCTCGCCTCGGCGTCCTGACGCATCCGCTTCAACTCGTTGAGCGTGGTGTTGTCGAGGACGCCTTCGAACTTGGCGGAGGGGAACGAACCGACCCACCCACGCTTCTCCTCGTGCACCCACCGGATCGCCGACGACTCGCGGTAGGCCACATCCTGGGCGGCACGCACTTCGTCGATCGAACTGCCGCAGGTGACGCGGAGCGATTCAAGGGCGGCGAGCTGCGAATCCGAGAGCTCGTCCAGCTCCGCCGCCGCATCGACGGCACGATCGAAACGTCCCTTCTGCCAGTTCGATGCGTTGAAGAGTGTCCGGAACTGGGCCTGCATCGCCGACTTGGTCGGCCCTGGAATGTCCCAACTGATCAGACGGCCGACGGTATCGAGGTTCAGGTCGCGAATCCTCGTGCG
>CESO01037592.1_pt1 | contig 13628 bp, 10 predicted proteins | sample 356341 | NCBI WGS metagenome assembly CESO01 (sample SAMEA2621812, study PRJEB7988) | marine metagenome | biome: marine biome (ENVO:00000447); feature: deep chlorophyll maximum layer (ENVO:xxxxxxxx); material: "saline water (ENVO:00002010), including plankton (ENVO:xxxxxxxx)" | depth 35 m
TAGGGGTCATCAGGGAAAGGATGGAACTTGGAATTTTCCAAGGCTATGTCATTAGAGCGCTGGGGACGCAAGGTTGAGAAAGAAGAGCGGGTAAAGCGGGTATTGGTGATCTTGGGAGTTGAGGTCAGGAAGCGATTGGATCGAACCAAGAAAAAACCCCGGGGTGTTCCCCGGGGTCGAAATGATTTACGGGTAAGTTTAGCTATCGTCTAAAAAAACTTGGTGAGGGTTTTTTCGCTAGGTGGTTGTGAGACGAGCGAGCCAATAATCATGGCGCCGGCACCGATGAACCACATGATGGCGGCTGGGACGATGCCTCCAAAGACAAAGTATTCGCCACCGAATCCTGCCATCGCGAAGAAGGTGAGCCAGCTGATAAAGACTGCGATGACGCAGGAGTAAGCTCCTACTTTGGTCGCGCGCTTCCAGTAGAGGGCAGCGATAACAAGAGGGGTCAAAGCAGCGAAGCCGGAGAAGCACCATATAGCAAGATCGAAGACGCTTCTCTCATAGAGAAGGAGCGCAACGATGTAGGTGAGAACCACGATGGCTACGATGAAGCCCCGTGCCATGAAGAGGATTTGCTTGTCGGAGTAATCCTTTTTAGCACGATGGAGAACAATGTCGTTGGTGAACATGGTGCCAAGGCACAGGAACTGGGAGTCGAGTGACGACATGATGGCGGCGAGAATGCCGGCTGTGACCAGTCCCACGATGATGGGGTCTTTAACGAGGACGCCGACCGTTTTGGCGAGGATGGCTCCGCTAGGAATTCCGGATTCGAAGAGACCAGTGGCCCAGATGCCGATGAGTACACAGGGGACCCAGACGATGGCGATGCAAATGGGGTGTGCGACGACGGTGAGCTTGAAGCTCTTTGCGCTCTTCGCGGTCAGCCAATGCTGAAAGAGGTGAGGGAACATTCCAACACTAAGCGGAATGAACATGTAGCTGAGGAAGGTCCACTGGGAGACTCCGATTTCACCTCCTTCTGAAAGGGTGCGGACTTTGTGAGAGTCCTTGGCCTGTTCGATGGCTGCTCCGAGCCCTCCGAGTCGATCCGAAATCAAATAGAAGGCGAGAACTCCCATGATCATGAAGACGATGGTTTGGAAGGTATTGGCCCAGGCAGCAGCGCGTGATCCACCTGCAAAGATGTAGGTCAAAACGACCGCACTGATGACAAGTCCGGTGAACCAAGGGGGGATGGCTCCGTTGTCTGTCCACTCAGGAAAGACGCCGGGGATGGTTCCCTTTGGGGTGATCTTTGCTCCGGTGACTCCGGCGATAGTTTTGCCGGCTCCGATGATTCCGATAAGAAGATAGGGGATCACAAGGAGCACCAGGATTGGGAATAGGAGGTAGCCGAAGGCTTTGGTTTCGAAGCGGTCGCGGAAGTATTGAATCTGGGTGACGTAGCCATAGCGTTTGCCGATGGCCCAGAGTTTGATGCCGATCAGGAGAAAGCAGGCGGCGTGAATGAGTCCGGACGACGAGGCCATGAGGCCGTATGTTCCGATGCCTCGCTCAAAAGCCTTGCCGGTCGAGCCGACGAGAGCGAAGGCTGTCATGGTAGTTCCAAAAACCGACATCAGCAACATGAAGGGGCCGATGGAGTGGCTGGCGACGAAATAGTCCTTTGAAGTTCCCCGAAATAGGGTCTTAGAAAAGAGGGCGAGCCCGAGAAGGAGGCCTAAATAAATCGCGATGACGATGACGGTGGTCATTTGGAGCCTCCTTCCGATTGGTCGGCTCCACCTTCCGCCCATTCTTCGAGCTCGGTAGGCCAGGCGACCTTCATCACGATGCCCCAGAAGAGAGCTGCGACGAGAGAGTAACAGGCGTGGTAAAAAAGTCCTACGGGCATAAAGCCCAAGACTAGATTGGCGTTATCCCAGTTCCAGCTGTCTTGATGAAGCAGGAGCAGGAGAACGAAAACAATGAAGATGATTCGTTTCTTGGTCATTGAGCGAGTTATAATTCCTTACCGCCAGTGTCTCGAAAGCCTTTCAATGTGTCGATGGAATACTACTCTCTTCCTCGTGAAGCCGACGAACAATCTTGCTGCCAGCACCTCTCCCGATGGGGAGACCTTGCTTCTGCAAGAGCATGACGGGGAGTATTTCCTTAAGGTGGGTGGGGTTCCCCTGATGAGTACCACGGCTTGTTCGTCCGAGCAAATGATGGCGGAATTGGCTTGTGGCCAAGGGGGACGAACTCAGCGGGTGTTGATCGGAGGGCTCGGATTTGGGTTCACCTTGCGGAAGGTGTTGGAATTAGTTTCGGCAGATTCGGATGTGGAAGTGGCTGAGTTGCTACAAGTGGTTATCGACTGGAACCGGGAGCACCTGCGGGAGGTGAATGGTGAGCTTTTGGATGATGGAAGGGTAAAGGTATCGAAAAAGGACGTTTTTAAGATCATGCAATCGGGCGGAAGGTATGATGCCATTTTGTTAGACGTTGATAATAGTCCTGACCCTCTAGTGCAGAAGGGAAATGGTCGGCTTTATCAAAGGCGGGGCTTGGAGATTGCGAGAGCGGCTTTGAGACCAAATGGACGGGTTGTTTACTGGTCGGCTCACGAGGATTCCGGGTTTGTAAGATTGTTGAGAAAGGTGTTTTCGCGAGTCGAGGCGATTCCAGCAAAGGCTTATCCGAAGGCGAAGAGGTTTACCCATACCTTGTTCGTGGCGGAAAGATGAGAGAGTCTTATGCAGAGTTATAAATAGATTAAACTGTTCCAGTCTTTAAAGGGGCTTGAGTCCGTTAGTGTTGCTTCCAGCATTTGTGGCGATTAGGAATTAACTGTGACTGAACTATTGGCTCCGGCGGGGAATTGGGATTGTGCGCGCGCGGCGGTGGCTAATGGAGCAGATGCGATCTACTTCGGGCTACCGAAGTTTAATGCTCGGATGCGGGCAGATAATTTCACGGAAGAGGATCTGCCGGAATTAATGGACTTTCTTCATCGGCACGGGGTGAAAGGGTTCGTGGCTTTCAATACTCTGGTTTTCCCCTCGGAGCTGGAGGGGGCGGTGGACCAGATTGAGACGATGGCGCGATCCGGAGTGGATGCCGTCATTGTTCAGGATTTAGGAGCGGCAAAGTTGGTGCAAGAGATTGCTCCGGAGATGGAGCTACATGCTTCGACGCAGATGACAATTACCTCGCCAGAGGGCTTGGCTTTTGTGGACGGTTTTTTAGATTTGGATCGGGCTGTTTTGGCGCGGGAGATGTCGGTTGAAGAGATCACGCGGGTTCGAAAAAAGGGTAAGGTGCCTTTGGAGGTTTTTGTCCACGGGGCGCTCTGTGTGGCGTATTCGGGGCAGTGTTTAACTTCGGAAAGTCTGGGGCAGCGTTCTGCAAATCGCGGTGAGTGTGCGCAGGCATGTCGGATGCCTTACGAGCTGGTGGTGGATGGTGAAACGGTGCCGATGGGCGAGGTGCGTTATCTTCTCAGCCCGCAGGATTTAGCGGCTGTGGATGTGATACCCGATTTGGTGAAAGCGGGAGTGACGAGTTATAAGATCGAGGGACGATTAAAGTCGCCCGAGTATGTTGCAGCAGTGACGCGGGTTTATCGCAAGGCGTTGGACGATATCGAGATCACAGAGAAGGATCGTTACACCTTGGAGATGATGTTTTCGCGGGGGCTTTCGAGTGGATGGCTAGAGGGCACAAATCATCCCCGATTGACTCATGGGAAGTGGGGGAAGAAGCGTGGGGCATGGGCTGGTAAGATTGTGGCTCGTGGAGAAGGTTGGGTTGAGTTGGCAACGAATAAGGTTTCACTTAACCCCGGGGACGGCTTTGTCTTTGATGCTGGAGAGGATCGAAATGACGAGCAGGGTGGGATGGTCTGGAAACTTGAGGGTAAGAAGTTGTTCTTTGATCGACGGTCGGGAATCAATTGGAAGCGGGTGCATGTGGGGCAGGGCTTGTGGAAGACGAGCGATCCGGGTTTGGAGAAAGAAGTAAAGAAGAGTTGGAAAGGTGGGCGATTGGCAGAGAAAGGGGATTCTCTGATGATTCAAGTTTCAGGAAAGTCTGGTGAGCCTTTGGTCGTGGAATGCCGAGGGAAGAAGGTGGTGAGTGAGGTCATGCTTGAGAAAGCTGAGAAGCGTCCGTTGAATAAGGAGGTTTTGGCGGGGCAGTTGGGAAGATTAGGTGGAACGGAATTCCAATTGGGATTGGTGCAAAATTTGCTCGAAGGCGAGGTTATGATTCCACTTGGGGAACTAAATCGAGTCCGGCGGCGATTGGTAGAGGAGTTAAAAGAAGAGCCGGTGGTGAAAGATGGTGGGGTAGTTTTGGCCCGCTTGATGCCGAAGCATGCTGCAGTGGATAAAAGTTTTCCTGAGTTACGAATATTATGTCGTTCGTTGGAACAGGTCGAGGGTTGTGCGCGAGCGGGGGCGGGTTTCGTCTATTGTGATTTTGAGGATTTGAAGGAATACCGCGAGGCAGTAGAGATAGCCCGAAAAAGTGGGATAAAGGTATTCTTGGCTACGCCAAGAATACAGAAGCCAACGGAAATAGGTTTTTTTAAATTGGTGGAGAAGGCTGAGCCGGATGGGGTTTTGGTTCGTAATCTTGGAGGTGTTTCATATTTCAAAGAACGAGGGATAAAAACGGTCGCGGATTTTTCATTAAATGTTGCGAACCCAGTTTCGGCAGCCTTGTTGATGAGGCATGGCGGATTTGAAAACCTTACGGTTTCATATGATTTAAATGAAGGTCAGGTGGCTGGATTATTGGCGAGTGCTCCGCCGGATTGGTTTGAGCTTACGGTCCACCAACACATGCCGATGTTTCATATGGAACACTGCGCATTCTGTACGTTTTTGAGTGACGGTACGAGTATCAAAAATTGTGGGAAACCCTGTGATCAGCATGATGTTCAACTACGGGATAGAGTAGGGCAGTTACACATTTTAAAAGCTGATGTAGGTTGTCGGAACACGCTCTTTAATGGACGAGCTCAGACAGGAGCAGCAAGTGTTGATGAGTTCATCTCGCTAGGGCTGCGAAAATTTCGGGTGGAGTTACTCGAAGAGGACGCTAGACAGGCTGCAAGGTTGGTTGGCTGGTATCAGAATTTTCTCAATGGGGAGGGCGAATCTCAGGACTTAGTAAGGAAGTTGGGCGCGATTGAGAGACTTGGAGTTACAAAAGGAACGCTGGAGCAGAGAAGAAGTGAGGTGCATGATTAGACTTCGGCTCCATCGGTGTTGAGGGTTCGCGCACCGATAAGATTGCTGATGTCACAAAGCTATTGTTGTCTTTTTTCGGGTGGCCAAGGTTTGGTGACACCGTAGCTTTCACGCTGTTCTCGTTTTGATAGGATCCCACCTTTCATAAGAGTGATAAATTCTAGGTGTTCGCCATCGGGGAATTCGAACTGAAGTTCGGTTGTGCTTTCTTGGAATTCGTAGAAGAGGATGATCTCGCTATCGTCAATGTCGGTCCAATAGGGCTCTCCAAAAATAGAGATGATTTCGTCTCTAGTTGTCTTACTCGAGAGGAGGAGCGATTTGTCTTTCATCAGAAAGTTCCCTTTGAAATCTTTAATAATGAAAAAAGCGTAATCAAGCTTGCCGTTCTTTACTCCGAGTTCGTAGCCATATTGATCGGATTTTAGGGTTACTTCCTTCTCCAAATGTTTCGCAAAAGAGTCTCCATCCCAAGGCTCTTTACCGAGGGGCGTCGATCCAATGATGAACTTAGCAAGATCAACCGAGAGTCGGCTATCCGCTGCGCTAACGTTAAAGTTTTGGCGGTCGGTGTTGAGAAAAGAAAAGAGCCCCATGCTAAGATCAAAGATTAATCCTCTAGTTCATTGGAGAAAAGGGGGCCGGGAAGTATTAAGATCGTAATCAATCTTGGGTTTCGTGAATGGACGGGGAGGCGGTATAGGAAGAAAGAGGGGCGCCCTTATCGGGAGACCGTGTAGTAAGCTTGAAGAGCATCCTTACGGTTTTTTGGAAGATTCTTAGATGAGAAGTAGAAGACGCGGCTTCCGGCCTGTCGCTGATCGTTAGGCTTAAGTTTGATGGTGATTGTACCTTTTTTCCGATCTATTTTCTGGCTGGCGATGGATTCCTTTAATTTGTTGTTGCTAGGGGAACCGTAGTCGGGCTTGTCGTGGTAAAACCATGATTCGATAGCAAGGTCAGTGCCCTCCGAGAGTTCCTTGGTATTACCGCTGAAGTGCAAAGTGAAGGTGTCATTTTTACGGGAGATATCCTTCAGCTGCGGGGAGTCATTCTTGGTGTAGGTGAGTTTGACGAGGGCGTGCTGACTACCGCCGCGAGCACGCCATCCGCGACCAGTTTGGCCGACATACATCGCGCCTTCTTTATCGAATGTTTGTCTCATGAGACCTGAGGGGAATCCGTCTGCGAAGTGGATAAGAGCGGCTTCATTTTTTGGCTTTAGGGCAATTCGAAAAAGGGTGGAGAGGGTTTGATCTCCACAATAAATATTCCCAGCAAAAGGGCCAAATTTTCCGCCCGTGGTGTCCCAGGTCGGACTACCGGGAGCGTTGGCGATGCGTCCATGTGGTAAGAGAGCGACTGATACGGCACGCTTTGGAGCCCATTTGTCCCAGGCAATTTCTGGTGAGTCGGGTTTCATGCCCGGAACGTCAACGAGCCCGGAAGGGTGCCCGTAGTAGTTTCCTTTTTGGACGAGGTGCATTTTGGAGGTGCCATTGTATTCACCTTGGTTCTCAGTATAGTAGATCTCACCCTCGGGGCTGGCTGAAATCCCAGCGGGGCTTCGCAATCCCATTGCAAATGGGATAGTTTTTCCGTCAGGTGTGACTTGCAAGGTCCAGCCGCGGTAGCCGCCTTGAGAGCCCATGAATGGACCGTTGGCTTTGTGGATCTGACGACCATTGCGGTGGTCAAGGTTTAGGGTGAAATAGTAGTTTCCAGCCTTGTCCTTTGCCGGGCCGTGTAGGTATCCGTGGTAGTTGGCGGTGAAAAGGAAGTCGTCGCTCAGAGTGCGAAAGGTCTCGTAGAATCCATCGCCATTTTTATCATAGAGTGCGGTAAGTTCCGCTTTTTGGCCAACCACGAGCCGGTCCTTCTCAACAATCACACCAAGGGCGTCGAGAAGGCCGTCGGCAATCATGGTCCAGGTATTATCTTTAAAGCGCCAGACTCCGGCGGTGCGGGTTGTGACAACAATGGAGCCATCTTTTGGATCAAGAGCCATCCCAAGGGGTTCGAAGAGTTGTGGACGGCCATGTGGATCGGTCGGGGCGGGGACTCGTTCTGCAGAATAGCCAGGTAATAGGACGATCTTGTCCATAGGAGTAAGCGCGACCTGCTGGGTCAGGGTTGATGGGATGGGGTTGGGCCTCCAAATCGAATCAGGTTTGTCGGTTTTTATTTCGTGCTTGGATGCTTTGCCATTTTTGGTCGATTGAGTGATAGCCATACCATCCGCTTTGATAGTGAAGGTCAGAGAGTATGTGTCTTTGCCAACGCGGTAATGGAAGGTTGGGTGACCTTTGGGATCGGAAGGGTAGTTGTAGCCAATAAACTGCGCGTTGGCTTTCTTAAGTTGATCGATAAATTCTTCGTCGCCCCAGAGATTGTTTTCAATGGTTTTTCCATCGTTGATGAGAGGTGATTTGAAAGAGAGATCGACCGGCTCATCATGGAGCTTGGGTTGATTGGATAGGCTAACCTCACGGGCTTTGTTTCCAAGAGTCGAAGGATTGTTGCCTCGCCCTGACATCTCATTCTTTAGATTGAGAAATCCACCCCACCAGACCTTGCTGATTGTCATGTTGCGAGGATCAAAGGCGTAGTTGAGCCCGCTGGGGTGCCCTACGTGGACGGCACGAGCGGAGGAGCCGGGGATACGAGCGCGAAAAATACGGGTGCGGTCTGTGACCAGGATTTCGGTTGGGTTCTCGTGAATGTCTTTAACAACCGTTCCCTCTTTAAGCTCGGCGATGACCTTAGATGGGCCTCGAAGTCCGTCATCGTTTAGGGTTTGCAGATAGTGGAAGATGGCCTTGGCTTTTTGCGAATTCAGAAAGCTCTCAGGATAGGCCGGCATGACTGGGAGGAAAGTTGTCCCTTTGGTCGGTGCAACTTCGGAGATTGCGATCTCGGTAGCCGGGGTGCGCAGCGACTTATTAAAATATCCGTAGTCAGCAGTGATCGTGTGCTTATGGTTTTCTCCCGCCTCGATGATGTCGCGCTTGCGTGCGGTGGTTGGGAAAAGACCGTAGAGACCAGGGCCGGTTTTGACCGAGGTATCGTCCTTGATTTCAGAATGGCATTCTGCACAACCAACAGCGTTAAAAGTTTCTTTCCCGAGTTTGACTAGGTCAACCTCAGCGGCGCTGAGACCGATTGTTGCGAGTGTTAGGAACGAAAGTGATCGAAATATCATGGAATGAGATTGGAAAATCATGGATCGAAGGTCGAGAACCGAGTTTTTTTGAATGGAGAAATCCCGGGGATTGACTAGCTTCTTCTTGGAACTCTCCTTGGGAGGGCCTTTTTTAATCTGATATTGTTTTGAATATCTGTGTCTTTTTACGCTCGCTCGGGACGATGGTCTTGATGATAGGCATTGCCATGGTGGTTTCGGTCTCTCTGTCGGCACTTGTTCCTGCGGGAGAGCTCCATGAAACGGGGCTAGATTTGGAAGGGTGGGGGATTTCGCTGTCGATCACGCTGGCTGTTGGGGCTTCCTTGTTCATAGTCGGTCATGTTAAAGGTAAACGTTCGGGGCGTTCTCCGGCGATGAGGCGCAGGGAGGCAATGGCCTTGGTGGGCGCTGGTTGGTTTGCTTGCAGCTGCGCCGCAGCATTACCTTATTTCTTTTGTGAGCCTCAAGTTTCGCTGGATTTTGCTTTTTTTGAAGGTGTTTCGGGTCTGACCACGACGGGGTCGACCATTTTTGTCGACTTGGAGCGCCTACCTAAGTCGATCCTGATGTGGCGATCTCTGACGCAGTGGGTGGGAGCGATGGGCATTCTTGCGATGTTCGTTGTGGTGCTGTCGGGAATGACCTCAAGCAGTAAGACTTTGATTGGAGCGGAGTCGTCGCTATCGAATACTGATTTGGCAAGTTTGCGGCAGACCATGAGACGAATTTGGCTACTTTATTTGGGCTTCACGATCGTTTGTGGGCTTGGTTTGTGGGGAATGGGTTTAACTCCATTCCAAGCGGTAAATCATGGGTTGACCGCTGTTGCGACAGGAGGATTTGGAACTGAAAATACCAGTGTCGCAGGAGCGCCTTTTGGGACCGCTAGTAAGATCTGGCTCATGGTGTTTATGATACTAGGTGCGATCAGCTTTCCTTTTTATCTCACAATGATGAAGCGGAAGTGGAACGATCTCCGTGAGAAGTTCGAGGAGGTCTACTGGTTTTTAGGGATCGTCGGAATCGCGTCGCTTGTGTTGTTGATTCAACATTTTTTGGGCGGATTTGATGGGGCTCGACCAGTTGATATTGTCTTCAACGTAATTTCGATCGGCACGAGCACCGGGTATGTGAGTAGTGATTTTGATGAATGGAGCCGATTGGCAGTTGGGGTCCTCGTTTTATTGATGGTGGTGGGGGGGTGTTCCGGTTCAACGGTCGGGGGCTTAAAAGTGAGCCGGATTATCATGTGGGTGCGGTTTTTGAAGTCTGGTCTGCATCGTACCTTCCGCCCTAAGATGGTAGAGCCAATTAAATTAAATGGTCGAAAAGTTCAGGATGGAGCCTTTGAGCAATTATTTTTGGTGATTTCTATGTTCGGGTTTTTTACGATTATGGGGACCTTTGTTTTACAATTGCTTGAGCCGGCTCAGTCACTCAAAGGTTCACTTTCAGCTGTCATTAGCTGCCTTGGTAATATGGGCCCCGCTTTGGCCGATATGGGCGGAGCCGAGGGGTTTGCCCAGGCGGGGGTAGCCACCAAAGTATTCTTCGCAATCCTGATGATTTTAGGCCGCCTTGAGTATATCGCTTTCGTGGTTCTCTTCAGCCGCCAGCTTTGGAAGCGCTATTAAAGAATCTTTTCCACGAAGCGTTCGCGTTCAAAACGCTCGAAGCGCTCAGGCTCTTCACCGGTGCCTATGAAGCGCGGAGCAATACCGAGTTCTTTTTGAATGGCGGCAGCAACTCCACCTTTACCTGATCCGTCGAGTTTAGTGAGGATAAGCCCGTTGAGTGGAACCGCTTTTTGAAATTCGCGAGCTTGATTAAGAGCATTTCCCCCGGTGGAGGCGTCGACAACGAGGAAAGTTTCGTGCGGAGCAGTCTCATCCTGTTTGCTGATAGTGCGTTTAATTTTAGCAAGTTCATCCATTAGGTTATTACGGGTGTGGAGTCGCCCGGCAGTGTCACAGAGGAGAAAATCGAAGTTACCAGCAATCGCCTTTTGGTGGGCCTGGTAGCAAACCGAGGAAGGATCTGCTTCGTGAGCACCGGTGATGACGGGGAGGTCAAGGCGCTCGCCCCAACGAACTAGCTGTTCGACAGCAGCAGCTCGGAAAGTGTCCGCAGCAGCCATCAGGACGGAATACCCTTGGCTTTTCAGCAAGTTTCCTAGTTTGGCAGTGGAGGTGGTTTTCCCAGTTCCGTTAACACCGACAAGTAACAGAACGGTGGGATTGCTTCCGGCACGGGGTTCAAGAGCTGAAGCATCTACTGGGAAAAGCCCAGCCAATTTGTTACGGGTGGTTTCCACAACGTCATCGGCGGATACTTTTCGGCCGAGCTCTTTGAGCTCTTCTACAATCTCGAGTGAGAGCCTCACGCCGAGATCGCCGGAGATGAGATCGGCTTCCAGATCATCCCAATCTATCTCAGCCTTATTGGTAACCTTATTAAAGAGTTTCTTAAAAAAACCTGCCATTGCGGGCGGATGCTTGTTCGAAATTCACCTAAAAGCCAAGATTTAATGCGAGCACCTCTGGCGTGAGCAGGACTTTTCAGACTACTTTAGCTGGGTAAAATCGTAAACGTTAAGGATCCCGTAAATTAACGGACGCAACCAGCACCCTCTAAGCTTTTGGTGAAATTTTAAAATTATATCTAAAGTTAAACGCGATTGCGTCACGGAAATACCCCTCCCAGAGAAAAAATTACGCCTCCGTGGGATCGGCGATCAGCCACTCAATGAATCAAAATTGACTCGGTGGGTTGGAAAAATTTTTACCAGCTTCAAGAAGCGCGGCTTTGCTGGTAGTCGAAGGAAAGTTCAATTTTCTTTTCGGAGTAAGCTCGATCTTGGCGGATTAAATTAACGATAGTTTGGCAGTAGTCACTGAGGTTCCTATAATTATCCAAGTCTACCGGAAGGGTCTCGCGTAGCTTTCCGTTGATCCGGACCGAAACCTCAAGATTAGATTCAAGCCAAACCCGTAGGGGATTTAGCACCCTAGGTTGCTGGAGATTTCCCAACAAAGCGAAGAAACATTTGACGCAATCTCCTGGGTGTCCTTTTTCTAGAAGGACTTGCCTGAGATCAAGAATAAGATCTACACCCTCTGGAGTAAGAGGAACTGCCTGAGCAAGGAGCTGATCAACTTGTTGAGTTTCCACGCCAAAAATTTGACGCCGTAGGAGACTAATAGCAACAAGGAATAGTGGGTAGGTCCTAAACAGAAATTAACCTGTCTTGGCTAGAGAGCTTACTTGCCCTCGAAATCACCACACCAGTCGGACTTAGCTGTGTTTGGGAACTGTGATTTGACGCTGACTTGCTCGTTCACTTTGAAGACAATGTTTTGGGGTGCATGACGGCGGCATTCTCCAGTGTCAGCAGATTCAGAATTCCAATGTGCACAAACGTTACAAGCTTTAGATGTCGTTTCAATTTTCATAATCCCTGCTGTAATACTTTAGCTTTTAGTTTGGTGCAACAACTATTGGAATGAGACTGATTCTCAATAGGGCGATTAAAGAATAATGAATTCAATTTTCGGGAAGGGTAGTTTCAAACGGCTCCTTTATTCATATGGCATAAATGCTATGGCCAGTTTATTGTCAAGATGCTTTGTAAAGGAACAACAACTAAAGAGGTCAATGGTCTTTGCGGGTTTTGGCCCCCTATGATGATCTCGGCCAAAGCACCAAAGATACGACACTAAACAGGTCAAAAAGGCAGGAGGTTATTTGTAAATAACACCAGATAAGGGGGGATTTAAGGGGCTTCCATCATAGAACTGACAGGCCAAATTCATGACTAAATAATTAATACCTCAATGTTATAAAAAACTTGGCAAATTAGATTCGATATCAACACTTCCAAACTCGAGGAAAGATTGCGGCCCATTGTTTATCTAGCCGAGGGGATCTCAGTTTTTCTTACCTTCAGAAATCCCCCCTCTAATCAGTAATGGCTGAGCTTAAAGACGTTCCTTTCTACATTCCCATTTCTCGCTCTCGGGTGAAAGATGCTCTTATCGCGATGGATGTTGTCGATGAGACTTTGGCGAAAGATTTAAAACAAGTGTCGCAGATGTTGGAGGCGCTCTGGCATCACAACTCGCACACCACTCAGGAAAAACTTAAGTCAATCTACGAAGACGTTGATCCTTTTGAACATCCACACGGAGCATTGCCGCGTGTCGAACACTTTTTGAAGATCTTTGATGGGGTTTTAAAAGACGGGAATTGGGAGCCAATAACAAATGAAGAACTACAGGAGGCAATGGAAGGGGAAGATGTTTTTCCCATCAGCCTTGATGTGAGATTCGATGAATTCCTAGAAATGCGGCTCTACAAGCTAGGGGTAATGCCGTTTACAACTTCTCGAAAGGGCTTTTTTGGTTTTAAAAAAATACCTATTGAGGGGGTGGCATACGATCGGGTGCTCCAGGTTGTGCAATATAAAGAGGAGGAATGGTTTAAGGCCAATAAGAGGATGAAGAACTTCCCAGGGAAGGATGCGCGTGGCTTGCATATGCATTTATTCAAGACCGTGCCTAAGCTCGATTTGGAGACAATTTTTCCTAATACAACGCCAAATATGCGGGGTATTGACCGTCTCAAGATTTTTGCTCCTGCGCTTGCTGGTGTTGTCACGATTGCTGCAAAATTTGGTCCGATTCTTTTTGGAGACACTCCGGGAGACACCAATCTCAGTCTAATATTTGGAGCCTTAGCAGGATTGTTCACCTACATGTTGCGATCGTATTTGGCTTTTCGGAAAACCAAAGAATCTTACCTAGCTCAAGTTTCGAAAGACCTCTACTTCAAAGGCCAGGCTAACAACAGCGCCGTCATAAATCTCGTGACTGATTTATCGGAAGAGCAGGAGGTAAAAGAGGCAATCTTGGCTTATTTCTTCCTCTTGGTCGAAGCTGACCATGGGCACACCGTCGAATCTCTCGACGATCGTGTTGAAAAATGGATCTTAGACACCTTTGGAATTACCGTAGACTTTGAAGTGCAAGACGCACTGGGAAAGTTGAGGGAACTTGGCCTTCTAGAGGAGACCAACGGCCTAATGGGTGTCGTCCCTCCGAAGAAGGCTCTCAAAATCCTCGATCGAATATGGGACGAGATCTACAACTTTGAAGACTGATCCTCGTTACTATTATCTTTAGCCTTTTCAAGAGAAGGCGCTACTTGCCCCTCAGTGCAAAAGCGCGGGTAAG
>CESO01134261.1_pt1 | contig 13618 bp, 14 predicted proteins | sample 356341 | NCBI WGS metagenome assembly CESO01 (sample SAMEA2621812, study PRJEB7988) | marine metagenome | biome: marine biome (ENVO:00000447); feature: deep chlorophyll maximum layer (ENVO:xxxxxxxx); material: "saline water (ENVO:00002010), including plankton (ENVO:xxxxxxxx)" | depth 35 m
ATGGAAGAAAAGAGTATAAAAAAACCGACAGTCTGACTAGACCTTGTCTCATTTTGTGGTAGTCTACTTAGTCTGCTCGATTCGGTGCGCTCTGGTATCAAAACGTCGGGTAGCAAAAATAAGTTTCCACAACGAAACAAATAATAAGAAGTAGGGCACTTAGGGTAGCCCGCCGTTTAAAAATCCCTTTTAAAATCAAGCTGTTAAAATCTATCCCATACACGATAACTCTTTTTGTTTGTTCGTGGGGTTTACTATTGTCAACAGAATTATCCACAGCGTATCCACATTTATCGACTAGCCTTGTTTCAGCGCCTATGGCATCCTTAGCACATTAGTTTTTTGACCAGCGAGACCGCATTCATGGCGCAGACAGTACCTGAAAATCCTTTCATTTTAGTCGATGGCTCCTCGTACTTATTTCGAGCTTTTCATGCTCCGCCACACTTAACCAACTCGGCCGGAGAACCTACGGGTGCGGTCTATGGGGTCGTTAATATGTTGCGCAGTTTGCTTAAACGCTATAAACCTTCGCACATGGCAGTGGTATTCGATGCCAAAGGTAAGACGTTTCGTAGCGATATTTACGATGAATATAAAGCTCATCGACCACCCATGCCTGACGACTTGCGCACGCAAATTGAACCCTTACATGCCATTGTTAAGGCAATGGGATTGCCATTACTGTGTGTCGATGGCGTCGAAGCGGATGACGTGATTGGTACGCTGGCAAAGCAAGCCGGCGATAAGGGCCGGTTTACCTTGATCAGCACCGGTGACAAGGACATGGCGCAATTAGTTAATGATCATGTCATGTTGATTAATACCATGACAGACACACTGCTAGACGAGTCTGGGGTGGTTGAAAAGTTTGGTGTTAAGCCTAGTCAAATTATTGATTACTTAGCATTGATGGGTGATAGCTCGGATAATATTCCTGGTTTACCCAAGGTCGGTGAGAAAACAGCGCAGGCGATGCTTCAAGGTATTCCGAGTATCGATAAGATTTACGAAGATATAAGTGCGGTGACAGAATTAGGGTTCCGCGGCGCTAAATCAATGCCGAAGAAACTAGAAGAATTCAAAGACCAATTGCTAATGTCACGCGAGTTGGCGACTATCAAGTGTGATGTTGAGCTCGAATGTGCACCCGACGCGTTAACGATTGAACCGGCTGACACGGATCAGCTACAAACGCTGTATGGCAAAATGGAATTCCGTCGTTGGCTGAATGAGCTGTTAGAAACCGGCGCGGCAACGGATCAAGCCTTAGGCGAAGCGAGTCCTGCCGAAGAGCAAAGCGAACAGTTCAGTGTTAACCGCGACGCGTACAAGACGTTATTTAATGAAGAAGAAGTCTCTGATTATATTGAGCAATTAAAATCAGCTGAGGTCATCGCGTTTGATACCGAGACAACGAGCCTTAACTACATGGAAGCGCAACTCGTCGGGGTTTCGTTTTCAATAGCGGAAGGCGAAGCGGTTTACATACCGGTGGCGCATGATTACGTCGGGGTCGAAAAGCAAGTCGATCGTGACTGGTTGTTAAAAGTCTTAAAACCACTACTCGAAGATTCCAGTATCGCTAAAGTAGGTCAGAATCTTAAGTACGATGCGCACATTCTACGTCGTTACGGTATTAAACTTCGTGGTATCAAGAATGACACCATGTTGGCTTCGTACGTTTTTAATAGTGTGGGTTCGCGTCACGACATGGACACGCTCAGTCTGCAATACTTGAACCATAAGCCGATTAAGTTCGAAGAGATTGCGGGGAAAGGAGCAAAACAGCTTACCTTTAACCAAATTGAGCTGGCGCAGGCAGCACCTTATGCTGCGGAAGATGCCGATATTACGTTGCGGTTGCATCATATTTTATGGGACAAAGTCCACCAGACAGGTGAGCAGCTCGCCTCTGTGTTAACCGATATTGAGGTGCCTCTGGTCAGTATTCTAACCGACATGGAAGAATACGGCGTAAAAGTTGATGCTGAAATGCTCGGTAAACAGAGTGAAGAGATTGCTAACAAGCTCGATGAACTTGAGCAAAAGGCCTTTGAAATTGCCGGTGAAGAGTTCAACCTCGGTTCTCCGAAACAACTGCAGCAAATTTTGTTTGAAAAGCTTGAGCTTCCGGTCATCAAAAAAACACCGAAAGGCGCACCGTCGACCGCCGAGGAAGTCCTGCAGGAGCTGGCGCATGATTATCCACTGCCGGATGTGATTTTGCAGCATCGTAGCTTGGCTAAATTGAAATCGACCTACACCGATAAATTACCGCGTATGATTAACCCAGATACTGGGCGTGTGCATACTTCGTATCAGCAAGCTGTCGCCGCGACGGGTCGGTTGTCATCGACTGAACCCAACTTACAGAATATCCCTATTCGTACGCCCGAAGGCCGCCGTGTTCGCCAAGCGTTTGTGGCTGAGGAAGGCTTTACGGTCGTAGCTATCGACTATAGTCAGATAGAGCTCAGAATTATGGCGCATTTATCGCAAGATGCCTCGTTGCTAAGAGCCTTTGCCCAAGGGCAGGACATCCACCGTGCTACGGCCAGTGAAGTGTTTGGTTGCAGCTTAGAGGAAGTCACTGATGAACAGCGCCGCCGAGCTAAAGCGGTTAACTTTGGTTTGATATACGGTATGTCTGCGTTTGGGTTATCGCGCCAACTTGATATTCCTCGACATGAAGCGCAAGCCTACATGGACAAGTACTTTGAGCGTTTCCCTGGTGTTTTAGAATATATGGAAAATACTCGCGAAACAGCGAAGAAGCAGGGTTATGTATCGACGCTTTTTGGCCGTCGCTTACCGCTGCCAGAAATCAAAGCATCCAATGGTGCTCGTCGCAAAGCGGCTGAACGTGCTGCGATTAACGCACCGATGCAGGGTACCGCGGCGGATATTATTAAGCGAGCAATGATAAAAGTGGGCGATTGGATCGATGAAAAGGGCTGTCAATCAGATGTTCGCATGCTAATGCAGGTACACGATGAATTAGTTTTTGAAATTCGTACAGAACATGCAGAAAGCTATGCCAAAGCTCTTGCTGATGTGATGGGTGAGGCGGCCGAACTGGATGTGCCATTGCTTGCTGAGTATGGATTTGGCGCGAACTGGGACGAAGCACATTAATTTTTTTGAGAAATTTTGAACTTTCTTAAATAGGGAGACTCTGAATAAGTGAAGGCGAGAGGTAAGCCTTCAAAAATTTGTTCTCCCTGGATTGTTTTTAGCCCGGCCTTTTGGTCGGGCTTTTTTATTGTTTACTTTGAGGAATGCCTGCCAGTCCGCTTCGACCCCGGCGGTTAGCAAACCAAACACCGATTAAAATAGCCAGCATTCCCAAGCCGTGCTGCAGAAAGAAGGGTTCGCCATCAAGCACACCCAACATCATGGCGACGATGGGAATCAAGTAAGTTACGGAGCTGGTGAATACAGTGTTGGTTAGCTGTACCACATAATTGAAAATGACCAATGCACCGGCGGTGCCAACAATTCCCAATACCAGAACAGCGGTGAGCGACAGAGGCGCATCAGGCTGCTGTGCATGGGCTAAAAAATCAGTGCCCAAAAATAAGAAGAACGCTGCTGGAATACTGGCCATCAGCAGGGATACGCCAGTAATGGTGAGTGGTTTTAAATCGGCAATTTTATGTTTGATTAAATTGAGGTTGATGCCGTAGCAGACGGTCGCAAGCATGACTAATAGGGCATAGCTATTAAAGGTGAACGAACCATTCGCTGTCGCGGTAATCAGTAAAACTGTCCCGACTAAGCCAATAACAATACCTATCCACTGCGCCCAACGTGCTGACTGACTAAATAGTAATACCCCAATCACCAACGTTGATATTGGCGTTAATGCGTTCAATACGCCAGTGACACCACTTTGTAGCTGAGTCTGTGCGATGGCAAACATGAAGGCGGGTATGAAACTACCTACAAGGCCAACACATGCCAGTTTGAGCCAATGTTTGCGGGAAATTTGACGCAGTTTAGGTAAGATTAAAGGCGTTAATACAATCCCGGCAGATGCAATACGCAGCGCACCGACTTCAAGTGCTGTAAAGGCGATCAACCCTTTCTTAATTAATAAAAACGAACTACCCCATATCAGTGCGAGTAGGCCTAGCAACAGCCACGCTTTTAATGGTGGAGTCTCCGAACTGTTATGTGTCATCGCTTTCTACAAAGTCATCGGTGGCCGGCGTTTCGCCTAGAAACCATTGATCGAGCTTTTGCTCGAGTTGGTCGATACCAAATTTCTTGAGCGAAGAGAATACTTCAACTTGTACGTCACCATTAAAGGCGATCGCGGCTTGGCGCGCTTTCAATAACGTTGACTTTCGAGCGCCTTGTTTTAGCTTATCGGCCTTAGTCAATAGCGCCAATACTGGGATGCCGCAATCCACCGCCCAATAAATCAGCTCTTGGTCGGTCTCTCGAAACGGATGGCGAATATCCATGAGTACGACCAAGCCTTTGAGTGAATCGCGCTTTTCTAAATACTCAGACAGCGACCGTTGCCATTGCTCTTTCACTTCCATTGGTACTTTGGCAAAACCGTATCCTGGTAAATCGATTAAGCGTTGACCTGTTGCGGTTTCAAAAACGTTAATCAATTGCGTCCGCCCCGGCGTTTTACTGGTCCGCGCCAAGTTGCGCTGGCGTGTCAGTGTATTTAATGCACTGGACTTACCTGCGTTTGAGCGGCCGGCGAACGCGATCTCGATGCCACTATCCTCCGGTAACTTGCGTATATTGGGGGCACTAGTAATAAAGGTAGCTGTTTGATAATTGATGCGCTTTTCTGACACGACAGGCTCACTTGCTTGTAAAATGTTCACTATTGCGCGGTATTATGAAGCATCTGTACACTTTCTCCAACGCTGAATTGCATAAACAATGTGCATTAGACGTTTAATCGTGCGTTGTTTTGTGTAAAATAAGCTACCGTTAGATGCGATCGGTTCAGGCACGAGGGTGCCTCACAGAGACAAGAGAAGCAGACATGAAAAAATTCGCGATCATTCTAGGATTGTTTATTAGTTCGACCAGCGTTGCGATGGCGCAACAGGGTGATGTCGAAGCAGGGAAACAAAAGTCTCAGGTATGTGCAGCATGTCACGGACCTAACGGCGTTTCTCCGACAGACATGTACCCGAACTTAGCGGGTCAACACCCCAAGTACATCTATAAGCAGTTGATGGACTTCAAAACCGCCTCTGAGACAGGCGGTGAGCAAGGTCGTAACAATGCTATTATGATGGGCCAAGTCGCGAACTTGTCCGAACAAGACATGAAAGACTTAGCCGCTTACTTTGCAGCTCAAGATCCTGCGAAAGGCGACACGCCCGAGGACTTAATCGCGAAAGGTGCGGATTTTTATCGCCGCGGCAACCCTGATACTAAGATTCCCTCGTGTGCAGGTTGTCACGGACCACGCGGTAACGGAATGGGCCTCGCAGCGTTCCCTGACATTTCAGGACAACACCCTGCGTACATAATTTCTCAGCTTGAGAATTTTCGTAGTGGTAAACGTGCAAACGACCCTAACGGTATGATGCGCGGTGTTGCTGCAAAAATGACCGATGAAGAGATGAAATTACTTGCTGAGTACCTGCACGGTCTTTATTAAGAAAAAAGTTTATTCATGAAGGGTGGCTCAAATGCCACCCTTTTTTTATCATATGTTATAGATTTATGCGTTTTTTACGTCTTATAAACAAAAATGTTATAAAAAAATGGATTTTTAGAGCGATAAAATCATTGAACTCATCCGCATTAATACGTAGTCTTTAAAGCGTCCGAGGGAGATGACCTCTCCTGAGGCATCAAAACAATAATAAGACTGCCTAAAGCAGCGAATAAAATCGATACATAAAAATAACAATAAATCGATTCTGGATTTCGGTTCACAAAACCAATAATAATAGAATAGAGATCCAGGGAGTAAAAGTAGTATTGGTTGCTCCTTTCTATAATAACAACAACTAGAAAATTAGGTTACGGAAGACCGAGATAAAAACTCGGAAGCAGTGACAACCATTCTCATAGTTGCAGTGCGCTGCCGAATATGAGAAACAGAGGCGATGGAAACATCGCCTTTTTTCTTTTCTATTGAGCCCTTTATGTTGTTATGTCCTCTTTGTGATTCACCAAGTCAGTTTTATGCGCGTGATAGAAGACGTTCCTTCCATCAGTGTTGTCATTGTCAGTTGGTTTTTGCTGATCCCGCTACGCACGTTGACCGTGACGAGGAAAAGCGTCTTTACGAAACACACGAAAACGATCCCCATGATCCACACTACCGAGACTTCTTAAATCGCCTTTGGCAGCCTCTAAACACGATTTGTCAGAGGTTGGACTACCAAACAGCGCTCGACTTTGGTTCAGGACCTGGCCCCACGTTGCATCTAATGATGCAAGAATCGGGGATCGACGCCAACCATTATGATCCTATTTACTCGCCCGATGAAACGGTACTGAGTGAATCCTACGATGTAGTGACCTGTACTGAAGTCATAGAGCACTTTTATTATCCGCAACGAGAGTTTATACAGTTACGTCGGCTCGTTAAGCCAGGCGGTACGTTGGCGACGATGACAAAACCCTATGTATCGGCTGACGTATTTCCCAATTGGCATTACAAAAACGACTTAACCCATGTTTCGTTTTTTACTGACCAGACCTATCGTTATATTGCGCAACGGTTTGGTTTCAACGTCGACAGAGTGAGCGACCAAGTAACCTTCTTTCGTTGTGTTAAATCCTGCTGATTACAATGCGTGTATGCGTTACAATAGGACTAACTCTATGAAATAAGGAGTCCACATGACTCGTAAGAAAAAAACACGTAAGACGGGGCCTCTTGCGCCGTCGAAAGCGCCAAAAGATAAACGCCAAGTAGAAAACCTAACCCGTGGAAAGAAAAAAGGTAAAGGCCAACCTGCCGGTAAACGCCATAGTGAGCCTAAACGTGATCAGCAGACGGGACAAAACAATGACACCCAAACGGATCCACGCAAGGGCAGTAAGCGTAAGATCGACCTAGGCCCTGTTGTTTCAACAGCAGCCGTCGCGGCACTGACTCCGCAACAAGCGCTCGAGCAGTTGCAAAATGATGAAAAATTGCAGGATTTGGTTGAGCGCTTTGAGCAGGGTGAAGTGTTGTCTAATGATGATCAGCGTTATCTCGACGAGCAATCTGAACGTTACGAAAAGCTGGCAAGCCAGTTAGGTCTCGATCTTGACGATGATGACGATGAATGGGATGACGAGGAGTATTGATGTCTACATTAGCGATAGTTTTATACATTCTGGGCGTCGTCGTTATCGTAGGTTTAGCGGTTTATGCTATGACACTACTTAAACGCCTACGCTATCAAAATCAGTTACGTCAACAAGCGGTGCAAAAGCGTGTTGACCGTATCGACGAAAGCATTATTACCATTGCTAAAGGCATGCAGCAAGATCAGTGTCCATTATCTGAAGGATGTTTGCGCATTGTGGTGCTGCTGGATCATCGTCCTGAATCGACGGAGTATGACTACTCGAAAGATTATCCTGCAATGCACGACATGTACGAACGCATTAAACACATGCCGACGCACGAAAACCGTAAGAAGTTTCCAAAGCAGAAGATCAAAGAACTCGATAAAGAGCGTGAAGGTTACGAGGCTGAATTAAAAGACGTTATTTTAGCTGACGTCGACAAGTTATTGCGTGAGTTTCCCACTCGGTAAAAGGAAGCGCCGATGTTATTTAAAGGCATTCGAGAAGATATAAAAAGCGTCTATAGCCGTGACCCTGCGGCCCGCAACGCCTTTGAAATACTCTTTAACTATCCAGGTTTACACGCGATTTGGCTCCATCGCTTTAGTCATCGTCTTTGGAAGCTTAAGCTGTATTGGTTAGCGCGTTTCGTTTCAAATATTGGCCGATGGTTAACCGGTGTCGAGATACATCCGGGCGCTAAGATTGGACGCCGATTTTTTATCGATCATGGTATGGGTGTCGTGATAGGCGAGACCGCTGAGATCGGCGATGATGTGACCCTATATCACGGCGTTACCCTCGGTGGAACCTCATGGAATAAAGGCAAACGGCACCCAACGCTCAAGGACGGCGTAGTGATTGGAGCAGGAGCGAAAGTACTGGGTCCATTGACTGTAGGTACTGAAGCACGCATTGGGTCTAACGCAGTTGTGGTGCGTGATGTGCCTGATGGTGCCACGATGGTTGGAATTCCCGCGCGAGTGGCGAAGTCAGGCCAAGACAAAGAAACATCGGAGCGCCGTGCCAGAATGGCTAAAGCCTATGGCTTTGATGCGTATGCGATTTCAGCCGATAATCCTGATCCTGTTGCAACAGCCATTGGTCGAATGCTTGATCATGTTCACGTATTGGATCAAAAAGTCTCGGATTTATGTCAAGCCGTGAATCGGTTAGGCGGAGATGTCTGTAGTGAACTACCCGAAGTCGAGATGGACGACGTCGCATTCCTTGAAGAGAAACAACGTGCTGCACAACAGCGCGAAGCGCAGCACGAAAGTAAGCACGAAGCCGATTAGCCTTTCAGGTTGAAGCGCTCAATAAGCTCGTATAATTCATACGATGTGCGCTTCAATTCATCACTCGACTTCTGCGTATTGTCAGAGGTTTGTTCGGTCTGACGGGCAATTTCCGCAATCTCAGATAGCTGTTGATTAATATGCTCGGCTACGCCCGACTGTTGCTCAACAGCCGACGCCATTTGCGTAGACATGTCAGCAATCTGTTCAATCGCATCGGAGATTTGAGACAACGCACTGTCGGCACGTTTAACTTTGTCGACCCCCTCGGCTGCCGATTTTTCACCTTGTTGCGAAACTGTAACTGCTTCCTTGGCACGGCCCCGTAGCTGATTAATCACATTATGAATACTGTCAGTTGATTCGGAAGTCCTACGCGCAAGATTTCTCACCTCGTCGGCAACGACTGAGAATCCCCGTCCATGCTCACCGGCGCGCGCTGCTTCAATCGCGGCATTGAGCGCGAGCAGGTTGGTTTGCTCTGCAATGGAGGATATCAAATCAGCCGCTTCACCGATTTCTGCTGTTGAAGAGTCAAGCGCCTCGACCGTTTGAGCGATTTGTTTAACGGCTTCGTGCAACTCAACAATGACTTCGCTCGCCTGACGTGCGAGCTTGACACTTTCATCGGTGTTTTGCTTGGCGTTATCAGCTTGCTCTGCATTTTGCTCAACGGTTGCCGCGACTTCTTGTATGGTAGTAGACATCTGATTCATCGCCGCCGCTGTTTGGTCAGTAGCTTGTGTTTGACGTTGTACCTGCTCATTTGACGTTTTAGCCTGTTGACTCGTGTCATCGGCGACGCGCAGTAAGCCACCCACGGCATCCTTGATACGAGCCAACGCAGTGCGATTGCGCGCCCCCTCGCTCAACAACATCAAAGATAATTGGGCTTCTCTACCCTGAGCATTGAAGTAGGTGCTACCGATCAACTCGCTGTCAAAAGCTTCGGGTCGTATTTGTAGCATGCGTTGTAGCATAGTAGAAATATAGCGGCCGTACCAAACGCAACTAATAGCCGTACCTGCTAGCACCGCTAAACTAGCCTCTATTGACCCCAAAAACGCAGCGGCTGCTGTAGCAGAAAGACCAGGTATCAATACCGGTGTTAGGTCACGAGCGGAATAAAAAGCACGCTTAGAGAAGGAGACTGGACTGCGGCCTTGGTTCATTCGTTGATAAATAGCAAAGGCACGAGCTTTGCGTTCATCCGACGTCTTTACACGAACAGATTCAAAACCGGCTGGCTTACCATCATGCATAATGGGGGTGACATATGCACTAACCCAGTAATGGTCGCCATTTTTACAACGGTTTTTAACTAAGCCCATCCAGGGGTGACCACGTTTAATGGTGCGCCACATATCTTCAAATACGGCGGCTGGCATATCTGGATGACGCAGAATATTATGTGGTGAGCCAATAAGCTCTTTACGATCATATCCACTGACTTCAACGAAATCATCATTACAGTGAGTAATAATGCCTTTGCGATCCGTTGATGAGATCAGCCGATAGTTATCGGGAATGTTGCGTTCTTTTTGGGTGATGGGTCCGTTATCTTTCATACTATCCTTCTCTTCTTGATTTATATCAAGGATATATGAATATCGTCAGTGTCCCCAAATTCTTGAATAGAAATAAAAAACGCCGCTAAAAAGCGGCGTTTAGAATTCTTTTTAAACGTAGATTACATAGGAACTACGTTTTCTGCTTGAGGACCTTTAGGACCTTGAGCAACAGTGAAAGAAACTTGTTGGCCTTCAGCTAAAGTTTTGAAACCGTCAGCTTGGATTGCACTGAAGTGAACGAAAACGTCTGCGCCGTTTTCTTGTTCGATGAAACCAAAGCCTTTAGCTTCGTTGAAAAACTTAACTTTACCAGTAGTAGTAGACATGCTGATATTCCTCGTAATGCATGTGAATTAAAAATGCTCAGAAATTGGTATTACTTGGACTTACAAAACGAGGTACAGCAAAGAAGGACTTCGTACACAAATCTCAAAACAATAGCCGAATTTCATCAGCGATCATCAGTATATACCCTTGTTTAGGTCTGTCAATTAAACTCGGACTTATTTTAACCAGTTTTTGCTAATGTGCCGAAACGTGTCAGTACCTGACTTTTCAAGCCACTCAAAAGCGACCATTTCCGACGTTACAATTTGCACACCGGCTTCGCGCATACGTGCAACGGCCGTGTCTTTGTCATTCGGGCGGCGAGAGCCAACCGTATCTGTTGGCAAAAACACTTGATACCCCTGCGCAACAAGGTCGAGCGCTGTTTGCATCACGCACACATGGGTTTCCATGCCCATGATGACGATTTGCTTTTTATCATATTCTTTAACAACCTCTTGGAACGTCGACTCACGCCAAGCGCTAAAATGGGTTTTTTCAACAACACGAGCAGCTTCAATAATTTCTTGTAGCGCTGAAACGGTATAACCCAACCCTTTAGGGTACTGCTCCGTTATAAGCACCGGTACATCGAGCTGCAGTGCTATTTCACCGAGCCAACGCATACGTGAGGTAACAATGTCGCGTTGATGAATGGCTGGCGTAATACGCTCTTGTGCATCCACAATCAAAATGATGGATTCATCGCGTTTTAACAACATAGGTCTGACCTTAAATTAAGCGTTTATAACCATACTACCGAAAAGGCGTATTATGTACATAGTGCTTTGGTCGCAACGGGGCTCGTTAACGGTCAAAAAAACCGCAGAATATTTGCAGTTTTGTCCCCTGATCGCTACAATTTCGCCCTTTTCAGCCCCCTCTCTTTCAAAAGGTGATACATGGCTACCGTACTGATCTTAATGGGTTCGCAATCTGACTGGCCAACCATGCAGAAAGCAGCCTATATGCTCAAAGACTTGGGCGTAAGCTGGGAAGCAAAAGTGGTTTCAGCGCACCGTACGCCCGATTTGCTCAAATCGTCTATGGAGCAAGCAGAAAAGGATGACGTAAAGGTAGTCATCGCAGGTGCCGGTGGCGCCGCTCATTTGCCCGGTATGCTCGCTGCACACACGTCGATTCCTGTGCTGGGTGTACCGGTATCGAGCAAACAGCTTAAAGGACTTGATAGTTTGCTTTCTATTGTGCAAATGCCCAAAGGCGTAGCGGTAGGTACGTTGGCGATCGGTGACGCAGGTGCGGCTAATGCCGGTTTACTCGCAGCACAAATTGTCGGCTCATTCGACCCGACCGTGCGTCAGCGTGTGACCGAGTTTCGCAACCAACAGCGCGATAAAGTAATGGCGAATGCAGACTTGGAGTTACCAGAATGAAAGTACTGATTTTAGGTAACGGACAGTTGGGGCAGATGCTGGGTAAAGCGGCTATCCAGCAAGGCCATGAATGTATTTTGTACAGCGACCGCGACCATCAAGTGAAGGCACTGGGTAGCCAGCAAGCACTGGCTTTAACCTTGGAAGAAGCAAAAGAGTGGGCTGACGTTGTCACTTGGGAACATGAACACCTTGCCGATGATCTGATTGATGCGACGGCAGATAAGTGGTTATTAAAAGCCAGTCTATTCCGCCAACTAACCGACCGTCGCACGCAAAAAGCCCTTTGTGACACGCTAGAAATTCCAACGTCTGAATGGCAACCTTTTAATGACGCTGCTGAGCTCGAGAGCATTTTGGCTGACTGTGACCGCGCGGTTGTTATTAAATCAGCGAAGGGCGGTTATGATGGTAAAGGTCAGTGGCGCTGGAAGCCCGGTCAGGCAAAAGATGACATCATCGCCGAGGCGGGACAACGTCCAGGGATCGTCGAGGATATGATCGACTTCAGCGATGAAGTCTCAGTTGTCGCAGCACGCGATCATCATGGTGAACAGCGTGGCTATCCATTAACGTTAAATGTCCATCGCAAAGGCATTCTGGCTTATAGCATTGCCGGTGCACAGAGTTTTTCCGAAGCACTGGAGCGTCAGGCGCAGGCGTATCACCAAAAACTGACCGATGAACTCGATTATATTGGTGTGTTAGCTATCGAGTTTTTTGTGGTGGGCGAGGGTGACGACCAACAATTATTGGTCAACGAAATTGCGCCGCGTGTTCATAACTCGGGTCACTGGACGATGAGTGGTTCAAATTGTGACCAGTTTAATCTGCACATGCGCGCAATTACGGGGTTACCCACACCAGATTTACTCGTTGCTCCCACATTGATGCTAAATGCCATTGGCATTGACGGTTTTCCGGAAGTGTTATGGGAAGCCGGTGCCGCTGATTGTCATTGGTACGGCAAAGACGCGCGCCCCGGTCGTAAAGTGGGCCACGTCAACCTAATGGTCGACAGTGCTGAGCGTGCTCATAAGCTCGCCGACCAATGGTGCGACGAGCTACAAGTGTTAAAAGACGCTTAAAGGCGCTCGAGTAACCACTTCTGCATATCCTCAACCTGCTCCATGCATAGTGAATGCGGCATGGGGTAGGTTTGATAAGTCACTTCGTAACCCATCTCTTTTAACTGCGCCACAGCCCGTTGACCGAGCGTTTCAGGAACAACGGGGTCTTGCGTACCGTGTTGTACTAAAATCGGCAGTGAACGATTTGCCTCGGCAGGTTTTATGTCACCTTGCGTTGCGAAATAAGTCGAGTGTGCCATCAAACCACCCAAGGGTTTGGGGTAGGTTAACGCGGCCTCATAGCCGACTGCACCGCCTTGTGAAAAGCCAGCAATAATAATGCGTTTGCTATCAATGCCTTGCTCTATTTGCTCATCGATCATTTGATGAATCGCGGCAGCAGAAGCGCGTAATTGGGTCGCATCAATCTCACGATCAATGGTCATCGCTGTGATGTCATACCAAGCGGGCATCACCATACCTTGATTAATGGTGACCGGAAGACGTGGCGCGTGAGGGAATAAGAAACGTACGCGGGCCGGGGCTAAATTTAAGTGTTCAACCATGGGGACGAAGTCGTTTCCCGAGGCGCCCAGTCCGTGCAACCAGATAATGACCGCATCGGCGGGTTCGCTTGGATCGTGTTTGATTACTTCTAACTGCATAAAATCTCCTAA
>CESO01009305.1_pt1 | contig 13616 bp, 4 predicted proteins | sample 356341 | NCBI WGS metagenome assembly CESO01 (sample SAMEA2621812, study PRJEB7988) | marine metagenome | biome: marine biome (ENVO:00000447); feature: deep chlorophyll maximum layer (ENVO:xxxxxxxx); material: "saline water (ENVO:00002010), including plankton (ENVO:xxxxxxxx)" | depth 35 m
GCGTTTAAAGTCTTCCTGTAGTCCTTTAAGCACTTCGCCCGTATCTACCGCCGTTTGTGTTGACGTGCTCGTCTCATTACTTTCGATATAAGGCGCGGTAATTTTTGCCCATTTATCAGCATACTGCGTCATCAGCCATTCGGCTTTGTGATTCGCAGAAGCACTGGATTTAGGTTTTTTAACTGGCGGCTGGCCTTTACTTGCCCGATACTCTTGATACCAAGCATCGAAATCATCACTGCCACTAACCAAAGCGTTCACTTCAACAACGATGGCTTTACGGCTTGCAGAGTCAAAATGATCAAGTGCCTTCACATCAACTTTTGCCGTGGATTCGGTTTTAGGTACAAATTCACTTAGAACGCTCGGCACGCTGCGGAACTCAAACAAGATAGCTGGTTCAGGCTGCTGCACACTTCCTGTTGTAGCGTTGTTGATGCCATGCCCTGCCACTTCACCGCCATACTGGAAGTATTCAAATACGCTCTTGGCAAGGCTTTCTGAATATGAACCTTTCAGCTTCTCAATGATTTGTTGTCTCACGTATCGTGAGTCATCTGCACTTAGAAGTTCCAGCATTTTGACAGGCTTAGTTCTTGGCAAAATCTCCCAAGCATTTTTCACTTTCGGATCGGTTAACCCTTGAGCGTTTGGAGAGAAACCCTCAGATGCAGGATCCCAATCATTGATGTAGATGCCATACTCTTTGGCCAGATCTGCAGTTTTGGAATAGACCGATGTGAGATAGGCATACACGTTTTGCGCAGCCGCCGGATCATCTAATTTGTGTTCATTAGAGTTGGCTAAAAACTCATCTCTAAGTCCCGACTGATACCACGGTGCAGATTCCAAAAGTTTCACTTCGTCTGACGATCCTGTACCAAAATCTTTAGCACTAACCGCCATAGAAGCCTGTTGACCGCTAGGTGTCATACCAATCGTCTGACCTTGGGCTTCAATTGACATACCATTGCCAGCAGCAATCAAATGGTTAGAGTTTGAGATAGCCAAGGTAAAGCGACCATCCTCACTTACTAGGTTGGACAAGCTTTTATGATTTGATTGATTAATGTGGCTGGTAAACTCCTTTGCCAACCAAAGCATCGCATCTTTACGGCTCTCAACAGCAACTTTATCTCGGGTTTCGCTCGGATAAGTGACTAACTCAATCGTATGTGTCTGCCAATTACCAATACCTTTGATGTCAGTAATACCAGCGGGATTAGTGTAGCTGCCCTGATTCATGTCTTTCGTCAACATGAATAGAGGGTTACCCTCTGAATCATAGACATAGCCAAACTTCTGTGTAGAGTTACTAGGTAAAGCGACTACCAACCCTGATAACTCATTTTCAATACCAATAGAAGTAGTCTCAAAGTGACTTCCAAATTCAGGGACAATGACAGCTCTAGGTTTCGGTCGTCCTTCTTGCCTTCCGAGTCCCTCTAGCCCAACACCTGAAATACGAATATCTTTTCGGTTTACATCTTGTGATGCTCGATCTGAAACAATGATGCTATCGGCATTGCTCTCAGTGAACAGAGAAGTAATTGAGCTTCCAGTGTTTTTAGAACGAACACCTGCATTGATTTGTAGTCGATTGACGGCTTGAACCGCACCGTCTAGCGCTTCTTGTTCTTGATCGGTTAATCCTTCGCTGAATCGACCGTCGGCACCCTGTGGATTTACCGTATCGACATCACTACTTATCGTTTCTTCATTTTGAATAGAGTGATTTGCATTAGATAAGCCGCTGCCTGAGGCACCTTGACGATCAGGGCGATCATTTTCATTTTGCTTAGAACCTTTGGCGTCCGCTTTTGCTTGACTTGCTTTATTTTCAGCATTTCTTGCATCACTATGACCACGTGCTTCAGCGTCTCTAGCTGCATCATTGGCATTCAATTCAGCTTGTTTAGCTTCATTAGTTTTCGTGGTAGCTTCTGCTTTACGCGCATCAGCATCGGCTTTAGCGTTCGCTATATCTTGCTCTGCCCCAGCGCGATTCTGTTCACCTTTGGCAACACCTGCTTCTGATTTTGCCACCGAATCTTTGACGTTCTTTTGACTATCTTCATAGCTCTTTTTCGCAGCAGTGATCTGCTTACCAGAAACTTCTTTGGCTTTATCTAATTGAGTTTGAACATCATCTAAAAGACCTCCGGCAAAACGCTCACGCCAATGGTCACCAGATTCGCCCATATATTTAGCTTTGTCATCGAGTACTTTAAGGCCTTGAGCCATTGCCGTCAGGTCTTTAGTTACCGCTTCAGACTCTTCGTTTACAGCATCGCGCTGCGCTCGACCGTTGTTCTCTAATGCTTTTTGATCGGTTGATTCTAATTGAGCCTGAGAACCCGATACAGCTTCAAGTTGTTTCTGTTTTTCTTGTTCTAAGCGCTGGCGATCAGCTTCCGCTCGTTCTTTGTCAGACATTGCATTTTTTGCAGCTTGATTTTGCTCTGCACTATCGGCAATAGTGTTAGCTTCGTCAGACATCTCATCAGGTTGATAAGATAGTTCGGATACCTGCAGTGGAGTACCAACGGTTTCGATGATCGCTTCAGATTTCGCCACAACATTATCTAAAACATAACCTCGCCCATCGTTATGGCCAGTACCTTTAAATTCTATTTTGTTACTGCCGGAGTTTGCAGTCAATTTCAGTATTTTGTGTTGCCAAGCGGTCTTATCACCAGAGGTTGAGAATACAACATCACCGTTCCAGAGAACCTCTATGCCTTCGTTGCTTGAAATACCCGCACGTCTTGCGAAATCAAAGCTAACAGCAATGACTTCACCTTCAGTTAAGGCAGATAAATTTTGAAAAATACTAGTATTTTTATCTACATCTAACTCAGTGACACGAGAACCATGGCCACCATTGCTTACACCATAAGCTTTCGCTGAGTGCACAGCTTCAATGCCATGTGTTGACTCCCAACCGTGACCATTTTGTTCAAAGTCGCCATTGACGATTAAGTTAGGGGCTTCTTCATTCTTTGAAGAATCTTCGATGTTAGTTTCATTTTTAGTAGTAACAGTAAGTTCTTTTGTTTTACTTAAAGAATCTTCGATGTTGATATTTTCTTTCATGTTACTGAGATCAGGTGCTTCAACGTTCGTCACGCTTCCACTTAAACTGTCTTTTAAGTCGGAGCCTACTTCTTCGATCTCATCCAGCTCAAAACCATCAAGTTTTGTGATTTCAGATGTTGCAATCTCCCCTAGTCCTTTTTGAACGCTTGATGACGAAGCTTCATCACCTTGAACTAGGTAATTAATCGCTTGGCTACCACCGACTCCAAGAAGAGTTTGTTTAATATTGTCAAACAATGTCGATAGTTTGTTGCTGCTGGTGTTGCTAGACGCGACAGCTAGGCTATAAAAATCACCGTTACCCACTTTAATAGCAACGTTATTTCTAGCATAAGAAGCATTGATTCCTAAACCGTCACCTACGTGAACATTCACGTTTGCTTTGCCTTTCATTACCGAAACATTGAGGCCATCGCCCACTTTAGTGTTGACGTTATATTTGCCCCATGAAACGTTAACTGAAGTACCATCACCAATTTTGGTGTTGATATTCGCATCAGCATAGGTCGCCGTCACACTTAAACCATTACCCACGGTTGTCGTAATATTGGCTTTACCTTTCGCTGCAGTAACCTGAATACCATCGCCGACTTTAGTGACAATATTACCTTTGCTCCAAAGCGCGTTGAAGCTATCACCGTCACCCACTTGAGTAACAATATTCGCTTCGCCTTTCGCCAAAACGACATTACGGCCATCACCCACTTTCGTAATGATATTCGCTTTAGCCCAAGAACCGGTATAATCATCGCCATTACCGACGTGTGTGATTACGTTCGCCTTACCTTGAACTACAGAAACTTCTTGACCATCACCCACCTTTGTAATGATGTTCGCGTCACCTTTGGCGAAGTTGTATCGGTCACCGTCACCAACATGAGTGAGGATATTCGCATGTCCCCAAGCCGCATTGACTCCCAGCCCATCGCCCACTTTAGTGACGATGTTTGCTTTACCTCTAACTAAACCGACAGTCGCACCGTCACCAATATGGGTCATGATATTACCCACTTGCGATATCAGTAAACCAACGGTGGTTCCTTCGCCAACTTTTGTTAAGATGTTACCTTTACCTGCCAGTAAGGCTGCAGTTGTTGCATCACCAACATGGGTCACTACGTTTGCTTTGGCAACTGCGACAACACCCATAAAGTCATCACCAACTTTAGTTATGATGTTAGCTTCACTTAGGGCTAACACGCCAGTCAGGCCGTTACCTACGTGAGTCATAATGCTTGCTTTACCAAACATCGCGGCTAAGGTTGTTCCGTTACCCACTTTCGTCATCACGTTTAGTTCGCCAACAAACAAGCCTATACTTGTGTCATTACCAACGTGAGTATAGATATTCGCGTTACCGATCATTAACGCAGCAGTTAAGTCATTACCCACTTTGGTCATGATACTGGCTTGGCCAAGCATTGCAGCAAACGTGCTGCCATTACCCACATGGGTGAATATATTTGCGTTACCTACCATCGCGGCTAGCGAGGTACCATTCCCCACTTTGGTCGCGATATTACCTTTCGCTACCATTAATGCGACTGTTGTGCCGTTACCAATATGCGTAAAGACATTCGCTTCCGCGACCATAAGCGCCAATGCATCATCATTACCAACTTTGGTAAATACATTGCCTAGGCCACCCATTAATGCCCATGCATTCTCTTCACCAACATGAGTGAATATATTGCCTACGCCGATCATAACGGCAATTGAATTGCTGTCGCCGACCTTGGTAAATATGTTACCCGCAGCCCCCATTACGCCAAGTGTTTGGCCATCGCCCACATGAGTCAGTACATTGCCGATACCCAACATAATGCCAGTAGTATCACCATCACCAACCTTGGTTAGAATATTTGCTCCACCAACCATAACGCCAGTTGTTGTGCCATCGCCGATATGCGTAAGTACGTTAGTGCCTCCTCCCATAACCGCAAACGCGTCACCTTTGCCCTTTTTGGTCAGAATATTGGCACCGCCAAGTGCAACTGCTGTCGTGTTTGATGTTGTCGCATCATCACTAATATGAGTAATGATATTGGCACCACCAAGCATACCCGCTGTTAAGTCATCATCACCGACTTTAGTTATAACATTCGCGCCGCCAACAAGTACTGAAGCAATATCGCCCTTACCAATCTGCGTCATGACATTAAAGCCACCACCCGCTAGCCACAAACCGTTACCAGACCCTATTTGAGTGTGCGTGTTGTAGCCACCTAGCATAGCCAAACGGCTATTTCCGTTGCCTTTGTGAACAGAAACATTGCCATAAGCAAGTAAGTGAGCGAGATATTCACCATCACCGATACGAATCAATACGTTGACTGCACCGCCTGCATAAACATCCATTTTGCCTTGCTTACTCTGATGGACTAATACGTTAGCCAGGCCAGCACCACGGAAAATGAGGTTGCCTTCATCGCCACTTTTAACAATAACGTTAGCCGCGCCACCGCCAATAAATTTGGTATCACCAACCTTAGAGCTGTGAAGAACAACGTTAGCAATGCCTCCACCATTAAAATGAACATCACCAAGGGTAACATTGGACTTGATAACGTTACCGCCACCTACTCCAGTAAAATGAACATCCCCAGAGCTTTTACCGCTACCGGTCGCTGGCTTAAACAAGTTTTGATCGGTGTACTCGTCGATATCGGCCACAGTTTCGCTAGTGCTTCTTACCGCGTTCACGCTGTAATGCAGATCGCTGAGTGAATAGGCTCCAACACCCTGCGATTTATACTCACTTGAAGACGGTATGTACTCATCAGCCAAGTCGGGAACCTTCGTCCCAAATTCGTCAAACCGATAAGAACCTCGAGCGCGATATTGTAAGCTCCCTGTTTCCTTATCATTCCTAAGTTCAACTGTCACAATTTTAGTATAGCGCCCAAATACTTTGGCAAATATATATGTATTGGGTAGCACATTTGATTTAACACCAGTTACATCAATTAGGCCCTCGCTGATTGCGTAACCACTCATTTTTGCGTCTAATAAAGTAATATCTTTCGCGTCAATAAGCGCACCTTCAGCATAAGTAACCCATTCATGCTCTGTGAGGTCTTTTTCAATACTTTGAATCGTAACCACTTGTTGATGTTCGAGTTCGATATTAGAGAGGGTGTAACCGCCATTGACTGGATTTGACTCAAATCCACCTGAACCAGAAACATCGGAGCGAGCAAGGCTAGCTAAATGATTTCCACGCTTATACCAAGCTTCTGAGTAGTACTTAAGATTTCCAGTTTCCGAGTCGTTATAGAGACGAATTTTATTAATTTTGGTGTAAGTACCATCAGCGATAGCAAACAAGTAAGTATTTGCCTCTCGTTCTGATTTTATTGCCTTAACAGAATGGAACTTATTCCCGTTACCAATCGATAACCCATGCATTTGTGCAGCAGTCAGAACGATCTCACTGGCATTGGCATTGGCTAATCCTTCGCCTTTGAAATCGTTACCAGACCCTTTACGGGTAATCTTGTTGTATGCTCCGCCGCCAGAGAAATGAATATCACCGTGTGCCACATCAGAGTAAATACTGTTGTATCCACCAACACCTACAAAACGAATGTTGCCACATGTTTCCGCATAAACATCATCCGATTGTCGCGTACGTTCAATGCGGTTTGATGCGCCCGCTCCCACGAAAGTGATATCACCGACTTTACCTTTGCGAACGAGATGGTTATCGGCACCCGCCCCACGAAAAATGATATGACCCGTTTCCACTCGCGAGCTAATGCTGTTAGCAGCACCAACACCATTAAATATCACATTACCGCGAGAGCCCTGGTATTGATTGAACCAAGTTCGATCAAGTTTGTTACCGGCACCTGCACCAGTAAAAGATAAGTTACCTTGGTTTGTTTCATGCCAAAGGCTGTTATAGCCACCAGCACCACCAAATGTCACATGACCACTTAGGCCTTTACGAGTTATCCCATTATATGCAGCAACACCGCCATAATTTACGTCACCGCGATTACCCAGATGATCAATAGAAACTCCGCCAGCAGCGCCAACGAATGAAACGTTTCCATCGCCGCTTTTGTCAATGTCCGCATACCCGGCAGCACCTGTTACATTTAGGTTGCCAACAGAATCTTCTACTCTTAGATATGCAGCACCACCTACTACCGTATCATTCCCGCTGCCCGTGTAAACCGTCGCCCCAATTGAACCGATAGTGACGTAATCATCACCTCCACGAGCGTATATTTTGCCGCCAAAACCGATAGCAGCAATTTTATTGTTACCTTCATCGCCGGAATAATTCCCTGTAAAGAAGTATTCAACACTTCTCCAAAATGGTTTTCCCATAAAAAAACTCTAATTTAAGGTTAAATAGAAAACCACTGTACCTTTCTGATACAGCGGTCATTTTGAGCGTCGACCTTGCCACGGACGGTACAAACTTTCTGCCCTTTCCACGGAAGGAATACTCGACGTCGAAGATCATTAACGACCTCTCGACCATGTCCGAATGGCGCTATCATCTCTGGAATATAAATATGTTGACCGGATCGCCAGTCAGATAGAGAGATTTCGCGAGTCCCTGATAGCAACTCATCTCGGCTCGGCTCAGACAAAAACGCCCAATTACAAAATGCAATTGGGCGTCCTTGTTCATCTTCGTAATAGCAAAACTGGTTTAGCTCAAACGCAGGCATAATACGTTGCTGCCATTCAGCAACAACATATCTTCGATGAAGAGGCGAGTGCTGACTTAGCAGCATCACCCCACCAATCAATTTCTGAATTTGCGCTAAGGTAAGATTTGCTGATTGATGCGTAATAGACATATGCCCTATCTCACCGAATACAGCTATTATTTAGCTTTAGAAGCTCTCTTCTTTGGCGCAGGTTTTTCTTCTGTTTGTACTTCTTCAACCTGGTCAACACTAGGCTCACCTGAAGGTAAAAAACCTGCAGCAACCAGCTTGTCAAATTCAGCTGACATGCGAGGGTCTTCGAGCATGTTTTTAACCATTGAAACCATATACATGAAACCAGAAGCTGGCATATGAACCACTTGTTTAAGTTCAAGGTCATCATCATTTTCAGCCATTACGCCGCTAGCCATATTTTTTTGATCTTGACCTACGAAATAAAGAGAAAAAACACCCTTATTGTAATTAACACTAGATACTGTTTGAACAAATTTCTCTGTCATAAATTCCCCGAATTATTTTGTATAAAAATTAGCGGGGTGTTTTCTAACAAAAGAAAGCACCCCGACAACAAGCAAAAAAAGGTTTGATATTAGGCTCAAACCCAAAGATATAATTGTATTTATTATTTTTCGTAAAATATGCTACATCTTATAATATGAACTATCAACAACAATACTAATGAATAGTAGAGTATTCATTCTAAAATCAGATATTTCATATCAATGATGTTATGACAAGCATGAAGTCACTCAAACTATCATTATTAACTAGATTTAACTTTATATTAACTATTCAGCTCAAATTATAAACACAGCCGAACTATTTTCTAACCAGATCTATTTTTTAATTCTTGATTGAACGTTATAAAAAGTGGTGATAGCATGCCGAACTTTTAAAAATGCTGTAAAAACATCAGCTAAGAAAAACCTATGACTGAAAAAGAAAACCTTACGCTGGTATGCATACAGTTTTATTTAAATATTGTTGGTAACAACGAAAATAACAATCCAGACAATACTAAATTAGATGAAGCTAATAAATTAGATAAAGACAATTCATTAATAGATAATATAAAAATAATACAACATAAAAATGGAGTTAAAATTTCCACAAAGCATTCTAGATTTAAGGAAATAAAAAAAATAAAAACTCCTGCCATTCTATTTGACAGTCAAGATTCACCGTTTATTTTAGCTAAATCTAATAAAGATAAATGTTTAATACAAAGGCCTAATAAAGAGGCTCCTGAAGTAATTTCTTATAACGAACTCAATTCAATTTGGAACCACAAATGGATAGAGATAAAACAAGCTCAATCACGTTTTGATATCACATGGTTCATTCCTGAGTTTCTAAAGCACAAGAAAATACTGGGAGAGATTTTCTTATTCTCTTTTGTGCTGCAAATACTCGCCTTAATCTCACCACTATTCTTCCAGGTTGTTATGGATAAAGTGCTCGTACATCAGGCTTGGTCAACTCTTGATGTGCTTGTTATAGGACTTGTGATAACGGGAATTGTCGAGGTTATACTTCGCGGCTTACGTGAGTATCAATATGCACACACAGCCAATAGAATTGATATTCAATTAGGGCTTAAGTTAGTAAAGCACTTGTTTGGCCTTCCTTTGATGTTTTTCAAAACACGCCAAGTAGGAGCCATCGTAACTCGAGTGCGTGAGCTTGATACAGTGCGAGAATTCTTAACAGGCTCAATGTTTACTTTAACGGTCGAGTTCTTATTCATGTTTGTCTTTCTCTACGTCATGAGTTTGCTTTCACCTCCTCTCACGTGGCTATTTATTGCAACCATCCCTCTTTATGTATTTCTCGCTTGGTGGCTTACACCTCGAATGCAAGCGGCGGTAGAAGAGCAATTTACGCACGCCGCTGCAAATACCTCTTTTCTCACAGAGACAGTAGCTGGCAGTGAAACTCTAAAAAGCTTAGCCGTAGAGCCTCGTTTTGTTCGCCGTTGGGACGATCAAACGGAAAAAATGGTCTCTACTGGATACGTGGTTCAGCAACTCAACAACCGATCCAACCATACCGTGCAACTCATCCAGAAAGTAACAAGTGTTGGAGTTCTGTGGTTAGGGGCAACAGAAGTACTGTCATTGGAAATGACTATCGGCCAACTGATCGCTTTTAATATGATGACAAACCACATCGCCCAGCCTTTATCTCGTATGGTTGAGTTATGGGGGCAATTTATTCAAACGCGTGTGGCACTAGAAAAGTTGGGAGACATGCTCAATTTACCTGTGGAGCAGCACACAGGGAACGATACGATTGCATTCCAAGGCGCGATTTCGTTCAAAAACATCCTATTTCGTTATCAACCAGATATTCCACCAACCCTAGACAACTTATCGCTTGAGATCCAAGCAGGTGAAACATTAGGCGTTGTAGGAACGTCGGGATCAGGGAAAAGTACTCTAGCTCGATTGCTGCTACGACTCTACAGCCCAGAAAAAGGGTTAATAACGGTTGATAACACACCACTAAATCAAATTGGTATTCAGCAACTGCGCCAACAAATCGGCATAGTTCTCCAAGAAAACTACTTATTTAACAAAAGTGTTTGCGAAAATATTGCCCAATCAAAGCCCGAAGCTAGCTTAGAGGAAGTTATCGAAGCGGCGAAACTCTCTGGAGCTCACGAATTCATCATGAAGCTCCCAACCGGTTATGACACGATTTTAGCCGAAGGTGGGCAATCTCTTTCAGGCGGGCAGAGACAACGGCTTGCGATTGCGCGGACCCTACTTTCAGACCCCAAAATTATGATCCTGGATGAAGCCACAAGTGCACTGGATGACGAATCACAAGCGTTGATTCAATCCAATATGGCAAATATCGCGAAGGGCCGTACGGTCATCACTATCGCTCACCGATTATCCACCGTACGAGATTGCGACCGAATCATCGTTCTACACCAAGGTAATATCGTCGAGCAAGGTAGTCACCAACAGTTAATCACATTGGGCAAACAGTACAAACAATTGTGGCAACTTCAGCAAGAGCTCAAGCAAGAGGATTCAAACGCATGAAAAGTGTCATCAAGCGATTTCTGGCCATATTTAAAATAAACCAGACGACTGAGAAGCATTACGAATTTTTGCCTTCGCACCTCGCCTTGTCACAACGTCCCCCTTCACCATTTGCTCGAATAACGGCTATCACGCTCAGCTTGGGAGTCGTTGCTGTATTAATTTGGGCGTATTGGGGGAAATTAGATATCCAAGCGACAGCTACCGGGCGTTTCGTTGTCTCTGGCCGCTCACAAGTGATTCAATCTTATGAACAAAGCCGGGTTCTCTCTATTCACGTAAAAGATGGACAGCGAGTGACAAAAGGCGCGCCGCTTCTTACTCTTGATACCTTAGGCATCAATCAAGACATTACCCGTTTAATCACTCAATCTGAATTTCAGACTAATGACCTAATTCGATACCAATCTTTGAATAGTGGCCTACCACTATCTAAGGACCTATTGTTTTCGACCTTACCACTCGAACAACAAGCGTTGATCAATGAAAATTTCTTGAGTGAAAAACGTGAATATGAGTCGACCCTCGCAAGTATCAAAGCTGAAATGCAGGTCAACAAAACATCACAAGCAGCTCGTCAAAGTGACATCAACGCATTAATTCAGTTAACCGAAAATATTAGTCAGAGACTCGCGGCACGAAAAACGTTGAACCAAGTAAAAGTCATTGGACACGTGGAGTACCTAGAGCAAGAAAAAGAGTTGTTGGAAGTTCAACGTCAAGTGTCGCAACAACGTGCTGATTTAGAGGTTCTAAAATCGCAATACCATAGCCTTGAAGAAAGGTTGACGGGGTTCAAAGCACAAAAACACAGAGAATGGCTCGAAAAAAGAAAACAAGCGAAATTGCAACTCGTTGGGTTAGCTCAGGAGTTGTCTAAAGTTCGTGAACGTGAACAGTTAGAAATCATCCGTTCGCCCGTCGATGGTACCGTTCAGCAACTCAGTATTTACACGCTAGGGGCCGTACTTCAACCAGCACAAAATTTAATGATTATAGTCCCTGAAAATGCGGTACAGCAGGCAGAAATACAAATTCTCAATAAAGACGTAGGCTTTGTTTACCCAGGACAGTCAGTGACTGTCAAAGTGGATGCATTTCCATACACTCGTTACGGTACTATCGAAGCAGAGCTATTGAGCATTTCTCGTGACTCTATTACAGACGAACGCTTGGGGCTCGTTTTTCCAGCCCAAGTTAAGCTCCTGAATAACAACATATTGATCAACGGTAAAAGTATTGAATTGACGCCAGGCATGTCCGTCGTTGCGGAAATAAAAACGGATAAACGTCGTGTCATCGACTATCTGCTGAGCCCAATACGTGAATACCAAGCAGAATCGCTGAGAGAGAGATAAGTATGGATATGACCTTATCAACAACGGGAAATAGCGCATCTACAGCTCAAGATGCCTCTATCAATCAGGACGTTTCTATCACACAAGATAATTGCGGAATCGACGCCGTCGTTTATGCGGGTAACTATTTCCACAAAAAATCGACCAAGACACAGCTCAAGCATGCTTTAGGCGTCAATCATTCCAATTTAAATGACTTGGAAATAAGGGAAGCTGCAGATTATATTGGCTTGAAAAGTCAAGTGACAAAAGTAAAATCAAACGAGCTAGATACCCTTCCACTGCCCGTGTTAATTGAAATCGACAACAGCTGGAAAGTGCTCACAAAATCAGCGGATGGCTCCTCTCTTTTATATGACCCAACCACTCAATTAGAGCAACCGAGTGAACTTAGCTCGAGTAGTCACTTATCGACGTACAAGGTAATGTTAGTCGCGGATGAAAGACTAAGCAGCAAAGAGGTAAAATTTGGCCTTAGCTGGTTTGCCCCCTCGATTTGGCGTCAAAAGAGCCAAATGCGAGATGTGTTTTTTTATGCTATTGCCCTTCAAATATTTGCACTGGTCAGCCCGATGTTGTTTGAAAATGTCATCGACAAAGTGCTAGTCGGCCGCAGCTTATCCAGCTTACATGTGCTCGCCATAGCGATGCTTGCTCTTGCCATTGCGGAGCCTGCATACAGTTACTTGCGCAATACCGTATTTGGCCATCTCGCAAGTCAAGTAAATGCAGAGCTATCAGGACGCCTTTATCGCCATTTAGTCGGGCTCCCCCTCAATTACTTCAAGCAGCGTCAGACAGGGCAAATCATTGCCCGTGTTCGTGAAATGGCTCAAATTCGCCAATTTTTGACCGGTTCGACGTTGATGTTATTGCTCGATCTCATTTTTGTTACTGTCTTTCTTGCGGTTATGTTCCATTACGCCAAGACTCTGACTTGGTTAGTAATCGGTTCACTTTTTATCTATTTCTTACTTTGGCTTATAGCTGGTCCAATCATAAGAAAGAAAGTGGAATCAGAATACGAATCGGATGCCGATGCCACGACCTTTCTAACTGAAGCGGTAACAGGCATTGAAACCATTAAAACCACAGCAACTGAACATCGATTTTTACATCAATGGCAAGATATCCTCAGCCAACAACTAAACCGTAGCTTTGATGCTCAAAAATCAGGACTCATTGCAGGGCAAGGCATCGGGCTAATACAAAAACTGACTGCAGCGCTGCTCCTGTGGTGGGGAGTCAGCGAAGTACTAAACGGTGAGCTCACTCCCGGGCAATTAGTGGCATTCAATATGTTGGCCGGCCACGTGACTCAGCCAGTACTTCGACTTGCGCAAATATGGCAAGACTTCCAGCATACTCTCATTGCACTAAAGCGAGTGGGCGATATCCTTGATGAACCAAAAGAA
>CESO01041959.1_pt1 | contig 13606 bp, 10 predicted proteins | sample 356341 | NCBI WGS metagenome assembly CESO01 (sample SAMEA2621812, study PRJEB7988) | marine metagenome | biome: marine biome (ENVO:00000447); feature: deep chlorophyll maximum layer (ENVO:xxxxxxxx); material: "saline water (ENVO:00002010), including plankton (ENVO:xxxxxxxx)" | depth 35 m
TAAAAAATTGGGATATTCGCGAGATTCCTTAATCCTTTGGTTAGAAGAAGGTGGAATAGAGGGAGATGAGAGAAAGAGAATGAAATTAATAGAGTCGAATAAGTATCAAATTATAACTGAGGCATATAATTATTTTGGAAATATTAGTAAAATTGATCTTTCTTTGAGATGGTACGCGATTGTTATTTCAGATGAGGGAATCACTAATATATTTAATGTTAATCCTCAAATAATCTTAAGTCAATTCCCACTGAATCCAGGGGAATTAGAATTTGATATAAGGCACAATAGGGATTTTGGAAGTCATTTTTTATTCGGCTGTCCCATTGCAATTGATACAGGTTATATTGGTGTAAATGATCCCAGTATTCCCTCATTTTATCCGGGTAAAAGCTTTACATTTTTTCAAAATAATAATTCGGATAGACTCACACTTAATGCAATGGGAGCCGTCTTATCTAATGGCATTTGTGGCAGCATTGAAAATTATTCATTAATTGTTACTAAGAGCTCAGACGGAGAGGGCAATAATGATCTTTTTCAGGATATTGGACCAAGCTTAGTTGACACTATAAATAATTGTGTCCCTGAACTTTTTTGGTATGGTGATTTATTGGGAGATAAAATTTCAGATGCTCTTTTTCTTCAAAAAATAGATAATGGATTGAGGCTTATACTTTTTTTATCTGACCCTTCCCCTCACGATAAAATTTGGATAAAATCAGCAGAATGGATTTTGAGTAATAAACCTTTGAAAGAAGAATCTTTATCATATTAGCAATTTTAAACTATAGATATGTCAATAAAAAGAAATAAAAACGTCGATGAAATAAAAATGCTGATTGCAGAGACGAATAGACGTCTAGGAATAATTCATAAAGGCGGTGGTAAAAAAAAATTAGAAAAGCTCTCTGATCAAGGGAAATTAAGTGCACGCGAAAGGGTGAAATTACTTTTAGATTTACATACTCGTTCTTTTGAAATCGGTGCATTTTCAGCGGAAGGTATGTATGAAAATTATGGAGGAGCTCCCGCTGCGGGAGTGGTGGTTGTAATGGGAAAAGTAAAAGACCGCATGTGCATAATAGTTGCTAATGATCCTACCGTAAAGGCAGGGGCATGGTTTCCAATGACGGCTAAAAAAAATCTTCGTGCCCAGGAATTGGCGATGGAAAACAGAATACCGATTCTTTATTTAGTAGATTCAGCAGGCGTATTCTTGCCCATGCAAGATGAAATATTTCCTGATAAAGAGCACTTTGGAAGGATTTTTAGGAATAATGCCGTTATGAGTAGCCATGGTATTCCTCAATTATCGGCAGTAATGGGTCCGTGTGTGGCCGGCGGTGCCTATTTACCAATAATGAGTGACGAGTCCATTATTGTTGAGGAAACGGGGAGTATTTTTTTAGCAGGTAGCTATCTGGTGAAGGCAGCTATCGGTGAAGATATTGATAATGAAACTTTAGGTGGTGCAATATCTCAAACACAGATATCAGGTGTTATTGATCATAAGGTGAAAAACGATGAGGAAGCAATATTAACCTTACGCGGGATTGTGGACAAATTGGGCGAAACAACCAAAGCAGGTTTTAATAGAAATGCATCATTGGATCCGTTGAATCAGGACAAACTGTATGAACGAATTCCATCAGGGGCTGAGCAATATTCAATGCATTCTCTATTGGAATGTATCGTAGATGAAAATTCTTTTATTGAATACAAAAAAGATTTTGGAAAAACATTGATCACTGCATATGCTCGAATAGATGGCTGGTCAGTTGGGATAGTCGCAAATGACCGTCAAATAATAAAAAATGCAAAAGGCGAGATGCAAATTGGAGGTGTGATTTACTCGGATTCAGCAGACAAGGGAGCTCGTTTTATTGCAAATTGTAATCAAAAAAACATACCACTAGTATTTTTTCAGGATGTCACGGGTTTCATGGTTGGATCAAAAGCAGAACACGGGGGTATAATAAAAGATGGAGCCAAGCTAGTGAATGCAGTTGCAAATTCCGTTGTACCAAAATTCACAATTATTGTTGGTCACTCTTTTGGAGCTGGAAATTACGCGATGTGTGGAAAAGCTTACGATCCACGACTTATCGTGGCATGGCCAACAGCGAAAATAGCTGTGATGGGAGGAGATCAGGCAGCAAAAGTTCTTCTTCAAATTGAAAAATCTCGATCTAAAGAATTGTCTGCTGAAGATGAAAAAACTATGTTGGCGAATATTCATAAGAAATATAAAAAACATATGTCACCTTATTATGCAGCATCGCAGATGTGGGTTGACTCTGTTATAGACCCTGCCGATACTCGATCGGTAATATCTCAAGGAATAGAAGCTGCTAATAACGCGCCTATTCAAAGACCATATAATCCAGGAATTCTTCAGACTTAAAAAAGTCAATAATTCTTTTTTAATATTGAATTTATGTTAATTTAATTCGTATTAACATAATCCCAAAACGCCTTGTATTACCTTTAGGAGATGAAATCCTTGTGGACTTTAAACTCTTATTTTTGGAAGTATAAATGGCTTTTATTAAGTGGGATTTTTTTTGTTGTTTTATCAGCAAGTTTCTCAGTTTATCCCGCCATCTATGTAAGGGAGGCTTTTGATCAGGTTGCAAATGCAATTTCAAATGAATCTAATAAGCTAAACTCAGGCTTGCGAAAATCATTAATAATATACGGACTGCTCATTCTTGCGATGAGTATATTAAAAGGTTTTTTTACTTTTTTGATGCGCCAAACATTAATTGTAATGTCAAGGCATATTGAATACGATTTAAAAAATGATATCTATGATCACTATCAAAAATTGGATAGTTCGTTTTTGAAAAATAATAGTACCGGGGATTTAATGAATAGAATTTCAGAAGATGTGAGCAAAGTTCGAATGTATCTGGGCCCTTCATTGATGTATACGATTAATACTGCTTTCGCTACCATTATTACTCTTGTTTTCATGTTTTCAGTGGATTTAAAGCTCTCTCTTTTAACACTGGCTCCAATGCCGATTTTAGTTTGGAGTATTTATAAAGTCTCAGGTTTAATAAATCGTAGAAGTCACGAATTACAGGAACAGCAGTCAGCTATAAGCACATTGGCTCAAGAAACTTTTTCTGGTTTAAGGGTTTTGAAATCCTTTGGTCTGGAAAAAGAACAAACTGATCGTTATGCGATTAGTGCTAATACTTCATTTAAAAAAAATGAACGATTATACCGAGTAAACGCTTTATTTATGCCCTTACTTCTTCTTTTAGTAGGATTGAGTACCCTTATTGCTGTTTGGATTGGGGGTGAAGGAGTTATTGGAGGAAGACTAAGCCCAGGAGTTATTGCAGAATTTATTTATTATGTTAACCTTTTGACATGGCCAATAGCAAGTATTGGCTGGGTAATGAGTATGGTTCAAAGAGCAGAGGCTTCAATGGAGAGAATTAATGATTTTTTAAAAACTAAACCTAAAATTAAGGATCATGAAAATGTCGTCCATCCGGATGAAATTCGTGGATTTATAAATTTCAAAAATGTTTCGTTCATATATCCTGAAAATGGTAAAAAAGCCATTATTGATTTGAATCTGAAAATAAAAGCTGGAGAGACAATTGTTATTGTTGGAAAAACAGGCTCGGGTAAAACCACTTTTGCATCACTGATGAATCGTATGATAGAACCCACAGAAGGAGAGATTTTTATTGATGACATTGAAATAAAAAATATATCACTTAAGAAACTTCGTAGTCAAATAGGAACAGTCCCACAAGATCCTTTTTTATTTAGCGATAGTATAGCCGATAATATTTCATTTGGATGTTATGAGGCTTCATTAGATCAGGTTAAATTTTATGCTGATTTAGCCAATCTTTCTTCAGATATAAGAGGGTTTTCAGAAGGCTATGATACTCTTGTTGGCGAGCGTGGAGTCACGCTATCAGGTGGTCAAAAACAACGGCTCAGCATTGCAAGAGCATTGATCAAGAAACCTAGAATTGTATTGTTTGATGATGCATTAAGTGCCGTAGATACAGATACTGAGTCAAAAATTCTTTCAGCTTTAAAAAGTGAATTGGAAACAGTGACTACCATAATTATAACACAAAGACTCAGTGCAGTTCATTTAGCAGATAGAATATTAGTATTTGATAAGGGTCATCTGGTTCAGCAAGGGAATCATTTAGAGCTATTGAATTCAAAGGGTATTTATTCTGACTTCTATCGATTGCAAAATCCCGAAACATGGAACCTTTAAGAATACATAGTAACCTTCTTAATGGTATTTTAGAAATCTTAAAGGAGTCCTTTAGCTCAAAGATTTATGCTCACAGGATTATAGAAAATCAACTCAAATCCAAAAAAAAATGGGGCTCAAGGGATAGAGCATTTGTTGCAAGACATTCATATGAAATGATACGCTGGTGGCGGTTATTATGGTTTTTAAAAGGTGAGGAGTCAAGCTTATCAAAAGATAAATTAAATGAACTTTTTGAAGTTTACCGGAGCTGGGCTATTGAGAAGACTCTATGCACTCCAAAAGATCTATCGATAGGTATTGCTCAGAGTTATGCACCGTGGTTTGATAAAATTGCCAAAAAAGAATTGGGAAAAGAATGGGTATCTATTTCTCAGGCTTTAAACGAAGAGGCGAATGTTATTCTTAGAGTAAATACTTTAAAAACAACAAAGGGTGAGTTATTAAAAATTTTGTCAGCGGAAGGGATCGAATCAAGAGAAACTCAAATTTCTGCAGAGGCTATTGTGCTAAAAAAAAGAAAGAATTTAAAAAATCTAACTAGTTTTAAATCTGGACTTTTTGAAATTCAAGATGGTGGATCTCAACTCATACCTAATTTTCTTAATCCTGTTGAAGGGGATAAAATTATAGATTGTTGCTCAGGTGCAGGAGGTAAGGCTTTATCTCTGGCGGCAAAGATTAATAATAGGGGTGAAATATTATGTATTGACACTAATAGAAAAAAACTTAAAGAGCTTGAATCTCGGGCAAATCGTGCCGGTGTCACTTGTATAAAAACACTTCATTATAAGAATAAAAAAGACCTACATAAAATTTCAAATTGGTCATCTAAATTGTTATTAGACGTCCCTTGTAGCGGGACAGGAGTAATTCGTAGAGATGTGGATATTAAATGGAAATTGAACCCAAAAATTTTAGCAGACACCATTGAATTACAGCAAGAAATTTTAGATACTTATTCGTCTTTGTTAAAGCCAGGTGGAATTCTTATTTATGCCACATGCAGCATCCTTCCCTCAGAAAATGAGGATCAGATTTATGAGTTTTTGAATCGAAATAAGACTGTATTTGAATTACAAAAACAAAAAAGATTATCGCCTATGAACGAGGATTCTGATGGTTATTATGTTGCGGTATTAAAAAAAATAAAAGATTAACTATGATTACCGAGTCAGACTCATTTTATGAGAATTTAGAAAGTATGAATACGAATTCGTTATTGATCAATATAAATAATGAAGATCATAAAGTATCACGAGCGGTAAAAAAAGAAATTCCCAAAATTGAATTGTTAGTTGATGCAGTTTTTAAAAAAATGTCAGGAGGCGGTAGGCTATTTTATATTGGCTCAGGCACTTCAGGAAGACTAGGGATATTAGATGCATCAGAGTGCCCACCAACTTTTGGAGTTGATCATGGTTTGGTTCATGGAATAATTGCTGGTGGAGATCAAGCAATTCGAAAAGCTGTTGAAAATGCTGAAGATGACCTAAATCAAGCATGGATTGATTTAGAAACTTGTAAAGTGAATAAAAATGATTCAGTAATTGGTCTTGCTGCTAGTGGCAAAACACCATATGTATTGGGAGGATTAAAGGCTGCAAAGAATTTTGGATGTTTGACGGCATGCATAGTTTGTAATGAAGGTTCGCCAATATCAAAACAGGTAGATCATCCGATAGAAATTACTGTTGGGCCGGAATTTCTGACCGGAAGTACAAGAATGAAGTCTGGGACTGCCCAAAAAATGGTATTGAATATGATATCCACATCTTTAATGATAAAACTTGGTCATGTTAGAGGTAATATGATGATTGACATGCAATTGACAAATGAAAAGCTTTTAAAAAGAGGTGTAAAAATGCTCAATAAATTGGAGGAAATTAATGAAAAAGACTCTCTGGAGCTCTTAAAAAAAAATGGAAGTGTTCGTAAGGCTCTAATAGAATGGAAGAAAAAAAAGTAGTTCGAATTATCGGTTCAGGGATCGCTGGTATCGCTGCCTCAATAAGATTAGCAAAAAAAGGATTTGAGGTTCATGTGCATGAGGGCAACGAATACCCCGGTGGTAAGCTTAGTCAAATCAAATTAGGTGAATATCGATTTGATGCGGGCCCAAGTTTATTTACACTACCTCAAAATGTTGATGAATTATTTGAATTATGTGGTGAGAATCCGAGAGAATATTTTAATTATATAAAGAAAGATGAATCGTGTCGGTATTTTTGGGAAGATGGAAAGTCGTTGACTGCATATTCTGACATAGATAAGTTTACAAGAGAAGCCGAAACGAACTTAGGGGAGTCTGGTGAAGCGATTCGATCACATATAAAACTAGCTAAAAAACAGTATGAGTCTACTTCTGAATTCTTTTTGGAGAGGTCTCTACATAGGCTGAAGACATATTTAAGATTCTCCATCTTTAGAACTATTCTAGCACTTCCCTCTTTAAAATTATTCTCCTCGATGCACAGTGTGCATAGCCGACGATTTAGAACCGATCATATGATTCAAATTTTTGATAGGTATGCTACTTTTAATGGATCTAGTCCCTATCGCGCGCCTGGAACTCTATGTATGATACCTCATTTAGAATTTGGTATCGGAACATTTCTTCCTGAAAAAGGTATGATTGATATAACAAATAGCTTGGTCAATCTTGCCATACGTCAGGGGGTTAACTTTCATTTCAATGAAAGGGTATTGAAGATAATATCAGATAGAAAAGAGGCTCAAGGTATTATTGTTAAAAGAGGGAACAAAGAACTTGTTTTTAGCTCGGATATTGTCGTAAGCAACATGGATATTACTCCAACTTATCAAAAATTACTTCCTCATTTAAAAGAGCCCGTTAAAATTTTGACACAAGAACGGAGTTCTTCAGCCCTAATTTTTTATTGGGGTATAAAATCAAATTTTCCAGAATTAGATTTACACAACATTTTATTTAGTAAAGACTATAAAGAGGAATTCGATAGCTTATTTAAATCGAAAAATCTCTCATCTGACCCAACCGTTTATATCAACATCACATCAAAGAACATAATACAAGATGCACCTAAGAATTCAGAAAATTGGTTTGTTATGATAAATGTTCCTAGCGATTGTGGCCAAGATTGGAATTCAATTAGGTTACGGGCGAAAAATTTGATCTTTGATAAAATTAAAAGAGTATTAGGGCATGATATTTCTTCATTGATTGAATGCGAAGAATATCTTGATCCATTGAAAATACAGTCTAAAACCAGCAGTGAGAAAGGCTCTTTGTATGGATCCAGTAGCAATTCTGCATTTTCGGCTTTCTTAAGACATCCTAATCAAAGGGCTTTAAGGAATCTTTATTTTTGTGGAGGTTCGGCTCATCCTGGAGGGGGAATTCCTCTATGCTTACTGAGTGCAAAAATTGTCTCAGATGCTATTTGATTCCCAAATATTCTCTTCTTCAAAAGTAATGCCAGCGCCAAAGAATATTTTTCCAATTTTTTTGAAAGTAGGAGTAATATCAGAAACAGTAAAGTGGTGATTAATTGAAGAATTATCTTTCTTTAATAATTGCATTTTTTTTAACTCAATCTCTAGATGTTCGGCTACAATTGAAGGTGTCCTTAAAAGTTTTACCCGACTTTTCAGTTGTTTGCTAATTTGAGAGGCAATCAATGGATAATGAGTGCATGCAAGAACAAGATGGTGCACATCATTTACTTCTGACTTGTCTAAGTAGTATTTAATTAATGATTCTGTAATATTACCATTTAACTGATTTTCCTCTATTAAAGGAACTAATAATGGAGTCGCAGTGCTTCGAACCTTTGCATTTGGTAATGATTTTTTCAGTTTTTTCTGGTAAACATTTGAATTAATTGTAGCTCTAGTTCCCCAAATTCCTATGTTTTGAGATTTATATTTTTCAAGTTCTTGGATGATTGGATCAATAACATTAAATACCGGCACATCAAGATTTTCGGAGAGGAACTCATATGCTATTGCAGATGCTGAATTACATGCAATAACAATAATTTTTGCTCCTTTTTTAATTAAATGATTAGCAATTTCAAGGGAGAATTTTCTTATTGAATCTGGAGATTTTTCTCCGTATGGTAAATGTGCCGTATCTCCGAAGTATAGAATATCTTCTTTAGGCAGTCTTCTGGCTATTGCCCTCGCGACTGTTAACCCACCAACTCCTGAGTCAAACAGTCCAATAGGACCGTTTGAAGAGTTCATTAAAATCCTAATTTTTCTTTAACAGCAGATTTTAAATTCGTTCCGCCTTTTGAATAAATTACCATTCCTTTACTTTGAGAAGCATCTAGGACATAATTCAGTTTCATGCTTTGAGCCACTTCGTCAATTGCATTTTGCAGTTTTTCTAGCACAGGAGTAATTAATTCGATTTCCTTTGCTTGAAGTTGCTGCTGCGCACTTTGCATATACTCTTGAATGTTGTTGTATGCCTCTTGCAGCCTAGATTGCTCTTGGCGCTGTCTCAATTCGGTCCATGTGCCCGCATTCGCCTGTAATGTTTGAGCTCCTTTTTCTAATTCTGCGTTCATTTCCTTTGCTTCCGCTTCAAACTTAGCCTGTTCTGCCTGAAGAGTCGTCATCACCGCTTTATAATCAGGCATTTCAACTAATAAGCTATCAACATTTATATGGCCAACCCCATTTTGAGCAAAAGTTGGTATAATAGAAATTGCCAGAATGGCGGAAAGTATAATAGTTTTTTTCATAATGTAAAAGTAGTAATTCAGTAACCAAGTTGTTTAAGAATATCAGAAGTAATATCATTCGATTCATTTGCATATACCACGCTTAAGGATGAACCTTTATCAAAAACAAAGTCAAGTTTCTTTTTGCGAGCTATTTCTTTTATTGCACCTGCTATAAGAGCTTGGATGGGAGATACCATTTCTTCTCTTTTCTTAAATAACAAACCTTCTGGGCCAAAATATTTAATTTGTTTTATTCTTGCCGAGTCATCTAAAGCTTTGATCGCTTTTTCTCTATCGGATATCATTTCAGATGTCAAAAGGACTTTTTCCACTTCTAGTTGATTCTTTTGCTCGCTGACACTTGCAAATAATGCCGCTATTTCATCTTCCCATTTAATACTTAATCTATTTATTTCTAGCTTGGATTGCTTGTATTCGGGGATGGAGTTTAGAATTTTGTGTGTGTCAACATATGCAAGTCTTTGTCCATAACCTGATGAGGTTAATAAAAGTCCAAGTACTATTATAAGATTTCTAATCATTGTATTAAAATTGCTGACCTAGAACGAAGTGGGTTTGCCATCCAGAGGGCCCCGATGTTCCTGGAAGGTTATCGTAACCGTATGCAAGGTCTACACCTAATAGTCCAAACATTGGCATAAATATCCTTAAACCAACTCCGTTAGAACGTTTTAATTCAAAAGGCCTGTAATCTGCAAAATTGTCATAATTATTACCTGCTTCCGCAAAGGCAAGAACAAATATTTGGGCCTGAGGATTCGGTGATAAAAGATACCGAAGTTCTGTTGTGAATTTGTTGTATAATGCACCGCCTCCTTCAGGAGTTAAACTAAAGTTGGTATATCCCCTCAAACCAATAACCTCTCGTCCATCAAGAACAAAATTCTGAAGACCGTCTCCGCCTAAATAATATCTTTCAAATGGAGGAAGACCATAGTCTTTATTGTAGGAACCTAGAAACCCAAATTCAGAATATGATTTGATAACAAAATTTTTGGCGATCTGGGCATAATAATCTCCCGTAAATTTCCATTTATGGTATTCGATAAATCGAAATTTCTCAGTAGGTGAGAGTTTAGAGTAATCTCTTCCATCTAATAGTGATACAGGAGGTGTCGCTTCCAATGTAAACCCGATACTAGAGCCTCGGGTCGGAAATATTGGTAGATCTCTATTGTCTCTTCTTAGGTTAAAAGTATAGGCTACAGAATTCGCAATACCATTGGTAAAACTGGCTCCAACAAGAGGATAGTTGTTTATATTAAATCTTCGGTATTCGAATGATTGAAAAAGTGTAAAATAATCATCAGGCCATTTTAATCTTCTAGCTTGTCCAAGAGTTACTCCAGTAATTCCAATTTTTTGAGCTAAAGAGTCAATTGTTTGCTGGCCACTGTAATTCATGGTATTATGATAAGCAGAGAAAGTCACAGAATTTGGTTTCTTCCCTCCCCACCATGGTTCAGTAAAACTGAAATTGTATGAGCTATAGAAAGTTCCATTGGTCTGTGCTCTTATCGTTATATTTTGTCCATCTCCAGTTGGTAATGGTTGCCAAGCACGTTTATTAAAAATATTTCTGGCAGAAAAATTATTAAAATTTAATCCCAATGTTCCTACTACGGTATATCGCCCCCAGCCTCCTTGGAGTTCTAATTGGCTCGTCGATTGTTCAACAACTGTATATTCTAAGTCTACTGTTCCAGTGATGGGATCGGGTATCGGTACAGGTGTTATCTGTCGTGGATCAAAGTAACCAAGTTGTCCAAGCTCTCTTACTGTTCTCATAATATCTGATTTTGAAAATAAGTCACCCGGTCGAGTTCTTATTTCTCTGTAAATCACGTGATCATTAGTTCTTTCATTACCATTTACAATTACTTTTCTCACTGTCGCTTGTTTGCCTTCCCTGATTCGAATCTCTAAATCAATAGAGTCTTTTTCAACCTTAACTTCAACAGGTATTACATTGGCGAATAAATATCCATTGTTTAAGTATAGAGAAGAAATATCATTTCCATCTGGATCACCATTCACTCTTGAATAAAGCGCTTTGGAATTGAAACGATCACCAGCCTTTATTTTTAATATGCTTTGAAGAATTTCTGTGCTGTATTTACTATTCCCATAAAATGAAACTGACTTATAATGATACGGCTGCCCTTCTTGAATTTCAAATTCAATGACTAATTTATTTTCTGGGGTTTTATAAAAAGTATCAGATTTTATACGCATATCTCTGAAACCGGCCTCATTATATGCTTCGACTATAAGACTCTTGTCACTTTCTAGTTTTTCCTTTAAAAGTTTTGATATACCGAATATATTCCACCATCGATAACGATGGGTATCATCCATTACTTTTCGTAATTTTTTATCGGAAATGGACTTATTCCCTTTGAAGACAATCTCTTCAATCTTTAATCGCTCTCCAGGATTGACATCAATTCTCAAGATTACAGCATCCAAAAGGGAGCTATCTTGAAACGAAGTGATTTCAGCATCAGCCTCCAAAAAGCCCTTCTCGATAAAATATTTTTTTATTGCATTGGAAGATGTAATTAATAAATTTTTTGAAACCACTTTACCTCTCTTCAGGTCAAGTAGTTCTCTTATTGCATCTTGCTTTGCTTTTTTTATTCCAGTAAAATAGAACTTACTCAATTTGGGTAAAGTTTTTAGTCGAAATTCCAAGTAAACTACCCTTTCAATTTTTTTGGTTATGTAGAGTTGCACATCATCAAATAATTCCTGTTCCCATAGGTTTCGTACTGCTTTTGCAACTTTATCTGAAGGGAATTGCACTTTATCTCCTACATTTAGCCCTGATAAAAGACTCACCATTGTCGGATCTAGCTGATCAGCACCTTTTATTTGAATTGAACCAATTTCATAATCTGTATCTGGTTGGATTTCTACTGGTGAGCTTAAAGAGAGTCCAATATCCCCATAAGTTTGTGATAAAATCAATGTTGGATACCCAAGGAAAAATAAAGCAAAAGCTATAGCGATGAATTTATTCATTTACTCAATATTGTTTTACAATTTGCTCACTTGTCATACCCAATCTGCGTTGGCGATTATTGAATTCTAATATTGCCTCTTCAAAATGCTCATCAGAAAAATCAGGCCAAAGTACGTTAATGAAAACTAATTCGGTATAACTTATTTGCCAGAGTAAAAAATTTGAAATTCTTTTTTCACCACTGGTTCGTATTAAAAGTTCTGGATCCGGCATTTTAGCGGTGCTAAGTTCGTTAGAGAACATATTTTCGTTAATCTCATCAATACTAATTTGTCCATTTATTATTTTTTTTGCAATCTTTTTTGTTGCACTTGTAATTTCTTGTCTCGAGCTATAACTAAGTGCCAATGTTAATGTCATTTTGTTATTCGAGGCGGTAGCTAATATCGCTTCATCTAATTCTATTTTGCATTTCTTCGGAAGACTTTCTTTATCTCCAATTGCATTCAATCGAATTCCATTTTCTTGCAATGTTTGAACTTCATTATTTAAGCTTGATACCAGAATCGACATTAAGGCATCAACTTCGGTTTTAGGCCGTCTCCAATTTTCTTGAGAAAATGCATATACTGTTAAAAATTTTACACCAATTTTCGAAGCATATTTAGCTGCATTTCTCAAAGCATCAACTCCAACCTCATGACCGCGAATGCGAGTTTTGAAGCCTTGATTTTTAGCCCAGCGGCCATTTCCATCCATTATAATTGCTATATGACTGGGAACAAGATTTTTCATTTGTGAAGAAATTTAGCACATTGTTCCATGAAAGCTTCAATATGGATGCCAAATTTAAGGCTCAAGGCAAAGTAGGAATCGTTATTTTGTGGATTCCCTCGAGGTGTACCTGTTTCGAATAAAGTATTGCTTGGGTTTGAAAAATAACTAGCTATTTCTCCCTTTTCTATTTCTAAAAGCCCGGCATCTACATATAGATTATGCGTATCATCAAGGTAATCAGTGGATGTAAGAGTCCACATGGCTTCAATACTAAATACCCAAAGACTGTTTAATTGCGTTCTCCAGCCAATTCCGAATGGTAAAGTCCAGGCTCTTTTACTGTAAAGGGGCTCCGAATTTAAAATTGTTCCTTGTCCCTCTGTGCCAAGTGGTTGAAGCTCTAACCATTTACCTTGATAATTCCCCATTGGATTAAATGATATTAGCCCAATACCACCAAAAATATATGGTGTTTGTTGAAAATCATATGAGGGTATTAATTGAGAAAAGTAATCTATTTCTATCCTTGCGTTAAAAGCTTGGTAAGGGGTTTGAATAGCAATGCTTCTCTCTACTTTCTCCGAAAAAGAAGATAATGAGTCGTCTCCATACAATATTCCTTGGCTAAACCCCAGGTGAAAAGCATAGTGAGGATGTTTTTGAATTCGGTAATTCAGATTTCCAGCGCCATCCAATAATTGCAATTTATTAACCCCGATGTCTCCTATTAATTGATGGAGTTGATATCCAACAGATATTTCTTGTGATATCTGACCTTTTAGAATTAGGGGCAGAGACAAAATTAATATCGTAGTGATTAGAAAGTTTCTATCTAACATAATTAGGCTTGCAAAGATATGAATT
>CESO01133969.1_pt1 | contig 13602 bp, 14 predicted proteins | sample 356341 | NCBI WGS metagenome assembly CESO01 (sample SAMEA2621812, study PRJEB7988) | marine metagenome | biome: marine biome (ENVO:00000447); feature: deep chlorophyll maximum layer (ENVO:xxxxxxxx); material: "saline water (ENVO:00002010), including plankton (ENVO:xxxxxxxx)" | depth 35 m
GTTGTTGTCAATCGCGAATGGTCGATATTATTACAACATCAAAAAACTACTTAAATTTACATAAACTAATATGTATAATTATGTATACATATGGTGCAAAAGGACATATTCAACAAAGTTGGATAAAAGATTATGAACCTGCATTATCCGAATTAAACGATATTTATAATTATATTTTACAAATAAATTTTCAACTGGTAAGAACCGATGATATAACCCTTTTAAAACAAAACTGGCAATTTCTATTGAAATTTTTATTTAATAACAAATCAAAATATATAAATGAAATAATGATGGTATGTAAATTAATATTATATACCAGAGACATTAATTATGGAAAAGGGGAGAGAAAGTTGTCTTATATGTTATTGTTTGAGTTATATAAGGTAGACGCGGATACTGCTGTAATACTATTTGAATGGTTTGTGAAAAAATTACCCAATAAAACATCAATTGGATGTTGGAAAGATGTCAAGCGGTTTGCCGATTATATCAATAGTGAAACAAAAAATGACAATCATAAATTTATTACGCAAATAATACATATTTCAAACCGGTATTTAAAAATAGACCATGAACAAATTACGCAAATATATGATATGTTTAAAGATAAACCAGAAGAAAGAATACAGCATTATATAAAAAACAATATTGAACTTTCATTAGTGGCGAAATGGTTGCCTAGAAAAAGTAAAAACAATAAAAAATATTATTGGTTATTTGAAAAACTTGCTGATAATATGTTTAAACATTATTATAAAATGATTTGCACTGATGCCGATATTAACAATAAGCAATGGTGTCGAGCTGTCAATAAATGTGAAATGAATTATCGCAAAATGTTATCGTTTGTAAATAAGCATTTAAATGTAGTTGAAATATTACAAACATCTCATAAAACAAACGATATTGATTTTACAAAAATACCAACACTTGCAAAAAATAGATATCATAATACATTTTTAAAAAGCAAATCACACCCTGGTGATATATTATGCTGTAGTAGATATAAAAGTTATATTTTCAATGATTTTTTAAATAAACATACGGTTACAACAACCAAACAACAATTATATGAAATCGTGCAACATATTATCGTAAATAAGTTATGGGAACATTCAGACGGTGACATGGAAAGATTAATGGTTGATAAACACTGGAATTCGAAAAAAATAACGATAATTGAGATGGAAAATATAGCGATAGTGGATATGTCGCAATCAATGAATGGGTTGCCATTATACAATGCTATTGCGTTAGGTATATATATAGCAGAGCATAATACTGGTAGTTTTAAAGACCGATTAATCACATTTGGTAATCGTCCGCAATATATAAAATTCAAAGAAAATACGGACATTTGCGAGAAGGTTAGACTGACTTTGTCTGAAACCAGCAATATTCACAGTGATTTATATGGAGTAATGAAAACAATGATCCATACCATAAAAAATTATAATTTACCTAAGTATGAATTAAAAAATCACACTGTAACCATACTTTCTGACATGCAAATTGAAAACAATGTTAAAATAAACAATACCAACGAAATAATACCTACTAATTTCTATCTTTACAATACAATCAAAACTATGTTTAAGATAAACCGTATTGATATGCCGCAAATAATATTATGGAATTTAAAACAACATAATGGATTTCCTATATCTGTAAATGATATGCATACTTATGAAAATGTATTGTTGATGTCTGGATTTAATGAAAATAATTTACAAATATTTCAAAGTAAACAAGAAAATACGGGAAAAAGCAAAAATAAAAACAACAGCACCCCCGAAGACAACCCTACAGGCAATCGCAAAGAAGATATATCATCTGATAATATATTATTTAAACTGTTATCAAACAAACGGTATGATTTTGTAAACAAAGAGATATTAACAAATATCTTACTATAAATCTAAATCAATCTAAATCTAACTATAATATTTAATATATGAGTAATTATTTAGATATATACAATGAAATAAATGCGGAGTTACTTTCAGATTCTTATGAGCAAAATGTAATTAATAACATAATAGAACTTACATTAAATCAACAAAATGCTCACAAACAAATTTTGTCGGAAAAGGGAGAGAAACAATTAAAACAAGTTGTGTATAATAAATCAACAAGTTCTATGAAACAATGCCCGATTACACTTAATGATTTTAAAGAAGGCGATATGGTGACCAAATTACCTTGTTCTCATATATTTGATAATAGTGGTATTGAATTGTGGTTAAAAACTGAGTCTGCAAAGTGTCCGGTGTGTAGAGAAACATTGGATTTTGTGGAAGTAAAAAACCCAGATGTAAACGCCGTTATTATGGACAATAGTAACACTATATTTCAAACCAATCCCCTATCTTTATTTACAAATATTACTATAGACCTATCTTTAAATCCACAACTACTTGAACCGTATAGTAGAGAGTATAATATTAATATACCAGAACGAGAAATAATATATTCAGATGAAGAATTAGCTGAAAATAATATATTTTATAATACATTGCAATTTATGGAACAAGAAAGCCAGTTTCTATATGAAACAGAACAACTTTTATCAATGGATATATCAGGTAATAACTACTAGTATATAAAAAATCAATAAATAAGATTTTATTGATTTTTTGTTTGTTTTTATTTAAGGTTTATTTTAAGCTTGTTATTGTTTGTTATTTAAATATCATCCCAGTCAATCACTTCTGCCTGTGTGATATTTTTATTTTGTTTCTTAGTATTGTCATTTGTTTTCATATCAATTATAATGTTTGTATCGTTTAATATTTCTTCTTGTGTCGAAAATTCGACCCCTGCGTTTTCTTCTTCTTTTATTTCCTCATCGACTTCCTTCCAAATATCGGGGGTAATAGTTTTATCATTTTTAAGTTGCTCGTATTGATAATTCGAATAAATATACAACAAATCTACCTTTTCTTTTTTAGTAGGCGCAACCACCTCCCATTCTCTTTTACCCACTAGTATAATTTGATTGAGCGTGATTTGATTGTCTCTTTTATTTCTACCACGGAATTTTCGTCTTAATACGCATAATCTTTCAACTCCATCGTTGCATATAACACCGATATTTTGCCCGCCATATATATTTGTTACACGAGCGTATATTTCGCATGGTTCGCGTGGATTTGCCAATCGTAATGTTTTTCTTACACTTTGTTCTTTGACATCTTTACTTGCCATTTTTTTATGTTTGCTTCCGCCTTTTTTGTTTTTAACCATTTTAATACAATAATCAATTAATATAATAATGTAAGTATGTATTTTTAATTAAAAACAGTATGTTATTATAATTTTAAATCAATTTTATATGACTATCCCACAGAATATAGAAGGATATGTATACTTAATATGTAATTTGTAGTAATTTAGAGTTGAATTCAACGCTGTATTTTTTAAAACAGTTGCAAATGGATTGTTTTTCTATAGGTCGAATGCTTTTATATTGAGTTTCTGTAGATTGTTCATCCGGTTCAAAACCATATGTGTCATAAAATGACTCCAATAAATCCACATTTGGAAAGGTTGGCTTTTTTTTCACAAATTTAATTTGATATGTATCAAATATCTTTTTCCAAAATGGGGTGGTTCTAGCATAAAATTCCCAATTATGTAAATATGCAGATATATATCTATCTACATCACTAAATGTATAATGCGTTTTATCCCATACTTTTACTACATCTGTTTCCCCTTTAAATCTCGCCAATTGAAACCCGCCTACTAAAGGGTTTATTTCATATAAACGCCTTATTTTTAAGGTTTTATAAACATGATCAATTGGCGCTTCAAATTCGGCGATTTGTTTTATGTCGGCATTTGTTAACTTGGTTTTAATCCATACTTTTTTTCGTTTTTCAAGCTTACTAATTAATTTTACGATCCATCTATGTTTTTGATTTTCATAAAACAAACACATGTCGTTGTTGCGGTTTGCTTTATATAAAGATGTGTAAACAGATTTAACATCGTCGGCAGATTGTGTATGTAAATATGAAATACTATGTTCTATATTGTTTTTTAAAATAGTACATGTAATATCATCATTAGATTTTATTTCTATTTTCATTTTTATATCATCGTCATTATTTGCCGTTGTATTTGCAGTTGTATTTATAGTAGTGTTTGCATGTAAATATTGAAACATTGTAATATCAGCATTTTGTTTATGTAATTCTTTGACAATTTTAGCAATATGTTGAAAATCACTGCCTTTTTTCCATGCGTTATATTCTATATCGATTTGCCTTTCAAATGACGCGCCTTTAATGTAATAAAAGTCATAGTATATCTTTGCTATAAAATTCCAAAGAAATTCAGATTGTTTACTTTTATGTAATTCATACGCCCAAAACAAACATTCTGTTAATGTATGATTGTTTTGAAATAATAAAGATAGCATAAAACAATACTTTACTTCATCTAGATTATACAGCAAATAAGATAATTGTATAGTTGCCATATTAAATCTAGAAATGTTTTTATAATATGTTAGTGTTTATTTACTTACTTTTTTATAATTATTAATTATGGTTCAATTTATTTCTGTTATTAATATATAATGGGAAACCCCTGGTTAGATCATGTTAAGAAAACCCGCAAACTTCTTCCTAGTGGAACGATGTTTAAGGATGTATTGAAGAAGGCAAAAACGACCTGGAAGAAAACGGCTAGTGCGGTTAAGAAAACGGCAAAACGTGTTAAAAAAGCAGTGAAGCGCACCGCAAAACGAGGTAAATCTAAACTTCGCAAAGGAGGAAAAAAGACCGGTAAAAAAAAGACGGGAAAAAAAAAGAAAGGAAAGAAAAGTAAAACTTCCAAACGCAAGTAAATAACTCATTTGCATAAACTAACAGATTAACATATTTAAAAATTTTACATATATAATAAAATAGATAATATAATAGCTATTTTATTATTTGTTGTTATTTTAACAAGCCCACACTGGGAGTTGAACCCAGAATCTCACAGCTTAGAAGGCTGGTGCCATATCCATTAGACCATGCGGGCTATAATTATATATATTATTTGTCTTTAAGTAATAATACGAATTCTTTTATTAATGGTTTTGTTTAAACACCGACATTTTCTGTGATAAAGCATCGTCATATTTAATTTGTTTTTTTAGTTTGTTTTTAATACTTGAAGCGTTTTTATTTATACTACTTATAATTTTCTTTATTTCAACTGTATCTTTATGCGAAACTGTTTTCATGTATTCCAGTAGGTAATTATATGTTTCAATGGCACTAAATCGTTGTGAAGGATCGGGGTGCATGTTTATAGATAATATCATTTCAAACATTTTTAAAAATTCAATATTGTATTCGTGTTCAAACAAATCAAAAAATCGCAGAAACATCATTGATAAAGAATATGTATCCCATGTATCACAATATTTAATAATATATGAAATCGCTGATTCTCTCCCCATTTCTTCGTATTTATTTAATTGTTTAATACTAAGTTGTTTAAATCGCTCTACAAAAACGGGAGACATTTTTCGAAACAATTTATTATACTTAATATATTCGTCTACCATATATGGTATTTCACTTTTAACATCAAGGTTGGGTTCCTGAACTAAAAAAGTAATGTAGTGGATATCTAAACACCATAATGAATAATCCGGTGCATAAACATAAAAATAGTCTTCCAAACGATTATTGTAGTCTGGGTCATGAAACGCCGGCATAATATGTTTTTTGTTAAGGGACAACCCAAAATCAATAATAATTGGAACCTTTTTTTCTGTATTATACATTACATTTTCACCTTTTATATCATAATGAATCACTCCTTGCTTATTTAATAGAAAAATGGAGTATAAAAGGCTAATATAACTATGAATTAATGTGTAAATCATATCATTATTTACATTATGTAATAAATATTTTTTAAACTCTTCACCTTTTATTAATTGAAGTTTTGAAAGAATGAATTTTTTATTTGGCTTTCTAGATACAATATCGCAGTCTTCTTTGCGCGAAACCATTTTTACTATTTTACTATTGTATTTACACGATGAAATAATGGGTGCAAATCTTTGTTTATAAGACGGGATTTGTTTGACTATTTTTCCTATATTTAATTCTCGTTCTGCGGTTGAATTTTTGACTTGTATTTTGGTGACAAACTCGTCTGTTTTCATTTCTTTTCCTTTACAAGTGAAACCGGGTTTTATTATACATCCAAACCCTCCTTCTCCTATTATTTTTCCCCCAAATTGCATTAAATCGCTCATTTTATATAATAAGTTATAAAAATATAATTTATTATACTATTTGTTATTGTATTCAATCATTGCTATATCATTTGGTTATATTTTAATGTTCAACTATCATCTCTAGAGGAAACGATTGGTTGCGTTTTGCTTGTTGCATTTTTGCTTGTTGTGTTTTTTATTTTATAGTAAGCATTATTAAATTGTTTTTTAATCTTTTGAAAGGATTCTATATTGGTTAATTGAAATGTTTTAAGCCGGTTTATTTCATTTTCTATTTCGGCAACTATTTTATAATTGGTTTCATTTATAAATTGTTTATATAGTAGGCTTTGTTTCATGTTATGTTTATGTATATAATTTTCCACAAATTCCAAAAACTTTGGATTTCTTGGTATATATGTGGACGATACCTTTTTATCGTCTGTCTCTGGTTTAGTGGAGTTTTCTTTATTTTTGTTTTTATAGTAATACCTTGCGCTTTTATATATTTTATCTTTAAAATCGCCAGCATATCCTAAATTTAATAACCGTCTTTCTTCTAAGGAAATCAATTCATTATTTGATTTTTCCCATAAATCAAATGATTTTTTAAAATCAGATCTACTGGCGTTTTTATATTTCAGTGAAAATACTTTTATAGCAGATGATAATTCGCTGTTTAGCTTAAATCGGTATGTTAATTCAGTCATTATTTAAATTAGTGTTATCTGATATAATTATAATCAATTTTCTATTGTTTTAACCTGCTTTTTATTATGTTGTTAATATACACATTTAATGATACATTACTTAGTTTCCAAGGTATATTACAATACAAATAAAGATACTTATGAAAAAATAGTTGGATTTGACACAAATGTAAATGACATTAGTTTAAATCCGTATATAAAGCCAATTTCTATTAAACCAATAGAAAAGGTTGGACTGACACCGCATTCTTGTTTTTATGTATTGATGCATCCAAGTGAGCATCGGTTTTTAACCTTAAACGATATGGATATGGTTTTAAATATTTTATTGCCGTTGAATTATACTATTAATGAGGTATTAACTAAAATAGAAATAAAGCGTATAAGAAATATTGTATATGTTGTTAATAAATAAAATAGATAAATTGATTTAATAATAAGGCTACAATTATAATTAACAAATAAACAGTAGAATACGATGATAGAAGATATATTTAAAGAATACATGGACAGTTTAACTAAACAAGAAAAGTTGGCATTGGAAATAGCACAAGATATGCTAGGTTCTTCTTTTGATATGGAAAAATGTATTGGTTTTAATAAATGGTTAAAAACCAGAAATAATAAATCTAATTAATTTATATCATGGAAGCAAAAAATACACCACAAGAAAATAAAATAGAAGCAGAAGAAAGTAAAATAGCAGAAGTAAAAGCGGACCCCCCTCCGGCGACTACAGATGCAACAGTTGCTGATGTAGATACAAAAGCAGAAACAGAGCCTGTAGAGCCAACTACAACAAATAAAGAGAGTAAAGAAGAAGGTGAAGTGGGAAACGAAAAAGAAGAAAACAGTAAACAACAATTCAACAACAAAGGTTTGGAAGTAACTGCAAAAACCCTTAATAAAACTAATTTTTCACGATCACGGGAATTGGCGGATAAATATGCAAATCAGTTAATAGATAGTGCTGAACGATTTGGTAAAAAAATAAGCATTGATAAAATAAAAGAAAAACTAGGCGAAGATTTATTTAGAAATTTAAAGCAAACATCTTTAAAATACTTTTTTGATTTTCTTTCCAAATACTCAAACACTAGTATGGATATTATAAATGATGTATTTAAAAGTGCCTCTATTGATTTAGAAGAAGATGGGTTTTCTGGTTTGTTAAGTGCTAAAAACAGAATGCGTGGAAATATAATATTAATGTTTTTATTGGACCGGTTAAACTTTGCTTTAACTAACCCAGAAACACGACAGAAACTACTGGAAACAACTGAATTATTAAAGCAGTTTACCAATGAAACATTTATGGCAATTATAACTACATTGCGAGAAAATAAAGAAGTGTTGGAACAAACAATGGAACAGTTTAGACCCATTATAAAACAATTTATAGTTACAACGGTAAGTGCTCTTATACAGGGGTTGATGGTGGCGATTGCCGCCTCTGGTCCAATTGGTGCCCCTGCTAATTTATTTTTTCAAGGCACAAAAGTTATTAATGAAGTAGCACCCAAGTTAGGACGGTTTTCTGAAAATGTTGGAAACATTATTGAAAAATATGATAAATTGTTGGCTAGTTTAAGTAATAAAGGAGAAGGACCACTAAATCAATTTAAACAAATGAAAGAAAAGGTCACAGATTTTACAGACATGATTGCATCTGTTACTCAAGATGCCGCATTAATTGATGCGATGAGTAAAAATGTATAAAATATAAAAAAATTATAGTTATTTTATATTTTACTGTTATTGATTTTCTGTTATTGATTTTCTGTTATTGATTTTCTGTTATTGATTTTTGCTGTTATTAACTTAAAATCCCATTCGTTTAAACATACTAAAACTCATTTCCTTTTTCTCTTTTTCTGCTGATAATTCATCCGCTCGTTTAGTAGTAAATGGAAACATTTCATTTAGTTTTCCCATATATATAAACTTATTGGCTTGGTCTACTACAGTTTCATTTGCCGCATCTTTTTTGCTTTTGCTTTCATATCGTTTGTCTACATTCGTTTTTAACTTGGCAAAGACATCGTCGTCATCATCTGCGTCATTTTCATTTAGTTTTACAAAATCTTCCTTCTCCATTTCCTTTAATTCTTCTTCCTTTTTTCTTTTTTCTTCTGCTCTTTCTTTTTTCTCCCTCAATAATCGCTTTCTATCAATATACATGTTTTTACAACGATAAAATTTTACAAATTTTCTACAAATGGTTTCCAAATAATCATACTTGATTGATTTTTCCGCCCAGTATTCAAACCCCTCTTTATACTTATTGTATCTCATAAAAGCAATTCCATCTGGCGTCATATCAGAGATATATACTGTTTCACTTGGATTTCCACTTATATCTTCAATTTCGTCAATATCATATTGTTCTTCGTATTTCAACTCTTCTTCATCTTCATCGCTTTCAACTGGATATTTGTCAATCATCGGTTTATAAACATACTTAGCAACAAATATAGATGAAATCATAAATCCACTCACCCCAATACTTAGCGTGAATGCGAATTTTAATAGATATACTATAAAATTAACATTATAAATTATTCCCAATGTGCATAACACGGCATTTAATCCCATGCCAATTATGAATAGATCTTTATTGTACTCCCAATAATTAGTAGCAAATTCCTCATATAGTTTAAACATTTCAACACCTTTATCAGTTCGCATTTTGTATTTGATACAAAAATTATTTGTTTATATTTAAATCAATTTTATATATATTTATCCACAAATAAACAATTGAGAAGGTTTTAACATGATGGAGTATATAGCTAATTATTAACCATTTCCTGTCTTAATTGCATTAAATCTTCTATTTCTTGAGGTAGATATGGAACGGTATATTTAATATATGAAGGCTTCGATGGATGCAAGCAAATCAAATACATGTTTTTTATTTTTTTATCGTAATTTTTTTCCAATAAATATTTGTAGGTGTTTAGTTGTAGTGTATAGTGCCAAAAGTTAGTATCTGGTAAATGTTCAATACATGTTGTTGTTGCCGATTGCCATGGATTGTGTTTTTTGATTTCTTTACATCGCTTCCAATCACAAATATCCAATGTCCCATCTGGATTTTCATAAATCATATCAATAGAACCGGCTAATTGTAATTCTTTATCGTATACCATCCATTCCGTTCTATATGGTTTTAATTGGGTGCTTAAATGAAACTTCATAAAGTAAGAGAATTCAGTAGAGTCATTTTCTACTTTATTGTTGTTGTAATAACATTCAATATCATAATGCATTTTTGTGCCAGCAGTAGATGCTTCTACTTTGTTTCTCTCCCATTCGTCTTTTATTTCTTGCTTGGTTTTGCCATAATATTTATTGTTAGGCCATTTTGGAGAATTCATCATTTTGTCAATGATTTTATCACTATCAAACTTTTGAAAATGACTATGGTTCCATGTAGTTACAGACATAAAACTACTGTCGCCATCTATTGTGTATATATGAGGGCCTTCATCAAATGTGATGTGGCTGTCTCGTTCATGTGGGTATTTTCTACTTAAATATTCTAAATCCATTACTGTTTGCTGACTATAATAAATACTGATGACGCATTATTTATTATATTTTTATTATTCAATTTATGATTGTTGTATTTGTTGTAAAATATTATAGCATACTACTTAAAACCGTTTGCATCTGTGATTTTAAGGTTTCTACATCTGATTTTAAACTGACATTTTCATTTTGCAATTTTTTCACATCATTATTTAATTCCTTAATTGATTCAATCAATAAAGATACTAAGTTTCCATAATTAACTGATAATAAATGTTGTGGTGAATCATCTCGATTTACTACTTCTGGCACTACTTTTTCTACTTCTTGGGCAATTAAACCAATATGTTTTTTGTCATGGTTTATATCGTTTCTATTGTATCGAACACCTCTTAATTTACATACAGTGGATAAAGGGTCTTCAATCGTTTCTACATTATACTTTAATCGTTCATCTGAATAATTTGCTACTTCACCTGGAAATAAACTTAATGTGTTGGCATTGCCAAAAGTAATAGAATGATCACAATTTTCAAATACGGATTTGCTTTTATTAGTTAAACATCTAATATCTCCTTCCATTTCGATATTTCCACTAATATCCATTATAAATGCGTTTCCATTTAATTCTTCCGTGCCAATTGCAAACCGGATATTATTACTAACATCTGCGTTGTATCCAAACGCACTGGAATACGATACTCCGCTTGTATCAATGTTTGTTCCAAATATATAATTAGAAGACCCGTCTACAAGACTATTACTATATCCGGCAACAAAATTATGTTGGTTTTTATTAGGGATGGTAGAAATCTCGGTGTCTGTTACAATATTAAATTCACCAAATACCGTTGATTTGTTTATGGTTGTTTGGTGCGAACTACCTTGAATAAAACAATTATTTCCTATATTAATGTTATCCGAACCAACATTAAATAAGTAAGAACCCGAATTGTTATTATTATCTCCAAACACATTTGACTTATCACCTACAAAGCGATTACCGTCTCCAAAAGTAGTTGTGTTTTTTGATATATCTTCTTTTACATTATTTAAACCCATAATAACATACGGAATAGCAGAACAACTTATGTCTAAAGCCGCAGCAACCGTAAATACATTTACACCGATACCGCTTTCTACACTTAAAATACCTAATGTAGGATTATTACCAGTGTCTCCTAAAAAAAGAACGGTATTATCTACATAAGTAGTATCTTTGCCCATAATAGTGTTTCCAACAATTGAAAGAGTATTTTTAAATATATTTTGTGTTGGAACAGCACCAAAAAGCGTATTTTGCGTTTGATAAATACCAACGCTGGTAGTTGTTTGTGGAGGTGTAAATCCTTCAAATTCGGTTTGGGCACCAGCTGTAGCGTCGTTTCTAAGTAACAATTCAGTAGGAACATTTACACCGGTTTGTTTTATATATAATTTTTCACCGTCAAAAAGTAGTGTTCCATCATTTAAGGAATTAAAGTCTGTTGAACTTTGCACAATTGTTTGAGAATTACCTAATATTATAAAATCGCTTGTTCGTATGGCACCGGATACATCAATAGACACTCTTTCATTTCCAAATACGGCACGCTCGGTTAATTGTGCTGGGTCATGATTTATTAATACCGCACTATGACCGGATGTTCTACTTAGTATAGACATGGGAATAGTTTTGTTTTGAGATACATCTATGTTATTTGTAAATGAGTTGTTGTTAGTATAAGTAGGTGAATAGTTTTCATTGCTTACTACAAATGCAATTCCAGCTTCAGCGCGTTCACCGGTTATTTCATCGTATCGTTCATAATATGCGATTCCCGTGGCATCTGTTCCGTTTGTTTCTTCATTAAAACATATAGCTGGTAAACTATTTTTCTCTATTTCATCATTAAATACATTTGATGTATTTTTTCCAAAAGATAATCTACAAGAAGGGGTGACGGTTCCTAATCCCACTAATAAATCGTCTGAATATGATGATATTGTAGTGAATTGATTGGTACCTTCTTCTGCATAAGTTAAACTAAATACATTACTTTCATTAAATGATATAGATTGGTCCGACCGAATCCCTCCTTCTGTTCCATGTTTTGCCATATTTTGAATAGATGTCATTTTTTATATATATAAATAATATTTAATAAAATAATAATCTTACTTCGTTTTATTTTCTCACTATAATATTTTAAAAAGCAATGCTGTAAAATAGTAATTTATGTGAATAAATTAATATTTAGATAAATTAAAAATGGTTTACAATATTGAATTATCCCTGAAAGTAAAACAACAATCTAACATGACAAAAACAACCAACGACATAATAGAACAATCGTATAATTATTCATGTAATAATCATTATGTCAATTATGAGTATATTCATAAAAGAAAAGTAGTTGTTAGAAACAATTGTGTGATTAGTTTAACTTTCGAGGATAACCCAATAGAAATCAGTAAATTTATAAGAAAAATAAAAGCAAACCGATCGATTAGCATTGAATGTATATCTTATGGAGATACTGTTACCGATTTACTATATGCGTCTAAACAGTATTTAAATATCATGGAAAAATCAAAGGTAAAAGAATATTTGGAAAAAAAAAAGAATGGATTATTAGATACAACCTCGGTTATTATGCTAGAAGTGTATAAAAAAAGATGAGTTAGTTTTGCCGTTGCTTTTCACTACAAAGTGTTCCATCTATTGAAAATTCATATCATATATTTCTTTACAAATTTTTTTATTAGCAAAATCTATACCTATAAACCCCGGTTTATCGTTCCATTTTTTTATTTCTTTTATTTTAATTCGAAACCATATATTTGTAAAAAACGAAACTATTCTAGGAGGAATTACACCTTTCAATGGCACATAATTTAATTGTATTTCTAGTGTTTTATATCTATTATCATCATTGTTTTCTATTAAAAAATGTTTTATACTATCATTAACACTACATATATTTGTTAAACTCCAAGTATTGTTTACTAAAATGGATGAATTCGAATCTAATTTTCCCTTACATTTTTCATTACATAAACAATATTCAGGCATTGGGATAATTTTTCCCCTTAAGTTTTTTATAGGTTCATTTAAATTTATGTTTTGGTTTATTACAGGGCCTT
>CESO01007872.1_pt1 | contig 13597 bp, 12 predicted proteins | sample 356341 | NCBI WGS metagenome assembly CESO01 (sample SAMEA2621812, study PRJEB7988) | marine metagenome | biome: marine biome (ENVO:00000447); feature: deep chlorophyll maximum layer (ENVO:xxxxxxxx); material: "saline water (ENVO:00002010), including plankton (ENVO:xxxxxxxx)" | depth 35 m
GATAAAATATGTTCTCTTGTTGTTTTAGGTTTCATACCCATTACGTAATGCCTCTTTGTTTTAATCTTATAGCTTGTTCGTCCGGCGATAATAATGCCATTTCTGTAGATGTCAATTGTGTTACTGGATCTATTTTAGGCAAAGCCGCAGCTGCTGCTACTGGCTCTGGTTGTTTTGGTAAAGGTGGTGTTTTAATTTCTGATACTTGCGTAGCTGGTGCAAAAGTTTGATCTTCAAGCTTCACACCTGATTGAGTAGGTTCTGGATCAGTTGTAATGTCATAAGGAAAAGCGCCATTTAAATCACCGTCCTCTAATAAATCCATAATATCTTCTAGCTCACTTTCAGGAAACATATTTTCTTCATCAACATATAGATCTTTACCTTTCCTACCTGTTTTTTCTAAATTGTTTTCAAGTGTTTCAATTTTTTCTTCAAATCTTGGAATAGAAAAACTTAAAGGTTTAAATTCTCCATCTATAACGCTGTCAATTTGACCAGACGGCAATCTTCTTTCATCTGCCTCATCAAAAATAAAATCTTCATCTAATCCTATATCTGTCATTGTTTTAAATGCGTTGTAAATTCTTTGTTGTTCTCTCCAAGCAAATCTTTGTTGTTTAATAAAGTCGGATTCAATTTGTGCTTTAGTTCTATTTAATTTGTACATGTCACTTCCTTTAGGAGCTTCTGTTCTAATTTTTTTAAGATCAGATACAATAAATTCCATTGATCTTTTTAGATTTACTTTTTGTGGTTTAATACCAGTACCTAATCCTAGTAAAACATCTTCAAGATCATAGCTTTGTCCTGTGCCAGTTAATTTTTCTCTAAAGCCATAGTATAATTGTTTACCTGTTGTAAAAGCACCAGGTGCTACAGTCTCTAATAAATGCTGTGTGCTTTGTAAAAACTTTTCATTGAAATCTGCTAAATCACTATAAATTGCACCACCACTTTTTTTCTTATTATTTCTTATTTCAGATATTGTTTCGTAAAATATAGTTTTGTTTACAAATGGAGCTAAAAATTCTCCAAAAGGTCCATCTCCTGAAAAAGCAAAATCCATTAAAAATCTATCTATGCTTTGAGGATTCATTTTTTGTTCTTTTAATTTTGTAAAAGCTGCTCTAATAGGTCGAGTTACTGTATCATAGGGAAGGAAGGTAGATAAATCTACAACTTTAAATTCACCTTCATCATTAGGTTTTGTTACTGCAATTAAATTAGAATTTCTTTGAAATTCTGGAGCTACATATCTTCTATATCTATCCATTAAGTCTTCACTTATTCCTGTCACCGCTCCGTATATTCCTTTTGCAGCCATAGATGCACCACCAAGAGTTACAAACTGACCCATTAATCCTCTGTATCCCATTTCTCTTAACACAGGATCATCCGTAGCTATTTCTCTTAAACTAGTTCTCATACTTAAATAACTTGTTCTTGTCATTTCAGCAGGGAAAGATACGAAGTTACCAAGTGGTAATGTTCTTACTGCTTTAATAGCATCGGGTACCATACTATATGTTGGCATTGTATTTCTTACATACCATGCTGAAGCTTGTTTAACAGCTTCATCAAGATCCATTTTAGATCCATCAAATTTAGTTTTGCTTAATTTTTGTCCAGCCACCTCTCTAAACCATTTTTCCATTTTAGGTAAACTCTTACCAGAAAAATCTGTTAGATAAGATTTGTACCAGTTATAAGCATACCATTTCCAAACGTTATCTCCTCCTGCATAAACTCTACTAGCTGTTCTTAATAATCCTTTTGTCTCTAAATATTTTGTAAGTTGATCTGTATCTTTAATATTGTTTTTTCTAATAGCTCTTAACACAGCACCTAATTCAGCTGCAACTATGTTTTCATCTAATGCACCGTATTTAATTCCTTCATCTATATTTGCTAAAACTCTTTTCTCTGCTTCAGGTCCTAATTTTCCAGCATTAAAAATATCATCTACTGTCATTTGAATTGAGTTTTGTAATGAAGCTCTATTACCTAACAGTCCTCTGTTGATTACAAACATAGCTGCTGATGAAAAGTTTCTTGTTTGTGTAGCAGGAGACAATACAGTTTTACCATATTGAGCTGCAACTTTAAATTGTAGAAAGTTTTTGTACACAGGTAATTGTGCTAAAGCATCTAATGGTCCTTTAAGAGTTGTCATTCTATTAATCATATCTGCTGGGCCAAATAATTTACTTGCATCTGATTTTAATAAACCAAGTCCATCTATTTTTCCTACTCTTGTTACAGCTTTACCTAATTTATCTGCTGTAATTTCATATCCAAATTCAGCAGCTTCTCTTGTTTTAAATAATTGTTTAGACTGAACCAATGCTTGACCCAATCTATCAAACATAATTTTATTTGTGCTTTGCGTAGCTAAATTAGATACCGTTTGCAAAACAACATTTTTCATATTGTTTTCTTCACCCATTACTTTTCTAATTACATCGGGTAATTCTTCTCCTGTAGATATAACGTTATCTGATCTTAATTTCTTTTTAGATATTTCTGTAATAGTTTGAATAGGATCTCTGTTATCTGTTTTTGCAAATTCTATAATATCATTAACTTGATCTTTAGCTAATTTACTTCTAGCTACAGCTGCAGTTGTGCCATCTCTTCTAGCCATTTTTATAGCTGTTTCTTTTAAATCTTTATTTTTATTTATAACTCCTAGAGCAAATTTAACTGCATCTTTAAATTCTTTTGATGCTTCATTCACCGAGTAATTAGGATTAGTAAATACAGCATATGATTTTCTCATATAACCTTTAATATTATTTTCTAGAGATTCTTTTATTAAAGAATCACCAGGTAATAATTCTGCAAATGTTTTTTTAGTTTCTATTAATATTTTATTTAATGCTTTTGCTGCAGGTCTCAACTCTTTAGGTAAAGCAGATAAAGCTTTTTGATTTTTAAAATATTCTAATACATCATCAAGATGTTTATCTTGCAGTGATGGAGAAGCTAATTTACTATTGTATATTTTTTTAGAACCTTGCGCTAAATCATACGCTTTTTTTTCTAAACTATCTAATAATTTTTCTACTACTCTTGCTTTAGCTGTAATTTCTTTTTGTCCTCTTGTAGAAATAGCTGCAAGCTCTGGTGTAAATCTTGATATAGATCTTAAATAAGCTAAACCATTGTCTACTTTTTTTAATGAACTCTTTAATGGATTAGTGGAGTCAACACTAAACATTCTCCAGTTTTCAAATTTAGGTAACTCTACAGTTGTTTTAGTTAAACCTCCTACTTTACCTCTTGATACTAAAGGTAATAAAACTCTTGATGTAATTTGTGTTCCAATCGCTCCAGGCGCAGCTTGAATAGTTCTTCCTATTGCTGGTAAAACAACTTTATCTTTAGCTGCTAATTTAGATACAGGATTAATAACTGTAGCTTCAGCTACTTTACTTCCTATTTTTCCTACTGTTAATGTAGGTTTATATATTCCATATTTAAAACCTAAAGCTAATCCTTTACCTACAAGTGGTATACCACCACCAATAAGAGCTCCTTCTTGTCCATACTTTAATTTATTAATAAATCTAGCAGTAGCTAGATCTCTTCCCTCTAATCCTTTTTCATCTACTTTTTTTGTAAATAGTGTTGGCATATCTGCGTCAGACAATGCCATATCAGCTAGACCTAAAGATAACGCTCCTCTACCAGAACGCAAGGCTACGTTTGCTCCTGCTTTAAAATATTTATTTTTAATTTTACCTAAAGTTTTATTTGTAAGTTTAGATATATTTTTTAACTTTGAAACTTTATCAAGGTTTCCTAATATTTTAAAAGCAATGGTACTAGGTACACCATATTGAACTAGTAATGCACTAGAATCTCCTAAAAAAGTATTTGGATTACCATGTTTATTTAAAAACTTTCTAGTTGTTTCATCAAGTTTTTTTGTTAAGTTTGAATCAAAAACATAATCTATTCCTGCGGTACCAAATTCTAAAATTGATTTAACAGCACCCACACCACCTTTTACAATAGCTCTTTCTACTTCTCTAGCGGTGTCTCTTTGTTCATCTGTTTCTTTTATTACATCTTTATAAGGATCAGGTTGCCCTAATTCTTTTGCTTTCATTTCGTTGAATTGAATTATTGGACCAAAGCCAGTTGTAAATCTTAACCAAGATAATGGATTGTTAACTAATGTACCGGCTTTTTCTTCTAGTAAACCTTGCTCATCAGCATCTTGTAAGAGTGCTTTGAAATCCTTTTCTTTAGGGATTCTAAACATGTCAGACATAGATTATGCCTCCTGTGGTAGAACTAATTGTACTTGATATTTTTGATTGAACTGATCAACGTCAGTTTGTGTTCTAATTTGTGCAAAGTCTCCAAGCGCTTGATAACTATTTGCTAATAAAGTTACAATATCATCACCAATTTCTTTTGGTAATCTTGCTCTTATTTCATCATAAGATAACTGTTCTGGATTTACTGTCTCTTCAACATTAACGTCAGTCATACTTGTCGGAGTTTCAGTCATTATATTTACATCTTCAGTCACCGATCCACCTTCAGCAAATTGTTTTACAAATTGTTGTGTCATTGTAGCTAAATACTGCGCCTGTAAATCAGCTAATTTGTTTAAATATTCAGGATGATCCGCAGTAATTGGTTTGCCGTCACTACCTATTGCTGATTTAATTGCTTTTTTAGCTGCTCTGTTAGCTGATTTAATTAATTCTGTTTGTGAACCAAGTTTAAAGAAATCAGATACATCTAATCCTTTTAAAACATATAATTCTCTATCTTCATTATATTTTGCTGTAATTTCGTTTAATTTTTTTGTCTTTTCTTCTGGTTTTAAAGTTGTATCGTTATTAACATTTTCTCTTTTAGTTTCTGTTATTGAATCTAAAAGTATTTGTCTTGCTTTTAAATCACCTTGAGCTTTTTCCATACCTACTTTATATTCTACATCAGCAGCTGTTAATGTTCTTGCTAAATCTTCTCTTTGTTCCATAGCTTTTTGTTCTCTAGCATCCATTGATGTTCCAAGATCAACTCCTAATTTAGATAAAGGTTTTGAAGCTGCAGATAAAGTGCCTCCTAAAATACCACCTGTTTCTCCTGGTGCTCCTAATATATCTAGACCAGCACTAGCTATTCTTAAGTAGTCACCTCTAGATAAACCTTGTGTATTTCTTTCAGGTATTCTCTCTTTTATTGATTCGTAAATATCTACTACTCCAGAATAACCACCTGGGCCATCTACTAATCCTCTTTTGTTTGGCATACCACCATCAGCTAAACCTGAAGCGATCCCCGTTCCATAACTAGAAACACGTCCACCTCTAAACATTGGTCTTCTTAAAATTCTACTCATTATCCTCTAATTGCTCCCATTAATCCAGCTGCACCAATACCTAGTCCTAACAATTGTTGTGTAGCACTTGGTGGAGGTGTTGATTGAACTTGTGTTGCTGCCGGGAAACCACCGATAACTGATGCTAATTGTGGACCGACTAATCCTAATTGTGTGTAATCTGCAAACGCTGTTTCTCTAGCTGCTTCTTGGTCCGCTGCTAATCTTGCTTGATCTAATTGTCTTTGTTGACCACCCATTTGAGATTGATACGTACCTAAACCTTGTCTTGCAACTAAATCACCTGCCGCTGCTGCTTGTGCTTGTTGAAATCCTTGTTGTCTTAAATTTGCTTCAGACATTGCTCTAGCAATATCACCTGTTGCTTGGTATTCTCCAATTGATGCTGCTTCTCTACCACCACCAAAAGCACCAGCTTGCGCTGCTCTTTGTCTTATACCAGCTAAACCTTTTTGTTGTTCTCTATCCATAGCTGCAAGCGAAGTATCAATAACTTCTTGCTGATAAGGTGACATGTAATCTTTGTAAGCTTGTGGTCCTACTAAAGCATCTAAACCTGATGCAGCTGTAGCTGCTTGTTGTTCTAATGCTGATTGACCTTGTACAAATTGTCTACCTGTATATGTAGATGTAGGAATAGGTGTTTTAAGAAGTTCTAAACCTTTGTTAGTTATACCTAAACCGGCTGCTTCTACAAATGGTTCACGGAGTTGTCTTGTTATTGTTTCAGCCATTATTCTTTATCCTTTTTCTTTTTCTTTTCATTTAATTTTTTCTTTACTATACCAGTTCCTACTACTGCTGTAGTTCCAGCAGCTCCAACTTTACCTATATTTTTTAATATTTTTCCTGGACTTTTAATTAAGTTATCAGGATCTTCAGCACTTTTTCTATCTACAAAATCAAGTAAAGATTCTTTTTTAGGTTTTTTGTTTTTAACAAAAGCTTTACCTAATCCTTTTATCGCTAAAATAACACCCATTATACTTTTGCCTCCAGTTTGTGCATTGTTTCATACATACGTTTTGCTCCTTGGTTAACACTACCACCGCCTGCAGCTCTAACTGCATCGGCTGTCATTACAAATTCGTTCTTTGATAGTCTTGCAGGAACATCATCTGCTTTTTCTTTAGTTCCTTCAGGTATAAATCCACCACCTCTCATATCTTTATCCATACCTGTATTCAATAAATTTTTATTCATTATACCACCTTCAGCTTTTTTACTAAAGGTATCAATTACTTCATCATATCCAGCGTAAGGCGTATCATAAGGACCCATTCCAGCTCCTTCATCAAATCTTGTAAAAGTTTCTGCTCCTTCATCTAACATTCCTGAAGCTTTTAAACCTTTCATTCCACTTATAGAATCTCTATTTGCATCACTTATAAAGTAAGTGTTATCATCTAATTTTTCTACTATACCTTCTTCGACTAAACTATCTAAAGTTTTTTTACCTTTTTTTGATTTAGCTGTAACTTGTAATTCAAAAGAAGCTCCCGTGTCCTCTGCATAATCTGAGCTTCCTCTTAATTCTACATCATCAGTCATTCTTGATAATCTGTTAACTACCATAGTTTTTAATTTTGATAGTCCTTGCATACTACTTTTTATACCAGCTTTACCCAATTCCATTAATGCACCAACTTTACCACCACCAGCCATACCAGATCTAGCTTGTCTTAAATATGATGCAAAATCCATAGGTTCTAATCCTTGTTCTTCCATTTCAAAAACATATTGCTCATACATTTCTTCTATATCATCTTTGTATCCTGATGCTACTTGTGTTCCTTTTATACCTTGTCCTTGACTCATATCATCAAAAGCTTCTCTTGCTTTTTTAGCTGCATCTTCTGGTGAGAAACCTAAATCTAAAAACTCTTCAAAAAGTTTTTCTAAAAGTTCATCGTTTTGAGCGTTAGATACTTGTTCTCCATACTCAACGCCTTGATCTCTCATTAAATCCATAATACCTAAATCGTCTACTTGTTCTTCTATTTCTACTTCACCACCTCTAGCAAATCTTTTAAACTCTGTTGGTTCCATTTCTCCAAAACTTCTACCATATGCTTTTTGAACGCCGTCCATTGCAGTTGCTAAATGACCAGCTAAATTATCTTTATCTTCTTTTTCGGGAAAATTAAATACAAATTGACCTTTTTCATTTTTTGTTATAACAGGTTCTCTTTCCTCTTCATCTTCTTTATCTTTAGAAAAGAAATTTTTCATAGAAGCTTTAGCACCTTTATATCCTCTTGACACATTTTCTAAATAATTTTCGTCATCAAATATACCAAGTCCTTCTGCAAACCCTATTCTACCACCACCTGCGTAGCCATATGTATCTAACATTGTATTAACATAATCATCATCATAACCAGCATTTTTATAAATACCAAAAATTGCATTTCTTCTATCTACTTTACTAGCTACACCTTGTTCTAATAAATTTTTATTATACTGATCTATTTCATCTTGTCTAATTTCTGCAAACTTTGCAGATTGATCTAATGCTGTTTGTGCACCTATTGTTTTTACTGCACCTAAATTTCTTACAGCAGCATCTCCTTTGCCTGCTATATTAGCTAATTTTTCTGTAAAACTTAAAGCAGTTCCAGCATCGCCAACAGGTGCAAATTTTGTAGCAACTTGTCCTAACCCGCCTGATATTGCTCCAGGAGCCGCTGCTAAAATTCCTGCTCTTAATGGATTACCTTGTTCATCTGTAGCTGCAGACGTTGCTGCTGCTATTAATCCTCTTTGTGCTAATGCTGTTCCCAGTCCACTACCAAATGCTTTACCTGCTATTCCAGGTCCAAAACCTGCTGCAATATAAGGTAAGAACGGCCTAATCTCTTTAGGTATAATCTTCTTTGCTATTTTACGAACTGGTCTGAATACTTTTTTAAAAAATCCCATAATTTTTATTGTGTTATATAAGTGAAATGCAAGATGGCCACTCTTGATTTAAGCCAGTATCTTTCATTTTACTTGTTTTTTTACCTCTAGTCAATCTAGAATATATTACTACCTGCTCCTAAATTTATCTCTTCTACGGTTAATTTAACGTCTCTTCTTATGTGTTCTGCTTTAGTAGCTGTATCTGTATTTTGTACATCTGCTAATGCTTCTGCATCGGACATATACTCTTGACCTGTTTCCATGTTAGTTAAAGTAATTTCACATTTAGGTGTAATGACTGGTACCTTTTTACCATTAATTACTTCGTATCTAACTGAAGCTTCTGTCTCTACAAATGACATTATCTGTCCTCTCTATTTATTTCTAATATTGATGCAACCACGTCCACCGCTCCGCTAGCCGCTTGCACTTTTAGTATCTCATTTTCTTCCATAATCAAAGGTTCTGTTAACACTTGTTCTTTTAAACCAGAAGTTAAATTAACGTCATTGTCAATTACAAAAGCTGTGCCTGATGCATTAGTTAAAGTTACTTTTACAACTGCTGTACTTGCAGCATCCTCTGCCACGTTTATAGATTTAACAATAGCTCTAGAGTTAGAGGGTACTGTATACAAAGTTGTAAGATCTGTATTAGTTAAACTTACTTTATCATTTTTATATATATTTGCCATTTATCCTAATCCAAAGAAAGTGTATCTTTCAGAGTCTTCTTTTAATTGTGTTAAATATGTAGAGTTTAATTGTTCTATAATATTAGTTAATGCTTTATTAATTTGTCTTTGATTATCTTCACTATATTCTTTTTTTGGTTCTGGTAATCTTACTACTACTTTAGTCATTATCTTCTTCCATCTGGTTGTAGGTCAGCTTGAAATGTACCAAATCTCCAAGATTGTCCTGATCCTGTATTTTCAATTTTAAGCGCAGCATATCTACCACGAGCTCTTGTATCTACTTTAGTCGTAGTTGAAGTAATTGTAAAGGGACTTAAAGCTGTATTTGTATTAGGATCTGCAGGGTAATCCGCTACAGAAATAGTAACTTGTGCATCTCCTACTAAATTTTTAAAGTTAGGTAGAAATCTTCTCATAGCTAAAAAGTATTCTCCAATACCTTGATCTGTTTGTAAAGCAAAGTCATAAGATTGTGCAAAAGAAGTTAACACTGTTGTACTTCCATTTGGATTAATTTGATCTGTTCCTATTTCATGTTCAAACAATACACTTTGCCCTAATCCTGTTTCACCTATGATTGCAGGAAAAGTTCCTGTGTTAGAACTATTAAATGCTGTTGCATAAGGTCTAGGATATACTAATGAATCAATCCAAGTTGTTCTAATTGAATTTGTGTTTGTACCTGTGTACCAATTACCCATAGGAACGGGTTGAGTTGTTTGTCCGTAGTTGTAAACTACATATCTATTATTAAAATCAGATCCTGTTGATGGATACCACCAAACAACTTCTGTAAATAAATTATTAATACCTGCATTAATTTGTTGACCTTTAGTTGTATCAATATCATCAAATACATAATCTTCTACACTACAAGGTAAAGTATTAACTGTACCATCAAACGAGAAGAAACCATTATTACCCATCCAATAAGCAACACCATCAATTTCAATTGCAGCGTTCTGTCCTATTAATCCACAGTTAGTTCCTACTTGTTCAAAGCCAAATGTAAAAGGCGCACCTACAAATTTCATTGTGTATAATGCATTGTCAGTCCATACTAGAATATTTTCTTTTGCAACCAAAGCTCCTACAATTTTTGTACCATCTTGTAATCTTTGTGAACCTGCTGTGTTAACAGCTTCTATGGTATATTCATTAATACTTTCATCAGCAGAAAATCTAATAAACATATCATCTTGTGTAGATGGAGTTCCAATAGTTATTTCAGTTCCAAAATGAATTAAGTGTCTTGTTGTTGGTGAAATTAAAGTTGTTCGTGTTGCAGTTGGATTATTTGTAGTTAAAAAAGTAGTTGTAGTTGTTGATGCTCTTGTTGTAAATCTAGCCGCGATCCCTGCATTCCAAGTAAATGTTTTACCATTTAATATTGTCGCTACAAGAACTTGTCCAAAAGAATTAAGTGACCAAAGGCCTGGTTCTAATGTAACCGTTGATGCTTCAACCGCACTACCAAATCCTGTAAAATTAGTTGCGTTTTGAACAACAGCGTTGGTACTATGTGCTTGACCATTTGATGTACCAGGAGTTGCTGTTCCATTTGTGCCTCTAGTAATACCTAAAAATTGTGTAGAATTTTTTGATGTATATGTAATTAATTCATTTGCTATTGCAATTGTTCCTGCAGTTGGAAAATCAGTAGTTGAATCTACAGTAACAGCGGTCCCCGACCCACCTGTACCAGCAGTATCTGCGCTTAGTGATCCATTTAATTCTGTTTGTACAACACCGGTAATTGTTCCACCATAGTTACCAATACCAAAACCATAACCATAAGATTGTTCTGCTGGACCCACAGGCTCGTAAGGTTTTAAAGTAATACTACCACCCGTTGATACTGTACCCGTTGCAGCTGATCCCATTGTAATTGTAAAAGTTGTTGGAGTTGGAACGCTAATAACTTGAAACTTCTTATCTTCAAAATCTGATGCTGAAAAACCTGTACCACTTGGTAAAGTTACAGCATCAAATAAAACTATACCACCTACATTTATTCCATGTGCGGCTGAAGTTGTTATAGTAACAGTTGTTGTAGAATTTGTTGAAAGTGTTGCACCTGTGATACTAGTTTTTAAAGGTGTAATATCAAAAAGTTGACCTTCAAAATAAACTAATAAAAATTTGTCTGTACCTAATGCTACATATCTATTGCCTTCTAAATCTACAAAAGCAAATTGTTTTCTAACTACACCTACAATAGTATCTCCAAGTAAAGACTGCCAACCACCAACTTTTTCTGGTAGTCCATATCTAAATCTAACATTATCTGAATCAACCCAACGACCTACTGCACCAACAGTAGTATCCTGTTTGTCAATTCCTGGCGCAAATTTAATTTGTTGAAGAGCCATATTTTAGCTCCTATGCTGTGTTTGTTTTATAAGCCCAACCTCTAGTAGCGTCTACATAAACTAAAGTAATAGATTGACCATTTGTAGTTAATGTAAGATTACTAGTACCTGTATTAATAGGTTGACCATTTCTATCTACTATTAAATTATTAGATCCAAAAGTTCCTCTTGTATCTATAATACTAACTTCATCACCTACAGCTGGCGAAGCAGGTAAAGTTATTGTAATTGGGTTAGCTGTTGTATTTGCAAAAATTTGTGCTCCTGCAACTGCTGTATAAGGAGAATTAGAATCAGTTATAGTTGCATAACCTTTTTCAATAATTCTAGTTGTTGTATTTGTTCCATCAGAAACACAAAGTAAAGATGCTCCTGGAGGTACAGGTTGAGCTGTACCACTAGCTGTTAAAACACTTAAAGTATTATTAGCAGTGCCTCTAACTGTTTCATCACTTATAATCCAAACTCTTTCAGAACTAGCTGGCATTGTTAAAGTTCTAGCACCACCTAATGTTCCAGATAGTTTTAAATAAATATTTTTACCATTTGATGTTGCACCATCTGTTAAATCTAAAGTTACACTAGCTCCAGCCATATTAATATCTAAATAGCCACTAGCGCTTTGTTCTAATATTTGTAAATTTGTATTTGTTATAGTACCCCAAAGACCAGCTTTTTCACCGGTTGCTACTATTTCTAATTTAAGATCTGATGAGTATGTTGATGCCATAATTTTAACTTGGATCTATTGGTGTCCAAACCATATTTGCTCCTGGTATAATTTCATTCCACGTAATTACACCTACGTCGTTAGTACTTAATGTCAAACCAGCTTTAGTTGGATTTACTAAAGCAGTTCCTGTTACTGTAACATTTCCAGTTGCTAACGTCAATGCGTTTCCTGTAACCGAAGCATTAGCGTCTGCCGTTACTGTAAATGAGCCTAAACCTAGCGATGTAGCATTACCTGTAACGGTAAAATTAGAATCTCCTGTAATGGTTAAAGTACCAAAACCTAAACTTAATGGATTAGGAGTTGCATCTTCCGTAATAGCATCTGCTATAATACCTACACTACCAATTGAAATACTTAATGCGTTACCAGTAGTTGATACTAGTACATCAGAATCTGGTCCTGATGTAGCGAACGGTAATGCTGATATTGCGTCAAATCCTAAACTCATAAATAATCCTTAAAAGGAGACTGTAGGTATGGTGGAGTACAGCCCCCATTTAAAGATTATATTACTTTTTAAACCAACTTGGAAGTCCTAAATGAGGTCTTGTATCATTTATGTTTTTATCCGCATCTTTAGATTTTTGATCATTATAGTGCAGAAAAACTTGAGCACAGTTATCTCCTTTAAATTCTTCTCTCCAGTGTTCTAATTCCATACCTCTATAAACTAACATATCACCAGGTTTTAGATTAACTAAAATACCTTTGTTATTACTAGAAAATGTTAATTTTTTACCATCTGGTGCACCTACATTTTTCTTTGGTTCTAAATGTATTGGCCAAGGATCACCACCTAGGTTAAGTGTTGTAGATATTTCACAACTAAATCTATCTTTGTGTCTTTCCAAGATGTCACCAGCTTTATATATTCTAGCATAAGAATAAGTTGGATTTAATTTAAGTCCTGTTTTCTTTTCCATAATAGGTAAAGTTCTCATCAATAATGTTTCCATAGCTACATCTGCATAATGAGAATAAGTATTTTTAACTTGTGGATCTGACCACGTTCCCCATTCTGTTGTAAACTGTGAGATATACCTTTGATCAAATAAAGTTCTAGCAACAGTTCTTTTAAGTAAGAAGTAATTGTAAACAAATTCAGCTATGTCTTTAGGTACAGCTTCTTTAATAACTATATATTTATTTTTTTTGAAGCTCATTTAATACTCTTTTCTTTTGATATTGCTGTTTCAACAACTTTAATATTCCAATGTATAAATCTAAATGGTTCTATTCCAGCATCTACTGCGAACTCGTGTGGAACATAACCTGGAAATATAATCATCGTTCCTGGTTTAGGTTTGTAATGCACTTGACTTGTACCCAGTGTAATTTGTGATTGATCTTTTGAAGGTAACTTTGTCATCTCTGCACCAGGTCTTGGTTCATGAAAAATAGGGTAAGATGTTTTATCACTACATTTTAAAAAATAAAATCCTGATACATGTTGATTCCAATGTTGATGTGTAGCATGATGACCACCACCTCTTTTACTAAATTCTTGTACCCAAAATTCT
>CESO01036592.1_pt1 | contig 13597 bp, 11 predicted proteins | sample 356341 | NCBI WGS metagenome assembly CESO01 (sample SAMEA2621812, study PRJEB7988) | marine metagenome | biome: marine biome (ENVO:00000447); feature: deep chlorophyll maximum layer (ENVO:xxxxxxxx); material: "saline water (ENVO:00002010), including plankton (ENVO:xxxxxxxx)" | depth 35 m
ATCAAGCGTTATATTGATTTATTGGCATTGCATAAAATGAACGTTTTACACTGGCATTTGACTGAAGACCAAGGTTGGCGAATAGAAATTGAGCAATACCCTAAACTAACTGAAATAGGGGCTTGGCGTACTCAAAAAGATGGAAGCATTTATGGTGGTTTTTACACCAAAGAAGATATTAGAGAAATAGTTGCTTATGCTAAGGAAAGACACATCACAGTTGTGCCAGAAATAGAATTACCCGGACACTCTCTTGCCGCTCTAGCATCATACCCCCAGCTATCTTGTACAGGCGGACCTTTTGAGGTTGAAAACGATTGGGGTGTTTTTAAAGACATCTATTGTGCAGGTAACGATTCTGTCTTTATGTTTTTGGAAAATGTGCTAGATGAGGTTTTGGAATTATTCCCCTCTAAGTATATCCATATTGGAGGTGATGAAGCCCCAAAATATAGGTGGGATAATTGCAATAAATGTAAAGCAAGAATGAGAAATGAAGGCTTAGACGATTCTCATCAATTACAAAGCTATTTCATTACTAGGATAGAACGTTATTTAAACAGTAAAGGTCGTCAGATTATTGGTTGGGATGAAATTTTGGAAGGCGGCTTAGCACCATCTGCCACAGTTCAATCTTGGCGAGGTATGGACGGAGGGATAGCAGCCGCAAAAAGTGGGCATTACGCTATTATGTCACCCACTTCACACGCTTATTTTGATTACGATTTAGACGCTATTGATTTACAGAAGGTCTATTCTTTTGAACCAATTCCATCGGTTTTATCAGAGGAAGAAGCTCAATTTATTTTAGGTGGAGAATGTAATATGTGGAGTGAAAGAGCTCCGCAAGATTTAGTCGACAGTAAGGTTTTTCCAAGGCTATTGGCTATGTCTGAGGTCTTATGGACTACAGCCCCCAAGGACTACCCTAATTTTTATAAAAAAGTGCAAAAACATTACGATATCCTTGATGCTTTTGGAGTAGATTATGGTTACGAAAGTGTGCCAATTACCTCTCATTGTGAATACAAAAATGGGCAATTTGAATACCGTTTATTTTCGGCTACACCTGACATAACTTTAGAATATAGACTCGACAATTCGGATTGGAAAAGTTATTCAGAATCCTTTTTTGTTTCCAACAGTGTTTTAGTTGAAGCTAGAGGCTTTAAAAATGGAAAGCCTTATGGCGAATATAAACAGTCTGTAAACAAGCATATAGCTAATGGTAAGAAGGTGAGTTATGCCGTTCCTTTTAGCCCCAATTATCCAGCCAAAGAAGAGCTTACTTTGACCGACGGTCTATTAGGTAGTAATACTAAATTCAGAGATGGGCGTTGGCAAGGTTTTTATGGTGAGTCTTTGGATGTACTAATAGATTTAGAAGAAGAACAAACTATTAATACCATAGATGTAGGTTGTTTTCAATACAACCTATCGTGGATTTTAATGCCAAAAAGTATCCGAATTTATTCTTCAGATGATGGTATAAATTTTGAAAAATTAGTAAGTTTCCAAAATACCATTTCGCCACAAAAAGAGGGGCAGTTTAGGCACCAATACAGTCTATTGTGTTCGGCAAGAACGAGATATATTCGTCTTGTAGCAGAAAACTTTGGAATCTTGCCCGATTGGCATCCAGCAGCAGGTTCACAAGCCTGGTTATTTGTAGATGAAATAATGATTCGATAAATTCGCAATAATGAAAAAAGTAAGCGCAGGAATAGATATTGGGGGAACAAACACTGTATTTGGTTGGGTGGAGTCTAACGGTGATTTTCTATGGAGAGGAAGCATTAAAACGACAGATTATAAAGACCCTCAAGAATTGGTTAAGCAAGTGTCAAAACAGTTGCTAGAAAATTTGGCAGAAAACGAAGCTATAGGTATTGGTATTGGTGCGCCCAATGGCAATTACTATAAAGGGACTGTAGAATTTGCCCCCAATTTGGATTGGCCTAACTTCGTACCTCTTAAAGATTATTTCCACGACTATTTTGATATGCCTGTTATTGTCACCAATGACGCTAACGCTACGGCCATTGGAGAAATGGTTTATGGAAGTGCAAAAGGAGTCAATAACTTCATTATGGTTACTCTTGGTACAGGTTTAGGAAGTGGAATTGTTACTAACGGTCAAGTAGTATATGGACACGATGCTTTTGCAGGTGAGTTAGGTCATGTGATTGTTGAGGAAGGTGGACGAAACTGTGGTTGTGGGCGCAAAGGTTGTTTGGAAACCTATGCTTCTGCTACGGCAATTAGCAGAACCGCTCACGAATTAACGTCTAAAGAGTACAGTTCATCTCAAGTGTTTGAGGCGGCTAATAATGGAGAACAATGGGCATTAGAGGCTTTTGATTTTACGGCTAGAAAGCTTGGAATGGCATTAGCTAATGCTGTGGCTATAACTAGTCCTAGAGTAATCTATCTTTTTGGTGGATTAGCTCAAGCAGGAGATATTTTGTTCAAGCCTACTAAACAACACATGGAAGATAATTTATTGAGTGTATATAAAAACAAAGTCCAAATTTTACCCTCTTCACTAGATGGTGCTGACGCTGCTATCTTGGGAGCTAGTGCTTTAGTGTGGAAAGAAATCAACTAAAAAGATGAAAAAAATTTACTTTTTAACCCTTGTCCTATTTGTAGCTTGTCAGCCTACAGAAAAACGATTTATAGATTATGTAAACCCTTTTATTGGAACAGGAGGGCATGGGCATACTTATCCTGGAGCAGCCTCTCCATTTGGAATGGTTCAGTTAAGCCCTGACTCAAGACTAGAAGGTTGGGACGGATGTGGCGGATATCATTATTCGGATAGTATTATTTACGGCTTTTCGCATACCCATCTTAGCGGTACAGGTATTTCAGATTATGCCGATGTGCTATTGATGCCAACTACAGGAGAACTTTTACTTACAAATGGCGCAGATGGAAGTCAAGGGTATAATTCCTCTTTTTCTCATGACAAAGAGATTGCCCAAGCAGGTTTTTATCAGGTCCATTTGGAGGATTACGGAGTTGAGGTTGAGCTAACCGTTAGCCCAAGAGCAGGTTTTCATCGATATACTTTTCCTAATGATGACGAGGCACAAGTGGTGTTGGACTTAGACCATAGAGATAAGCTAACAGACGTCTACCTTGAACAAGTTGATAGTGTCACGTTTAAAGGGTATCGTTATTCGCACGAATGGGCGACCGATCAGCGCATTCATTTTTACGCTCAATTTTCTTCACCTATTCAAGACGTTACATATCGTTCGGATAGTTTAGTTGTAGGCTTGAAGTTTGGCAAATTAGACAATCCACTACTAGTAAAAGTGGGTATTTCGGCAGTAGATATATTAGGGGCTCAACAGAATGTAGAGCAAGAAATACCCCATTGGGATTTTGATAAAACCAAGCACACTGTACAGAATGCATGGGAAAGCAACCTTTCTAAAATACAAGTGCATGGAAGAGATGAAGATCACAAAACGATCTTTTATACCGCCTTGTACCATTCTTTACTTAACCCTAATATTTACATTGATGTGGATGGAAGATATAGAGGCATGGATATGAACATTCATCAAGACTCTACCGATAATCATTACACTATTTTTTCACTTTGGGACACCTTTAGAGCTACCCACCCATTATTCACACTTATAGAACAAGAGAAAACGAATGAATTCATCCGTACTTTTTTAAGACAATATCAGCAGGGGGGGAAATTACCTATTTGGGAATTAGCAGCCAATTACACCAATTGTATGATAGGCTATCACGCTATACCTGTTATTGCCGATGCTTATGCTAAAGGCATTCGAGATTATGATGTAGAAAGAGCTATGGACGCTATGATATACAGCGCTAATTTGGATACTGATGGCTTAGAATTTTATAAAAACAAAGGCTTTATCGCTGCAAGTGATGAACCTGAATCTGTTTCAAAAACGCTTGAATATGCTTATGACGATTGGTGTATTGCTATGATGGCAGACTCTTTAGGTAGAACGGATGTTGCTAATGACTTTTATCAAAGAGGTCAATATTATAAAAATTTATACGACCCTTCAACAGGTTTTTTAAGAGCTAAAGTCAATAACAATTGGTTTGGTCCTTTTTTAGCCGATGAGGTAAATTTCAATTATACCGAAGCTAATGCTTGGCAATATTCCACTTTTTCACCCCAAGATATTCAAGGGCATATTGAGCTGATGGGAGGACCACAAAATTTAGAAAAACACCTAGATAGTTTATTTACTGCCGACAGTCAAACCTCAGGACGAGAACAAGTAGATATAACAGGACTTATTGGACAATATGCCCATGGCAACGAGCCGAGTCATCACATGGCTTATTTGTACAATTATGTAGGCAAGCCTCATAAAACACAAGAAAGAGTGCGCCAGATTATGGAAGAGCAATACAGCGTCTATCCCGATGGACTTTCAGGCAATGAAGATTGTGGACAGATGTCGTCTTGGTATGTGTTGAGTGCTATGGGTTTTTATAGCGTTACGCCCGGATTAGATTACTATACAATAGGCACACCCATGTTTGATCAAGCTCAAATTAAATTAGAAAACGGTCAAACTTTTGTTGTGAGAGCCGATAAACTTAGTCCTAGAAATAAATACATACAGTCGGCCACTTTAAACGGACAGAATTATGCTATGAGTTATATTCAACACAGTGATATTATGACTGGTGGTGAGTTGATTTTCTTGATGGGTGATGAGCCTAGCGACTGGGGTAGCCAAAGTATTCCGCCCTCATCCATTACCAACAACCCTTTAACACCTGTGCCATTCTTTATGGCAGAGAGTCAGACCTTTACGGATAGTCTTGTGGTTGAATTAGGCACAGCCCAAGAAGCCATTATTCGTTATACGTTGGATGGCAGTCAGCCTACTTTGGAGTCACCTATATACAGTTCGCCTATTGTTTTATTTAAAGACGCTCTGATTAAGTCAAAAGCCTTTTCTTCTAATGGTGAAAGTCAAGAGGTGTCGGCACCTTTTTATAAAATTGATGGTAGCAGAAGTATAAGCATACAAAGCGAATACGCCAATCAGTATGCTGCGGCAGGAGATAAGACCTTAATCGATTATTTGCGAGGAACGGGCAGTTATAGAACAGGTAGTTGGCAAGGGTATAGAGAAAATTTGGAAGCTACGGTAGATTTGGGAACGATCAAGCCTATTGATTACTTGGCTATTGGTTTTTTACAAGATATTAAATCTTGGATTTTTTACCCTCCTCAAGTGGAGTTTCTCGTTTCTGAAGATGGTCAAGATTTTCGTTCTATTGGAATAATAAACAACACTTTTTCGGATGAAGAATACGGTTCTTTTCATCAAGATTTTGCTACTCAAGTAAATGTATCCGCTCGATATGTAAAGGTCAAGGCCAACAATTATGGGGTATGTCCAGATTGGCATTTAGGAGCAGGAGGTGTCACTTGGCTATTTACCGATGAACTTATCATCAAGTAGTTATTTAACCATTTATTAATCTTGGTTCAACATTCTAGTAACACTATTGAAACACTTTTGTAATGTAAAAAATTATAAAAATGTATTGGAAAGATGAACTCGATGCCCTGTATCAAAAGAACTCATACGGGAAGCGACTTTGGAAAGAATTAGTAGGCAACCAAGTCGAATTATTATTAAGAAACAACCTAAGACAGGTAGGAACTATTTTGGATATTGAAGAAACTAATGAAGGCATGCAATTGCACTTTAGAACTTCTGGAAATTCTGATGATAGTATGTGGGTATTAAGTCAAAAAGACATTAAATACGTAGATCCATATTTAAAATAAGGACTGTTTAAACTAAACAGCCCTTATCTTATGCATTCCTTTAGTACTCTTCAACTAAATATTTGATGAGGTCAGTAGTGGTAACTATACCTGCTAATTTATCTTCTTCTAAAACAGGTAGAGAATGAAATTCATTTTGGGATAGGATGGTAGCCACATCGTAAATGGTATCGTTTTTTTGAACCACTTTAACGTTTTTAGTCATGACTTGCTTTATATTTAATCCATCATATAGGGCTGTTGTTAGCTCATCTCCATCTACTGTATTAACGAAAGAGATTTTTTGTAAATCTACTTTACTAAGCATACCAATCACTTTCTCCCCAGACACTACAGGTACATGGCGGATTTTTCTATCTTTAATGATGTTGCTTACTTCTTGAATGGATTGAGTTTTGTTTACAGTAATGATGTCGTTAGACATAATCTTTGAAATGGGTGTTCTTTTTTTCATTGTTTTCAATTTTAAATATGAGTTAATAAATGCGTTAATCATAAATGAAATGGATAGGCTAAGGGGGTGCGTTTCTGCAACTAAGTTAAGAAATCACAGAGATAAACGAATATGATTTAAATCATCTTATAGTTTCAGGCAGACATTTTTTGGTTCAGTAAAAAACTCTAAGGATTTGAAGCCTCCCTCACGTCCTACGCCTGAGTCTTTCATACCGCCAAATGGGATGCGTAAGTCACGCATCATCCACGTATTTATCCACACTATGCCCGAGCTAACCTTAGCGGCTACTCTATGACCTTTGCTAATGTCTTGAGTGAATATACTAGCGGCTAAACCGTAACGTGTACTGTTGGCCATCTCAACTACATGATCCTCATCTTTGAAAGGCATAATGCTTACCACAGGCCCAAATATTTCTTCTTGATTGGTATGACACAGATGGTCTAACCCCTCAATAATTGTAGGAGCAATATAATAGCCTTGACTTAATTCCCCATCTAAAATCACACGCTCACCGCCACATAAAATTTGACCGCCTTCCTCTTTGGCGAGTTCTATTTTCTCAAGAATTTTGTGCATATGTTCTTTGGAGACTACCGCACCGAGGTCGTTATTTTCTTTAGGGTTACCCACTTTCAGCTGTTTGGTTTTTTCTACAAAAGCGGCTTTGAATTTTTCGTAAATACTTTCCTCAACAAATAGCCTAGAACCACACAAACAGATTTGCCCTTGATTTCTAAAAGAGGCTTTTACGGCCATATCTAAAGCGTCTTCAAAATTAGCATCCGCAAAGACGATGTTGGGGTTTTTGCCACCTAATTCTAGGGATAGCTTTTTAAACATAGGTGCTGCTACCTCGGCAATCTTAGCGCCGGTTACTGTTCCGCCTGTGAATGAAATGACGGGTGTATCGGGATGACTACTTATAGCCGCACCAACCTTATGGCCATAACCATGAACAATGTTGAGCACACCTTTTGGGAAGCCTACTTCTTGACAAATTTCACCAAGTAGATAAGCGGTATATGGGGTTACCTCAGAAGGTTTTGCAACAACGGTATTACCTGCTGCTAGGGCAGGGGCTATTTTCCAAGTAAACAAATAGATAGGCAAATTCCAAGGGGATATACAGCCTACCACTCCGATAGGTTCACGAGCAGTATAGTTTATGGCTTTGCCATCCATATCGTGCATTTGCGAGGCAAAATGCAAGGATGCGGTAGCATAAAAGCGTAAATTTTCTGATGCACGAGGGATGTCCACTTGTTTGGCTAACCATTCTGGTTTACCATTATCTTGACTTTCAGCCGCTACCATCTCATCAAAACGAGCTTGAATTCCGTCAGCTAAACGCATCATATGGTCGTGGCGTTCTTGTTTGCTTAACCCACTCCAATACGGAAAGGCTCTTTTGGCAGCTTCAACTGCTAACTCAACATCTTCCTTGTCGCTATCAGCTATATGGGAAAAAACCTGGCCATTTACAGGGCTTTCATTTTCAATGAATTGTTTGGATAGAGCCTCTTGTAGCTGACCATCAATGTAGTTGAGTATTTTTTTCATAGTAGTAATTTTATAGTGTGCCAGTACGTCCGCCATCTACAGGGACGTTAATTCCGTTGATGTAGTCAGCAGCAGGAGAACATAAAAAGGCAATAGCATTTGCCACTTCATCGGCCTCACCAAAGCGAGATGCAGGAACGGAAGACAACATCGTGTTGGCTATTTCTTCTTCGCTCACCTTTTGGTTTTGTGCTTTTTTACCAATCAGCGTTTTGAGTCGGTTAGTATTGGTAAAACCGGGCAAAACATTATTGACTGTAACGCCATATTGCCCCAATTCGTTGGCCATTGTTTTGGCCCAACTGGCAACAGCACCTCTAATGGTATTAGAAACGCCCAAGCCGTTAATGGGGACTTTTACAGATGTAGAAATAACATTTACGATTCTGCCAAAACAAGCTTTCTTCATACTTTCTACTACAGCTTGAGATAAGATTTGGTTACAAACCACATGCATTTTAAATGCTTTTTCAAAATCATCGCTTTGGGCTGAGGTGATAGGTCCACCAGCTGGTCCACCCGTATTATTTATGAGTATATGTATGTCTTTATTTTCTAGCTCTAGAGCCACATCTCTTACGCTATTCACGTCAGAAAAATCAGCGCATAAATAATCGTGTTTTTGACCTTTACTTGCATCTAGTTCGCTCTTTACTTTTTGGAGTTTTTCTTCATTTCTAGCCAAAAGAAATACAGTAGCGCCCATTTTAGCAAGTGCCTGAGCAGTAGCTTTTCCGATTCCTTGAGTGCTACCACAAACAAGGGCGTTTTTTCCTAATAAGTCTAAATCCATAGCCCCAAAAATAGCCAAATTTGTGTAACTTGCTGAACAAACAAAACGATTACTTATGTCATTCAAAGCACCTTTTAACTTACATCAGTGGATAGCAGATAATAGAGATTTGCTTAAGCCACCCGTTGGGAACAAAAATTTATACGTAGAAGCTGGAGATTTTATTGTTATGGTAGTTGGAGGCCCAAACGCCAGAAAAGATTATCATTACAACGAAACAGAAGAGTTATTTTATCAAATCGAAGGAGATATTATCGTTAAAATTCAGCATGAAGGAAAGGCGGTTGAAATCCCTATTAAAGAGGGAGAAATGTTTCTTTTGCCAAGCAAAATTCCACACTCTCCTATTAGGTCGGAAGGTTCTGTAGGTTTAGTTATTGAAAGAAAAAGGGGCGAAAATGACAAAGACGGTTTAATGTGGTTTTCTGATACTGCTAATGAACTTCTGTACGAGGAATACTTTCATTTGACTAATATTGAGAAAGATTTTTTACCTGTGTTTAAACGCTTTTACACTAATGAAAAACTAAGAACATGCCCAGCCACAGGCGAGGTAATGGAAGTAGATGACAGGTACTTATAAAATTATACGATGCGAATAAACGGACATGGACATATCTTGCCGGAGCCTTCTCAGATTCCTAAGTTTATGAAGGACAAGAAACTGTTTTGGATTGATGACAACAAAAAGTTCATGAGGCAAGGCGATTGGTCAAGACCAATAAACGATCCTAGTTTTTTTATACAGGACAAAATAGAATGGATGAATCAATACAACATTGACCATAGCGTGATGTTGTGTTTGTCGCAGCTATATTGTAACGGTTGGGAAAAACAAGACTGTGCTGATGGTATTCGTTTTCAAAACGACTTCAATGCTTCTGTTCAGAGCGAACACCCCGATAAGTTTACGTGTGGATTTGTGGTTCAACCCCTATATATGGATCATGCCCTCAAAGAGATTGAACGCTGCGTTAATGAACTTGGTTTAAAAGTCCTTTGTTTGCCAACTCATTTTTTAAACGCACAAGGAGAATGGCTATCTACTGCTGAATCGGATGTTGACCCTATATTCGAATTAGCTAACAAATACGGCTTAGCTCTTCAAATTCACCCTTACGATGGTGAGAAAATGATTGCTTTAAAAAATCAGTATTGGAGATTTCATTTAGTTTGGATGATGGCGCAATGTGCGGACACCTTGCACCTTTTTACTCTGCGAGATTTGCCCAATAAATACCCCAATATACGAACAAGTTTTGCTCATGGTGGTATGTTAGGTATCGCCAATTATGGTAGAAGAATACAAGGTTTTGATGGCCGCCCGGATATCTTCGAAGAGTTAGAAGACCCTAGAAAAACATTGGGACACAAAAACTTATTTTTCGATACTTTGGTACACGATTCTTACACTCTCGATTTACTAAAAAAACGGGTGGGAGCAAGTCAAATTATGATGGGCTTAGACGACCCCTATCCATTAGGAGAAATGGAAGGTGTAGGAACTTCATACCCTGGAAGAGTTCTAGATTACGCCGTAGAGATTGGTGTACTAAGTGAGCAGGAAGGAAAAGATATTTGGCACAAAAATGTGCTCGATTGGTTGGGGATGAAAAAATCTGATTTTTTGTAAGAAATGACTTACATTTGCCCTTCAAATATATACCTCTATGAGTGATGCCATTAAGCACGAATGCGGAATAGCTTTTTTAAGGTTAAGAAAACCTCTTGAGTATTACGCTGAAAAGTATGGCACTCCCCTTTACGGAATTAATAAAATGTGTTTGCTTATGGAAAAGCAGCACAACAGAGGACAAGATGGTGCAGGACTAGCCACTATTAATTTAGACGTTCCTTTAGGTAGTCGCTATATCAGCCGACACCGTTCCAATGCCAACAAACCCATTCAAGATTTATTTGAATACGTCAACAGTAGATTTGTAGATTTAGCCAACACACACCCAGAAAAGTTGAATGACGTTAAATGGTTGCAAGAAAATGTAGCCTTTACTGGCGAGTTACTTTTAGGGCATTTGCGCTACGGTACTTATGGTGGTAATAGCATAGAGCAATGCCATCCTTTTTTACGTCAAAGCAATTGGAGAACACGCTCTTTGGTCTTGGCAGGTAATTTTAATATGACCAATGTAGACGAACTCTTCAATCAGTTGGTAGAGATAGGACAGCACCCCAAGGAAAAAGCCGACACCGTGACCATCTTAGAAAAGATAGGTCATTTTTTAGATGAAGAAAACGACAGAATTTATTACGATAAGCGAGAGGAGTATAGCAAGAAAGAAATTTCTAAGGTTATTGCCGAGGAACTAGACGTTCAAGAGGTACTGACTAACTCAGCTAAATATTGGGATGGCGGTTATGTGATGTGTGGCATGTTTGGTCATGGTGATGCTTTCGTTCTCAGAGATCCGGCAGGAATTCGACCAGCCTATTATTATGCCGATGACGAAATTATAGTGGCTACTTCTGAGCGACCAGTAATACAAACCGCTTTTAATGTACCAGCAGACAGCATAAAAGAAATTGAGCGAGGCCACGCCCTTGTTGTTAAAAAAGACGGCAGTTATTCAATGGCTTCTGTCAAACCACAATTGGAGCGTAAGGCTTGTTCTTTTGAGCGTATTTACTTTTCAAGAGGTAACGATAAAGACATTTACCAAGAGCGTATGAATTTAGGTAAGCGTTTGTGCCCTACTATTCTCAAAACCATAAACCACGATTTAGAAAATACGGTGTTTTCTTTTATCCCCAATACGGCAGAAGTTTCTTTTTATGGTATGATGAAAGGGATGAATGAGGCTTTGAATATTGAGAAAACCAAAGCTATACTTGCTTTAGAAAACCCCAATCAGGAAGAGATAAAAAGCATAATGTCTACCAGCATACGTGCCGAAAAGATTGCTATAAAAGATGCTAAGCTCAGAACCTTCATTACTCAAGACGATAGTAGAGACGATTTGGTCGCTCACGTTTACGACATTACCTATGGTACTGTTAAAGCTAATGACAATCTAGTAATGATAGACGATAGTATCGTTAGAGGAACGACACTCAAACAAAGTATTTTGCGCATTTTGGATAGGCTTAATCCTAAGCAAATCATCATTGTGTCTTCAGCACCACAAATACGTTATCCCGATTGTTATGGTATCGATATGGCTAAGTTGGGCGACTTCATCGCTTTTCAAGCCGCCATTACTTTACTCAAAGAAAGTGGGCAAGAGCACATTATTGATGAGGTTTACCAAAAATGTTTGAAGAGTAGTGAGAATGAGGAACAAGTCGAAAATCACGTACAAGCCATTTATTCTCCTTTTACAGCAGTTCAGATTTCTAAGAAGATAGCCGAATTATTGACACCAGACAACATTAACGCTAAGGTCAATATTATTTATCAGAAGATTGGCGACTTACACGCTTCTTGCCCTAACCACCAAGGCGATTGGTACTTTACCGGAAATTACCCTACTGCAGGAGGTAATAGGGTCGTCAATAAATCTTTTATTAATTACGTAGAGGGAAGAAACGAAAGGGCTTATTAAAGTCTATTTCTTCTGATATATTCCGAAAACAAAGTCGGATTAATTCGATTTTAAGTAATCGTCTTCAAATTCAAACAAGGCATTTAGTATTTCTATTTTTTCTTCATTTGTATCTACAAAATGGTGTGATAAATCCTTTAAAACATTCATTAAAATATTCCCACCAAAGCCTTTTTCAACAATAGGATTAAAGTCCTTGTGTAAGCTAGGAATAATACTAGCTGAATCGATACATTCTGAGGGGTCGGCGAGTATCATACGTATAATTCCAGAGCCGTAAAAATTATTTTTCAGTTGCCCAGTTTTAAAACGGGGTTTAAATTTTTTAGGGATAATTTTCAATGCATCATTTATAGCTTTGATTTGGCTTCATTTAATCGATTTTGAGCTAAATCAACACATACTATCTCTTTGAATTGAGGGTATTCAGCTAGAGCTAATTCGTGACTGCATACGCCGCTACCGATGGATAAAAGTTTCAGATTTTTTTCTTTATGAAGGAGTTCAGTCATCATATACTCCTCGTAAGTTTTGTTTTCATCGCCACTTATAAGCTTGTTCCACCGCTTTCTGACTAAAGGGACAATCCACCAATTGGAGTGAATTATTTTGCTTTGATTGAAGGCACTTTTAGTTCTTGATATTTGACTGAATGTCAATTTAGAAATCAGATAATCTATTCCTCTTTGTTTACTTTTAGAATAGACATCTATAAAGTCATCTATGGTTATAAGTTTCATTGGTCTAAAGTACAGAAAAGCGACATATAACACAAAAACATTATATTTGTTATACTTATAAAGCAAGTTTGTTTAATTATTAACTTAAATAAACTAAAGCAATGAAAAGACTACTTCTATTATTGCTACTGCCAAGCCTATTATTGGCACAAGAAGACAAAAAACCCAGAAAGCTATTTTTTGAAATTAAACAAGGGGTGGGGCTACCTTCAATTGGCATAAAATACAAAAACCAAAAAGGCAATTACTTGAATGTGGGTGCCAATATGGGAAACTTGATGTTTCCAGTGTTACAAACTGAAAATTCAGAAAAAGAAATTGAATTCGGCCCATACATTTCTCATTCCATTTTGTTAGACTATAATTTTCATCTTGACATGGGTGCGACTACAATAATTGATAGCACATTTGGAGGCTTTATTTCTTATGTGGGCGTTTTTTATGGAAAGAAAGTGTCAGTGGGTTTCAATATAGGCATGGCTCATATTGACAATTATATTGTTTGGAAGGCAAGTCATTATAGAACCCAAAGGTGGCAGCATTTTATGGTGTTTTCGCCTCGTATTAAATTTAGGATTTGACACACCCCTGATGGTTTCACCATCTTCCCCTCTTGAGAGGGGATAAGATTAGCATAGCTAATCAAGGGGTGTGTCTGGTGAAATG
>CESO01044143.1_pt1 | contig 13593 bp, 14 predicted proteins | sample 356341 | NCBI WGS metagenome assembly CESO01 (sample SAMEA2621812, study PRJEB7988) | marine metagenome | biome: marine biome (ENVO:00000447); feature: deep chlorophyll maximum layer (ENVO:xxxxxxxx); material: "saline water (ENVO:00002010), including plankton (ENVO:xxxxxxxx)" | depth 35 m
GACATCCGCACAGGCATTGCAGGGCGAAGCGTAGTCGGCCACCTCTCCGCTGCTGCGCCGGGCGCAAACGGGATCGTAGATCATGGTGCAAACGTTCGGTCGTTCCGCTTCGCAGGCCTGCCAACCGTCACCCCCGGGGGCGCCAGCGTCGCGATGGGGCGCCAACGCATTGCACCCCGTCATCTGTGATGACAGAACGAGCAGGATGAAGAAAAAAGAAGGGTTCCAACGCATCGCGCTATTGTAGGGAATCATCCGGCTAATGCACCCAAAAAGGTGGGGTTACGTGCGTGCATCCCGCCGCGCTATCAACGCCTCAATACGCGCAGTCAGTGCCGATGAGTCCTGTATTATCGTGAGCGGCTCGCACGCTCGCGCCAGCCGTTCAGCTCCCTGCGGCGTCATAGGCGGTACCTGTGCCGCAATGCCCTCCATGTCAGCCAGTTTTCCCCAGCAGTTCAGTGCAATATCGCAGCCTGCCTCGAGCACGGCTCGGGCACGACTCGGTATGTCGCCCGAAAGGGCTTTCATGTCGAGATCGTCGCTGATCAACAGGCCATCGAAACCGATACCCTCGCGAATCTGTTCCTTGATCACGCGAGGCGAGACACTGGCGCAATGCTCGCCATCCCAGGCTTCGTAGATCACGTGCGCCGTCATCGCCATGGTTGCATCAGCTAACTGGTTGAACGGTGCGCAATCCGTTGCTAATTGATTTCTGTCGACCGATACCCGCGGCAAGGTTTCATGGGAATCCCCTCGCGCTCGACCGTGTCCCGGAATATGTTTGATCACCCCACCCACGCCCGCCAGCTGCAGGCCTTCCAGACACGCGCGACCCATCTTGGAAACAAGTTCAGCTGCGTCACCAAAAGCGCGGTCGCCGATAATATCGTGAGCGTCGGGCTGGGGGACATCCAGTACGGGCGCGCACGTCACCGTAATACCCACCGACGCGAGTTCCAGGCCGAGCGCCTCATAATTACAGCGCACCCGTTCCACGGCGCGCGCCACATCGCCGGCTGACCCTGTCGCGGCCGAGCCGGTTAGCGCGGCTGCAGCGGGCCAGGACCGCCAATGAGGCGGTGCAAGCCGTGCAATGCGCCCGCCCTCCTGATCAATCAAAATGGGTAAAGCCGCCCGGCCCGAGAGTTCGCGCAATGCATCGGTCAGGGCTCGCAGTTGAACGGGGTGCTCGATGTTGCGGGCAAACAGAATAAACCCGGCCGGATTGACCTGCTTGAAAAACGTGCTCTCATCCGATGTCAGTACCGGGCCCGACAGGCCAAAGATGACGGGTAGCATCAGTCTGTCTCAGACAATTCGCGGGGAAATAAACGGTATACCAGCTCGCCCGTTCCCTCGGCATGGCGAACCTGGGACCAGTCGTCGATACTGAGCAGTAGTTCGACCCATCCCGCGGTCGGCAGATTATCCAAAGTGCCCGCACTCACGAAATAATTGATGAGTTCAGTCAGCGCTGGGTTATGGCCAATTAATGCAAGGCGCTCCGCCCCGGCAGGTTGCCGGGCGATCCAGTCCAAGACTTCACGATAATCGAACGTGTAAAGCGCGGGCGTGGTCACGCCGTGCGTCTTTTTTAAACCACTCCAGTTTTTTTGGATCCCGCGAAATGTCCGTTGCGCTCGCTCAGCGGGGCTCACATAGAAAGTCATGGGCACCAGACGGGCGCCCAGTGTCGCGCCCATCCTCGGCGCATCGCGTCGCCCGCGCGAATTAAGCGGCCGCTCAATATCAGCAAGGGAGGCGTCTTCCCAGCTCGATTTTGCGTGTCGCATCAAATAGAGACTTTTCACTGGCCGTGCCCTCGTCAGACAGCTGCTACCCTGCGTATGGAGTCACCAAAGTGGTCGCCGCATTCCCTTTACATCGGCATTTAAAAACGTCGCGTCTGGTTCAGCCAGAGCTGAGTCAGGCGCCATCAACGAGTAGGTGATATTTCTTTTTACCAAAGCGAACCAGAAAAAAGCGATTATGCAAGGCGTGCTCCGAGGCGAGGGCTGTGTCGCAGGATGCCGTGGGCCCGCCGGATACCGGGAGCCCGTTAACCAAAACAGCCTCGCGCGCCAGAGCATCTTTAACCTGCTTGCCTGAGGCCACACCCACCTGGGCCAGTAATTGGGTCAGGGTAGGGGGGCATTCGCTGCGATGAATCGTGTCAGTGGGTAATCCATCTAGGGCCAGCTGCTCCAGGTCAGCCTCTGCCAGGGTACTGGGGTCACCGGAAAAGAGCGCCTCGGTGATGCGCTCAGCAGCACTGAGTCCCTCATCACCATGGACGAGCCGAGTCACTTCCTTCGCCAAAATACGCTGCGCTTCGGGCCGACCCGAGCGTTCGGCATCAGCCTGCTCAACCGCGACAATGTCTTCGATTGGAAGAAAGGTGAAATAGCGCAGAAACCGGTAGGCGTCCGCGTCCGCCGTGCCAAGCCAAAACTGATAGAAAGCGTAGGGGGAGGTTCTGTGCGCGTCGAGCCAGATCGTACCGGATTCGGTCTTGCCAAACTTGGTACCGTCAGCCTTTGTGACCAAGGGCAGGGTCAAGCCGAAGACCTGTGCGCCATGCAGCCGCCGGGTCAGATCGATCCCGCCGGTGATATTGCCCCACTGGTCAGAACCCCCAATCTGCAATCCGCAGCCGTGCAACCGATAGAGCTCGGAAAAATCGAAAGACTGCAGGATCATATAAGTAAACTCGGTAAAGCTGATGCCCGCACCCTCGCGATCCAGTCTCTGGCGCACCGACTCCTTACCGATCATGTTGTTCACAGAAAAATGTTTGCCCACATCGCGAAGAAAATCGAGCGCTGTTAGATCGGCGGTCCAGTCGAGATTATTGACCACCCGCGCCGGGTGATCCCCCTCGAAATCAATAAACTGGCTCACCTGTTCGCGAATTTTTGCTACCCAGTCTGCGACCACTTCGGGAGTGTTGAGCTGCCGCTCGGCCGTCTTGAAGCTGGGGTCGCCAATTAATCCGGTGGCGCCACCCACCAGCGCAATGGGCCGGTGTCCAGCCTCCTGAAAGCGCCGCAGCACCAAAAGGGGAACCAATGAACCAATGTGGAGGCTATCGGCTGTCGGATCAAAACCACAATAGAGGGTGCGAGGCTCAGCAGAGAGCCATTCGTCGAGCACATCCTCCCCCGCAATCTGAAAAATCAGGTCGCGTTCACGAAGGTCGGCTAATAATTCGCTGGGCATGGTTAACTGTGTGCTCTCTGGCAAATCGGCATCAAAAGGCTGCCCGTCGGGGGCATGGCGCGAGTATCCCACAAACCAGCGGTCATGGGCTCGGGAGCAATGCCATAGCAATCTGCGCCGCGCGGTATCCGAACGCCTTGCTCTGCCGTATATAATGCCGACCAGACAAGCGCAAAGACGAGACACCATGCCTCGTAAACCCGCCCCCCGTGGGGCCACATCGCTGACACAATCCGAGACGCCGCTCCACCGTCGACCGCTACTATGGCTGGCGACCGTCGGCGCATTACTGTTGGTCATGGGGTTGTCATTGTCAGGTCCCGGGGACGGCCGCGAGCCAGCCACTGCCGGGGACAGTCGTGTCACCGCTATCGAAAAACCGCTTGTTGCCGAGCTTGAGCCGGCCGTGCCCCCAGAGCCCGTCGTTGAGGCACCGGCTGAGCCGCCCTGGCGTGATTTTGCCGTGCAGGACGGCGACAACCTGAGCCTGATTTTTAACCGCGCGGGTTTTACCGACACCGATCTCTACCGCGTAGCACGCGCCAACGACGACCGGTCTTTGAAACGTATTTACCCAGGCGAAACCATTAGCTTTCAGTCGAATGTCGAGGGCGACCTGCTGACGCTGCGGCACATTCAGTCACCGTTATTAACGACCCTGTATTCCCTGAAAGGGGATGTCTACGTTGCCACCGATCTGGCGAAGCAGCCTGATCGCGTTGCTCGCGATATCTCAATGACTATCGACAGTTCGCTGTTTATTGCCGGAACACAGGCCGGTCTAAGCGATGCCATGATCATGGAGCTGGCGGGTATCTTTGGCGGCGTGATCGACTTCGTGCTCGACCCACGTACCGGAGACACCATCCACGTGCTTTACGAGGAGCTGATGCTCGACGGCGCACGCTTTGACGATGGCCCGATTCTCGCAGCCAGCTTTACCAACCGCGGAGAAACCTTTGAGGCCTACCGCTACACCGATGTCGAGGGTGATACCAGCTACTACAACCAGAGAGGCGTGAGTATGCGCAAAGCTTTTTTACTCGCTCCCCTGGATTTCACGCGCGTCAGCTCTAACTTTAATCCGAATCGGTTGCACCCCATCTACAAGACCCAGCGACCGCACCGGGGCACCGACTACGCTGCACCGCGGGGTACCCCCGTTTATGCAGCCGGCGATGGACGTGTCATTGAAGCGGGCTACACCCGGGCTAATGGCAACTATGCGTTTATCCAGCATGGCGAGCAGTTCGAGACGCACTACCTGCACCTGCATCGCCTAAAGGTGAAAAAAGGTGTCCGGGTGACCCAGGGTGATGTCATCGGCACTGTGGGCTCAACCGGCGCTGCTACCGGGCCCCACCTTCACTACGAATTTCTGGTCAACGGCGTGCACCGCAATCCGCGCACCGTCCACAAAATGCTGCCGAAAGCGAGATCGCTGCCCGAAGACGAGCTCCCGCGCTACCTCGCCTCGATCCGCCAACCGACCCAGCAACTCGCCAGCCTCCGCAGTGCACAGCAGCTGGCATCGGTAGAGTGAGTCACACCCATTTTATCGGCTTGATGTCGGGCACCAGCGCCGACGGCATTGACGCGGTGCTCATCTCGAGTGACGGCAATCAGGACACGCTGCTCCAGAGCCATCACCGTCCGATGCCCGTCTCTCTCCGCAAGGAAATCCTCGCCTTCCGCGAGTCCGGGCAGGATGAACTGCATCGATTGGCAACCCTAGACCGATATCTGGCAGACGAGTACGCGGCCGCGGTAGAGGTGCTGCTGTCCTCGGCGTCTTTGGATAGCGATGCCATTACAGCGATCGGTAGTCACGGCCAAACGCTCCGCCACCAACCGCAGGGCGACGCACCCTATACCTTGCAAATAGGGGACCCCAGCCGGCTCGCCGAACTCACAGGAATCACCGTGGTCGCCGATTTCCGGCGCCGTGATATGGCTGCGGGCGGACAGGGCGCCCCACTGGTACCCGCGTTTCATCAAGCGCAATTGGTGCGTCAGGGTGTGGCAAGTGGCATCGCTAATATCGGCGGTATCGCCAATGTCACGCTAGTATCGGCGGAGGGGCAGGTGCAAGGATGGGACACCGGCCCCGGTAATACGTTAATGGACAGTTGGGTCGCACAACACCAACACACCCCTTTTGATCAAGACGGTGCGTGGGCGTCGACGGGCACGGTGATCGAACCACTGCTTCGGGGTTTCATGACTGACCCTTATTTTTCTCAACCCCCGCCGAAAAGTACCGGTCCCGAATATTTTCATCTCGGCTGGCTGGATACGCACTTGACCGGTGAAGAGAGGCCCGCAGACGTGCAGAGAACCCTGGCGGAACTGACGGTGGAAAGCCTCGCCCGAGTGCTGGAATCGCAAAACCTCGACGTCGTCAGAATATGCGGTGGCGGTGCGCGGAATCCGCTGGTGCTCAGTCGCCTGACAGCGCGCTTGGAGGCATTGGACGTGACGACTACCGACGCAGTGGGCGTGGATCCGGAGTGGGTCGAAGCCTGGGCCTTTGCCTGGCTCGCCAAGCAGACGCTCGCTGGATTGCCAGGCAATGTGCCAGCGGTGACGGGTGCATTGGGTGCTCGGGTTCTGGGGGGTATTTACCCCGCCGGAAACTAGATAGAGAAGGAAGCGCCGCAGCCGCAGGTCGTGGTGGCGTTAGGGTTATTCACGACAAAGCGCGACCCTTCAAGCCCTTCAGAATAGTCCACTTCACTGCCCACCAAATATTGGTAACTCATGGCATCGATCAGCGCCGTCACGCCATCGCGCTCCACCACCATATCGTCTTCGCTGACGGCTTCATCAAAAGAAAATCCGTACTGAAAGCCTGAACAACCGCCGCCGGTGATATACACGCGCAGCTTGAGGCTGGGATTGCCCTCGTCTTCTACCAACGCACGCACCTTACTCACCGCGTTTGCGGAAAGACGGATTTCGCTGGGGTCAAAGGCTTCAACCACGCTCATAAAAGATCTCGCATACCCTTGGGGGCACTGTGCTCACTGTGGTGACAAGTGTACCGGAAATCCCCCGCAGACAGAGGGTGCCGCTGAAGATTTCCGAAGATGAGCCGCGTAAGTGCCGCTCAGCTGGTCGGACTGGTCTCGGAGACCTTGGCCTCTCGCTTTGCGGCGAGATCATCCGCCACATTGCTGGAGTGGCGCAGCCCGCCATTGACCTTAGCGCCCACAGACATCTCGATAAGGTTGTAATACACGTCACCGTCAATCTGCGCCTGCTCCGCAAGGACCAATCGTTCACTGGTGTGAATATCGCCCTCGACTGTGCCGTTAATCGTTGCATGAGGCACTTTGATTTCGCCCGCAACGCGGCCACCCGACACGACGCGCAACACGGCGTCGCCCGACCCGGCCTGAATAGTGCCCACTACGGTCCCCTCGACATCGAGCTGCCCGGTAAAGGTAATGTCTCCCTTGACGGTAGTTTCCGATGAGATCAGGGTGGTGCCGCCTGAAGATGCGCCGGTCGACATAGTTTCTCTCCGATTACGCATAATGTATCTCCTCACTCTCGTTCACTCTTTTTCTATTTTACGGCTGTAGTGCAAGGCTGGTACTCACCAGATCCTGCCAGCGATCGCTGCGCTGAACCGTTTTACGAACCGGCCCGGTCAGCGTGACAACCGACTCAATCGTCTCCGGCACAAATGCCTCAGGAAGAGAAATCACCACCTGAATCTGCTGTAAGTAACGGAATCGTATTGGGAATACACTAGATTCAGCTGCGCTGTCAACTTTGCTGACTGACATGAGTGTGGGTTCACCCAGCCCCTGACCCCCAATACGCAGGCCCAATTGGCCACGATAGACGCTCTCGCCACCCTCTCCGCGATGGATCACCATGGTGAACCGCCAACGCCGGGCCTCGCCCGTAAACACTAATTCCGGGTCACGCAGCACCACCGAGGTATCGCCCTCTTCCGGCGCCAGCACACCGCGGTAAAACGCCAGCATATCCTCCAGCGCAGCGATGTCTGCCGCCTGATCGGTCAGATGATTGCGAAGCTCATTGAGCGTTTGCTGGTCCGCCTCAGCCTGCAGCAATAGCTGGCTGATCTGGTCTTTCAGTAGCGCTCCCCGGTCATCTAAAACGGCCGGGGGCGCTGCCCTATTCAGCCCCCACCAGACGCCGGCCGCGCCGCAAGCACTCATCGCCAGCAACAACGACAGCGCGCGCCATCGCCAGGCGTGGGGGTGGACGCGTTTCACCACCGTGCGGTGTTGGTGGCGGCTCATGAGGTGATCGGGCCAATCATTCAGGGTGCGAGGGCAATTCCCTCGAGGCCCGCCATTTCAGGCTGGTCCAGCATCAGGTTCATGGCCTGCACGGCCTGCCCCGCAGCACCTTTCACCAGGTTATCGATCACCGACATCACCACGACGGTGTCGCGACCCTGCGGCTGCGCCACTGCGAGCTGGCAGATATTGGCCCCGCGCACGTTCCGCGTGGCGGGGAATGCGCCCGCGGGTAGCACCGCGACGGAGGGCTCATGGGCGAATCTTTTCTCAAATAGCGCCTGCAAATCGGCGCCCTTGGTATTCAATTGGGCAAACAGCGTCGCGTGGATGCCACGGCTCATGGGCACCAGGTGGGGAACAAAGGTCAGTTGTACCGGTTGCGCCGCCATGCCCGACAGCCCTTGCTCCATTTCAGGCAGGTGACGGTGACCCGCAACGCCGTATGCCGCCAAACTCTCTCCTGCCTCGGTCAGCAGACTGCCCAGCTTGGCCTGACGGCCCGCGCCACTGACACCGGAACCACAAGAGGCAATCAGTTGTGTGGTGTCGATGATCCCTGCCTCAAGAAGCGGCAGGAACCCCAGCTGCACCGCGGTCGGATAACAGCCCGGACAGGCCACCAGACGCGCAGCGCGAATCGCCTCGCGATGCGTTTCGGGTAAACCATATACCGCCTCTGCACAAAGCGCCGGTGAACGATGGGTCTCGCCATACCACTGCTCCCAAACGCCAACATCCTTCAGGCGAAAGTCGGCGGAGAGATCTACCACGCGGATGCCCTGATCCAAGAGCGTGGGCACCTCCCGCATGGCCACATTATGGGGCGTAGCAAAGAAGACCACGTCGCAGGATGAATAATCCGCCTGAGCAGGGTCTGTAAACGCAAGCTCGCAGGTGCCCAAGAGGCTGGGAAACAGATCATCCAGACGACGGCCTGCCTCACTCCGCGAAGTGATGACCGATACCGTCACGTCCGGATGGCAAAGCAACAGCCGCAATAGCTCCACGCCTGTATATCCGGTTCCGCCGACCACTCCGACCCTGATCATTTTCACGCCTGCTTCTGTTAGTGTTGCGGGGCGCGTACTGTCTCACGATCGATCGCGCAGTGTCATGACCGGGCGGGCTTTTTACCAAAGCACAAAAGGACAGTCGCATGCTGTGGATACAGGGTTTTCACGTCATTTTCGTCGTCTGCTGGTTCGCGGGGATTTTTTATCTGCCGCGTATTCTCGTGTACTACGCGCAGAGCAATGACCGTGATACCAAGGCCGTGCTCGCGGTGATGGCACGCAAGCTTTACCGCTTCGTAACCCCGTTTATGCTGCTCGCTATCGCGCTGGGGTTATGGAGACTGACCTTTCAGTGGGAGTACTACCTGTCGTCGGGATGGATGATTGCTAAACTATTGGGGGTTGTGTGTCTGGTGGCGTACCACATCCAAACGGGCATCTATGTGGGCCGCGTTTGCCGTGGCGAAGACGACCGGACCCACGTGTTTTATCGGGTCTTCAATGAAGTGCCCGTTCTGTTCCTGTTTGCGATCGTATTGTTGGTCTATCTCCGCCCCGCGCTGGGACTCTGAAGCCAGTGGGGTGCGCGGAATCGCAGGGCCTGCGATAATCGGCGCAAACAAAAGTAAATTGGTCAATCATGAGTCGATCTGAAGCGCTCTTTGAGCGCGCCCAACACACCATTCCCGGTGGCGTGAATTCCCCCGTGCGGGCGTTCAAAGCCGTGGGTGGCACGCCCCGTTTTATGGAACGCGCCGACGGCGCCTATCTGTTCGACGCCGATGGCAAGCGCTACATCGATTACGTGCTCTCCTGGGGCCCGATGATTATGGGCCACAACCACCCGCGGGTGCGCGAAGCGGTGGTGGAAGCGGCCCAGAGCGGGCTCAGCTTCGGCTGCCCGACCGAGATTGAAATCGAACTCGCCGAAACCATCAGCCAGCTGGTTCCCAGCATGTCATTGGTCCGCATGACCAGCTCGGGTACCGAAGCCACCATGAGCGCGATCCGGCTAGCGCGGGGCTTTACCGGTCGGGATAAAATCATCAAATTCGAAGGCTGCTATCACGGGCACTCCGATTCGCTGTTGATCAAGGCTGGCTCGGGGGCCCTCACATTCGGCGTACCGAGTTCTCCCGGCGTACCCGAGGTGCTCGCCCAACATACCGTTACCCTGCCGTTCAACGATCTCGAGGCACTCGAGGCCGCGATGGACGAACTGGGAGATCAGGTGGCTTGCATCATCACCGAACCGGTGGCCGGCAACATGAACTGTATTCCGTCGGTGGACGGCTTCCTCGAGGGCATGCGCGAGCTCTGCACTCGCCACGGCGCCGTTTTGATCTTTGATGAGGTCATGACCGGCTTTCGCTTTGGCACCGGTGGCGTTCAGGGCTTTGTGGGCGTCACCCCCGATCTGACCTGTCTAGGCAAGGTGATTGGTGGCGGCATGCCGGTGGGCGCCTTCGGTGGACGCCGTGACATCATGGAACACATCTCGCCGCTCGGGCCGGTCTATCAGGCAGGCACTCTTTCTGGCAATCCGGTCGCGATGGCTGCGGGGCTGGCGACCATGTCGATCATCAGTGAACCGGGTTTTTACGACGCGCTGTTCCAACACACCGGCGATCTGTGTGCGGGCATGCGCGAGGCCGCCGCAAGCGCAGGGGTACCGTTTACAACGAATCATCTGGGGTCCATGTTCGGCGGCTTCTTTACCGAAGAGGCGTCAGTGACTCAGTACCATCAGGTGATTAACTCCAACGTATCGGCCTTTAACCAGTTCTTCCACCTGATGCTCGACAGTGGCGTCTATCTGGCACCAGCCTCCTTTGAGGCAGGCTTTATGTCTGCTGCTCATACCGATGAGGATATTGCCGCCACAGTGGAAGCAGCTCGCGCCGCCTTTGCGGCGCTCTAAGGCACGGGAGTATCGATGATGAGCGGACGCGGACCCTTTCCCCAGACCCGGATGCGCCGGCTACGCGCTAGCGCTTTCGCCCGAGATATGGTGCGCGAGAGCACGCTGAGTCCGGCGGATTTCATCTACCCGGTTTTTGTTCTCGAGGGCTCCGGGCAGCGAGAGGCTGTGCCCTCAATGCCCGGCGTTGAAAGGTTAAGTATCGACCTGCTGGTGGCGCTCGCCAAAGAGGCGCACGAACTGGGTATCCCGGCGCTTGCGCTGTTCCCGGTGATAGGACAAGACAGCAAGTCACTCCTTGCCGAGGCTGCCTACCACGCTGATGGACTGGTGCAACGGGCGGTCGCTGAGCTGAAGTCAGCGATTCCCGAGATGGGCGTCATCACCGATGTGGCCTTGGACCCCTACACCACCCATGGACAGGACGGCATTATTAACGAGGCCGGTTATGTCTTGAACGACGTTACCAGCGAAACGCTGGTCAAACAGGCGCTCAGTCATGCTGCTGCGGGTGCCGATATTGTGGCGCCTTCGGACATGATGGACGGGCGGATCGGTGCAATTCGCGCCGCACTCGAAGCCGACGGCCATTTGAATACCCTGATTCTGTCCTACGCGGCTAAATATGCATCAAGCTATTACGGGCCTTTCCGAGATGCAGTGGGGTCTGCCAGCAATATTAAAGGCGGAGACAAAAAGACTTATCAGATGGACCCCGGTAACAGTGACGAGGCCCTTCATGAGGTAGCGCTGGATCTTCAGGAAGGCGCCGATATGGTCATGGTCAAGCCGGGTATGCCCTACCTCGACATTGTCCGCCGCGTCAAAGCGGAACTGCAGGTGCCGACCTTCGCGTATCAGGTGAGCGGCGAATACGCGATGCATCAAGCGGCCTTCGCACAAGACTGGCTCAATCGCGATGCGGTCATGCTCGAATCGCTGCTGTGCTTCAGGCGCGCAGGTGCCGACGGGATCCTCACTTACTTCGCGATGGATGCGGCGCGGCTCCTCAACGGATAAGTCTGCCGTGCGGCAGGCTGCCATCACTGCGGTGTGCGCCCTGATATGGGGTGCACTCTCACCCACCCTGCTCGCACAACCTGAGGCCATGGGCGCAGACTGTGGCTGCCTCTGGGGGGGTAGTTTTTCTGAGGTGGCACCGGCCACTGATCTGATCGTGATCGGTGAAGTGCGCTCGATCAAAGGAAACGCCGTTGATTTGGTGCCCGAGCAGGTTTTAAAGGGCGCTTTCTGGCTGGATACCCTGCGCGTCTGGATGCAGACCCGAGATTACTGCCGACCGCCCGCCAGCCATTTTCCTGCGGGCAGTCGCTGGATCATGGCGCTATCGGAAATTCGAAAGGTGCCCGAGGACGGTTTTAATCCCTCGACGCCCAACCAGAGCTTTGGTCGACCCTTCGACTATACGCTCTCAAGTTGCGGCGGCTACTGGCTGAGGGTCCAGGGCAAAACCGCAACCGGCAATCTGGTGCCCGGCATGCCGCGCTTCTATCACGAACCGGATATGTCACCCGTTTTGGTGGACCTGGTGGAAGGGTATATCAAAGGCACGGTATCAAGTGATGTGCTCACAGAAGCCAGCCGCGAGCGCCCTGAAGCAGTGAACGAACTGATTTTGGATACCCGCACTTTTCTGCGGGGCCAGGCCGACTGGCTACCCGATGATGCGAGTGTTGAACCTGCCGAAGAGGCTGTGGTCGCCCCCTGATTCCCTGCCCGACCGGCCTTCATGAGTGCTAAGGCGCGAGCAACCCCGTCATTTCATCGATCATCATCAAAGACAGACCCCAGATGCGATAGCTATCATACAAATAAGAATCGGTTTCCATCTTCTTGCCTTTCCAATCCCATTCGAGGGGCTCGCGGTTGGCCGCATCCATCAGAAAATGCAGCGGCACCCAGACGACATCGTCGACTTCATAGTTGGGGGTCAGCGCCGGCAGTTCGCTTACCTGAAAAATAAACGGTGTGACCAGCATCTCCGGACGGTCTTTTCGCCAACCGGTATTCACATCTGATAGCTCACCAAGCGGCGTGCCCCACTGCGAGAGATCGACTCCGATCTCTTCCCGGGTTTCCCGCAGGGCGCAGGAAAAATTGGAGGCGTCTTCGGGGTCCCGACGCCCACCGGGAAAGCCCATATGCCCGGACCAGGGATCACCTTCTCGGGTGGCCCGTCGAATCATCAGCATCTCGGTAGCGTCGCTGCCCTCACGCACCATAATCGCCACCGCCGCGCGGCCCGCACGCGGCTCAAACTCTGCCTCTTGTTTGGCGAAGTCTTGCAGCCGGATTTCGAGTTTTAGCGTGAGATCTCGCATAGCTGTCCTTGACGCAATGGCCACTAGCCACCAAATAGGCGCGCGTTAAATGAGTTTTAACGGGTGAGCCGATCGCAAGCTCATCATAGTCGTTTATACCGGGTGCAGCGCTATTGGATCTACCTCGGGCCGCCACTTGTGCAAGGCTTCCGGTATGATGGGGATCCCCATACGGTAACAGGAAGACGTCCGTGAAACCCTACGCGGCTTATGCCATTGGCGCAGCGCTGGTCGATACCGAAATACAGGTCACCGAGGCAGAACTTGGGGCCATGAAGGTCGAAAAAGGCATGATGACCCTGGTCGATCAGGCCCGTCAGACTGACATCCTGGCGCAACTGCCCGATCACCCAATTCGGGCAAGCCACACCTCGGGAGGCAGTGCGGGTAACAGCATGATTGCTGCCGCCCTCATGGGCGCACCCACCTATATGAGCTGCAAAGTCGCGCAGGATACGGATGGGGATATTTACCTCGCCGACCTCGAGCAGTCCGGAGTGGCACACGGCTTAAACGAACAGCGTAAAGAAGGCGTGACCGGCAAGTGCATTGTGCTGATTACGCCTGACGCTGAACGGTCACTGAACACGCATCTTGGTATTTCAGAAACGCTGTCTAGTGACGAAGTGGACGAAGCGGCTATTCGAGACTCCGAGTGGGTGTATCTCGAGGGATATCTCGTGACCTCCCCCACCGGCCACGCCGCCGCGCTGAAGACCAAGGCGCTCGCTGATCAGTATGGTGTGCGTACCGCCGTCAGCTTTTCGGACCCCGGTATGGTCAAGTTCTTTCGCGACAACATGGCGGCC
>CESO01326234.1_pt1 | contig 13582 bp, 9 predicted proteins | sample 356341 | NCBI WGS metagenome assembly CESO01 (sample SAMEA2621812, study PRJEB7988) | marine metagenome | biome: marine biome (ENVO:00000447); feature: deep chlorophyll maximum layer (ENVO:xxxxxxxx); material: "saline water (ENVO:00002010), including plankton (ENVO:xxxxxxxx)" | depth 35 m
TTTGGGAAGTAGCCCTTCAAGACAGTTTGTCGTAAATTACAGTGAGGTATGTCACTTTGGGTTTACATGTAGTGAAAATACCACTACCTCTCAAATTATTCTTTATGAATCATCCAACACAATTGATGTCAATATTTTTGACAAACCCTTGTGTGTAGATTGGAATGATGGATTAGCCGCTGTTGGTGTTCAAAATATGAATGGTACAGTAGGATTTGCTCCACCAGAAAGAAATACTGGTGCATGGGAAACTTCAGACGAATTTTGGAGATTTACTCCATCTGTTGGGGAAGCAAACTATGAATTTGCATGGTTAGATGGAGACAATAATGTTGTTGGAACTGAGGATACAGTTACAGTATACCCTACTGAAACTACCGAATATACTGCAGCAGTTACTTATAATTTATGTAATGGGGAAACTGCTACTGTAACAGATAAGGTTTTAGTTGAAATTACACCAACACCAATTCCTGTAGCAGTAGAAGATGACATATTTATATGCGATGGAGTCGAACAAATAACATTAGAAGTTACTGTTGATGATGCCTTAGAAATACCAGATGCAGTAGTTTATTATTGGACGTTCAATAATGAAGATATTATTGAAGGATTATCTGAAGCAGATGGCGGTACAACATTAACTCTTGGAGGTGAAGGTGCTGATAATGATCTACTTACTGGTAATTATGTCGTCACAGCGTATAATCTTGAAACTGGATGTTATGCTGACACTACAATTTCTGTTTCACTAGGATTTACACCTGAAGTTGAAGATGGTACTTCATTTAACAAATGTGCGAATGGAGACATTGAACTTAGTGTGAACATTACTAATGATGCTGCAATGGTAAATACATATTTATACACATGGATTATTGATGGTGAAGTTGTAGCTGAAGATGAATCTGGAACATTCCTTCACGGACCTGATTTAAATAATGGCCCAGTAGAAGTTATTGTAACTGATATGGCTTCAATGTGTTCAACTCAAACTACTATAATGGTAGATTATTACATGAACGAAAACTGTGTTGATATTCCGCAGGGGATTTCACCAAACGGAGACGGTCTAAATGATTGTTTAGTATTAGATCATCTTGAAGCTCAAGAAGACATAGTTAAGGCTGAAATTTATAACAGATATGGTATTAAGGTGTTTGAGTTAAATGACTATGTTGATCACTGGTGTGGTCAGGACGCTAGCGATGGAAATATTTCATCGAATGAATTGTTGCCTGTTGGAACATATTTTTATGTAATACAATATGCTTCTGATCGTGAACCAACCATAAGCTGGATATATCTTAATTACTAAACAACCAAAATAATTTAGAAAAATGAAAAAATTAATTTTAATACTTTTTGCACTTGTTATTGCTCAGGAAATTACTGCTCAGCAGGATCCGCAATACACGCAATACATGTATAATATGAATGTTATAAATCCTGCTTATGCAGGTATTTCAGAAGGACTAGCCATTGGTGCCCTTTACAGAAGCCAATGGGTTGGCCTTGATGGAGGTCCAGAAACCTTTACTTTTAATATTCATTCGCCTGTTGGAAAACAATTAGCTCTTGGATTATCTGTAATATCAGATAAAATTGGGCCAGTTGAAGAGACTAACGCTTATGTAGATGTTTCTTATACAATTCCTGTTGGTATGGAAACCAGACTTGCTTTTGGTGTAAAAGGTGGATTTACTTTTCATAACATTGGTTTAGTAGATTTAAATCTTGTAGACCCTGGAGATCCATTCTTTGCTCAGAATATTAATGAAACAACTCCAAATATTGGAGCTGGAGTATATTTTTACAAACCCAATAAGTATTATATTTCAGCCTCTGTCCCTAATATATTAAACGGTGTACACTTGGACGCTAATGGAACAAAAATTGGATCTGAGACTGAACATTTTTTCGCAGCAGCAGGATATGTTTTTGATTTATCTAATAACTTTAAATTAAAACCTCACGCACTGTTAAAATATGCAACTGATGCTCCAATAAGTTACGACTTGAATGCAAATTTATTTATGTATGACCTTGTTGAAGTTGGAGTAGGATACAGATTAGATGATTCTTTTAGTGGTATGGTAAATTTCCAAGTTATGGATAATCTAAGAATAGGTTATGCATATGATGCTATTCAATCTGACTTAGACATTGTTACTAATTCATCACATGAAGTTTTTATCAATTTTGATTTCAACTTTTCATCAAAAGTTTCAAGATCACCTCGTTATTTCTAAATTTAAGCTAAGCACACATTATTATGAAAAAATATAGTTCAATTTTAATTATCATATTAGTCACTGGCTTTTTTGCCAATGCACAATCAAAATCAACAAAAAAAGCAGATAAGTTATTTGCCAAATTTGAATTTGTTGAAGCTGCTAAAGCTTATGAAGAGGTTATTTCAAAAGGCAACGGTAGTGAATACGTTTATGCTCAACTTGCGGAGGCTTATTATAATGTTTTTAATACTGTAGATGCAGAGAAATGGTATGCAAAAACACTTGAATCCTCTGAAGCTCCAGAGTTGATTTTCAAATACGCTCAAATGTTGAAAGCTAATGGTAAGTATGAAGATTCAAACCAACAAATGTCTAGGTTTGCTACAATGCGACCTGCTGACCATAGAGCAATTGCCTTTTTAGAAAACCCTAATTACTTGCCAAAGATCTTAGAAAAAGGTAAAAAGTTTAACGTTCAAGAATTACGAATAAATTCAGAATATTCTGATTTTGGTGGTACTACTATTGATAACCAACTTTACATTGCAAGTGCAAGGAAAGAAAGTGGGAAAAAATATGGATGGAACGAAGAACCGTTTCTAGATATTTATTCTTCAAATAAAAATAATGATGGGTCTTACACATCACCTGCCGCTGTAGAATCATTAAATACTAAATATCACGAAGGTGTCGTTTCTTTTTCTCCGGATGGAAAAACGATGTATTTTTCTAGGGAGAGTTACTTTGATAAAATATTTGAGCGAGATTCTCTTTCAAGAAATAAGTTTAGTGTTTTAAGCCTATATAAATCAACTAAAGTGTTAGAAGTATGGTCTGAAGGAGAGGCGCTATCATTGAACTCAGAAAATTACTCAGTCAAAAATCCTGCTGTCAGCAGTGATGGAAAAACGCTCTATTTTGCATCTGATATGGCTGGTGGTTTAGGTCAATTTGATATATATTCAGCTCCAATCAATGAAGACGGTTCTGTTGGTGAGCCAACAAATTTAGGACAAAAAGTTAATACCGAAGGACAAGAAATGTTTCCATTTGTAAGTTCAGATGATGTTCTTTACTTTTCCTCAAACGGTCATTTAGGACTTGGTGGCATGGATGTCTTTTTCACAAAGTTAGTTGATGGAAAAGTTGGACCAGTTAGGAATGTTGGTATTCCAGTAAATGGTAATGCAGATGATTTTGCTTTTAGCATAGATCCTGAAACTGGTGAAGGTTTTGTGTCCTCAAATAGAGAAGGAGGTACAGGAAGTGATGATATTTACCAAGTTAAAGTTTTACAACCTATTTGTGACGTATTAGTTTCAGTTACAGTAAAGGATAGTGAAACTGATGAGTTATTAGTTGGAGCTTCTGTTAATGTTACTGACTCTGAAGGCAACGTTGTGGGAACCAAAATGACATCTGATAAAGGACAAGTTGATTATATAATTGAATGTAATACTGAACTATATTTAACTGGATCAATGAATGATTATGAAAGTGGAACTGCCAGTGTTGAAAAGACAAGTGAAGAAGAGATTTCTGTTGAAATTCTTTTAGATCCAATTGATGAAATTATACTTGCTAATAAAGTGATTTTAAATCCTATTTATTTTGACTTTGATAAATCTAATATAACAGCGCAAGCAGCATTTGAATTAGATAAGCTTGTTGAACTTATGAATAAGTATCAATCAATAGTTATAAGTGCAGAATCACATACAGATTCAAGAGGAAGTGATAAATACAATCAAAGCTTATCCGAAAGGCGTGCCTTAACTACAGCTCAATATGTGGTTTCGAAGGGAATTGATTCAAGTAGAATTACTGGTGTTGGTATGGGTGAATCAATGCCTGTGAATGATTGTGGATATAAATGTAATGAAGAAGAACATCAAATGAATAGACGTTCAGAATTTGTAATCCTTGAAGGAAATCCGAACAAATAGAATAAATTAAAATCAATTTTTCAAAACCCCTGATTGATTATCAATTAGGGGTTTTTTTAAATCGCTCTACTCAGTACTACAACAAACATATATACTAAGAGTTGAATGAAAACCAAATAAATTAAAGATTTGGCCCTTAAACTATTTAGGGATTTAGATATAATTATTGAGTGTCTTTTACCATTATAGTACATCCAGTTATTAAAAGTCATTATAATAAAAATTATTATAAGAATAGTCCAGGCACTTTTAGAACTTAAAAATTTCAAATGCATTTCTTCCGAAAACTTTATAAAAAATAGTAGAATACATGAGGTTAATCCTGTTTTTAAAACAAGAACATAGTTTCTTGCAAATCTGCGAGCAGATTTAGGTTTATTTAATTTTAGTAAAAAATATACAGAAGAGTAAAGCTGGTCAAAATAACTCATAAATAAAAAAGGCCTGTGTTTTATTACAGGCCTTGTATGTTTTGAATTAGAACTATTGTTGCCCTAAAATTGTAAAATCATCTAATTGGTAAGCACCATCTAAAGTTTGATCAGTTCCAGATCCAGTTACTTTAAATGCAACATGTAGCGTTCCAGAATAAGACGATAAATCAATAAGCCCTGAGTCTACAAATTGATACCATGAATTACTTTGGCTGGGTAAATTTGCAGAAACTGGAATCCATGTTGCACCAAGAACATTACTTCCATCATAATCTGTAGAAACAAATACTTCAGCAGTATTTAAATCCGATTGAAGGTGATGCTGAGCCATTTTAAAATTTAAAAACTCGTTCTCTTGTGCATCCAGATCAACTCCAGGTGAAATAAGCCACGCAATGTTGACCTCATCAGGTGAATTATATGTACTGAATTCAGTATACCCATTCCCTGAGTAAACTCTTTCTCTCCATATCCAAGCGCCTTCTTGAGCAACATTCGTCCAGCCAGGGAAATCTAAATTAGTGTTATGTATTGCAGATTGAAAATCCTCACTAATTAGCTCAGTAAAATCATTTATATCTAACAACTCACAACGAGCTCCATTCATTTGTACATCATCACTCGTGTTCAAAGCTAATACAAGATTATCTCCGTAATAATCTTTAGAAACTACACCAGAAATTGAGCCTCCTCCAGTTGGTAATACTTCATTTTTAAAGCTTGCAAAAGCGCTAGTTTCTAATAAAAATGAAGAATAATTAAATCCCGTACAACGCTGAATAGTGTGTTGTGTGTCATAATCATCATTTGGAGATACATAAGGTTGACCGACACTGTTAGACGTAAACTCCACATCACTAAGGGTAACAAAAATACCAACATCATTTGAAGATAAAGCGCTCACTGTTTTTGGTACAATATTTAAAGTATTACCTGAACGAAATAAATACATTGGAACTTCATTAGCTGTAAAAGCCTCAACCTCCCCGTCAGAATTCATAGCACCACCAATGGTGTATACACCATCTCCACCATTTGTCTCTCCGAGATATAAATTTTTGAGGTAAACATAAACTTCTCGTCCCATATTAAATTGATTATAAGAATCAACTTGATTTAATGCAATTTTAATTGCAGATGTAGCTCCTTCAGCCTTATCCTGAATAAAAAATTCTTTATAAAAATTACCTGTGGCATCAGATGACGAAACGTAGCCCTTAACGGCTATTTCAGAGACAATTTCAGTAGCTTCATCGTCAGAAATAAATTGGGCTTTTAGTTGTTCAATAGTTATTAATTGAACTTCCCCAGCTTCAATTCTAGAAAGTAAATCATTTAGGTTTTCGTTCTCCTCGACACCAATACTAGATGGCACTGTAAAATCATCATCTTGTACGCAAGCAACTAGAGCAAAACAAGCAATAATTGCGGTAGCAAAAGTTTTAAATTTAATTGTTTTCATTATTTCAAAATTAATGTTCATTTTCTTAAGTTTTTTTTTTAAAATCTATAGTTCAGGTTTAAAAAGTATGTTGGTCCTCTACCGTACCAATATTTTGGTCCAAAAACACGTTTTGGATTTTGAGAATCTTCTTGTAAAGATTGATAATTTGCACTTCTTCCCTGCTCAAACCCTCCGGACTTGAACTTCTTATTAAATATATTATTTAAACTTACAAATAAACTAATATATTTATCTCCGATTTTCCATGATTTACCTCCAATTGCATTAACAACCATGTAATCATCAAATCTTTCTTGACGTAACAATTCTCTAGCAAGATCTGGTTCATAATTGTTGAATGGTAAACCATCTGTATCTAAATAAAAGTTTTGGGTTCTTGTCAAAGGGGAGACGTCAACATAAGTATTTGAAAAGAAATTTGCTGTTGTACCAAACCACCAATAGTTAGGATCTCTATATTCAAATCCGACAGAAGCCGCTTGTTGTGGACCGGCAGCAATACGATAATCTTTGAGATTAGATTCACCAAAATTAAGTCCTTCTACAAAATCACTTGACGTCAATACTAGGTTAGGGTTATTGTCATATGTGAATTGTCCGATTGAAGCGACACCCGTCAATTTTATTGTAGGAGTAACCTGAGCTTCCATTCCGAATTCAATACCCATATGGCTTTTATCAATTCCTTGTAAAATTTCCTGAACAAAAGCAGTTCCCTCGTCAACTCCACTTATACCGTCAGCAAAATAAAATGAAATTTCATTAGCATCTTCCATCTTGGTATAATAACCCGTCAATCTAGCTTTGACTGATGAAGATCTAAAAACATAATTTGCATCAAAAGAAGTTATCTTCTCTTCAGTGATATCAACTCCAGTAATATCGCCAACAATAGCATGATTTTCCCTAGAGTTTGTATATGTGTTTCTAATTGAAGGTGCTTTGGTTATATATCCTGCATTTACGTTAAAAATATGCTTTCCTGAAAATTTATAAGTAAATCCACCTTTAGTACCAATTCCGTCAAATGATAATTTTCTTCCTTTCCCAAAAGAATTATTAGCATAGGTTTCGGTTTGATACAATCCTTCACGCTGATACTCAGTTGCTGTGTAGCTACCAGCTAAGAAAAAATCAATTTTATTATATTTAAATTGAGCTTGAGCAAATCCACTTAAAACATTTGCTTCAATATTATAATTGTATCTAAAAGTATCACCTTCTCCAACTACAAGGTCTGGATTCTGTAAATCAAATTGAACTTGATCGAATGAATCAACATTTAAGTAGCCCGTATTACTGCCCAGCATATCAATAATTTCAGCAAAACTGTGAGATTTAAGGCGTTTATAATTAATTGCTGCATTTAGAGTCAAATTTTCTGTTATTGAGGATTCTAGTATAGTATTAGCTGTGAATTGTTGATCGTCACTTCTGTCCTCATAGAGAATATATGCTGCGTAATCTCCATTTGTATTATTTGTTAAGTTTGAATCATAAATTCTATTCCAATTAACCTGTCCTCCATTGCTAAATGATTGTTGAGCTAGGTACGCACCACTCAAATCTGGGCCATCATCATCTGCTAAAAAATAACTTGGTAAGCCTTGGTAGTATGCAGGACTAGGATTGGCACCACCTGCATAATCTAAACGACTATTGCCCAATTCACCAAATTGATAAGCAAGATTTGTATTAAGACTAGTTTTATCTGAAATATCCCAATAATGATTTAACATAATAACAGGCTCAGCAATTCTTCTTATTCTGGAATTTCTTTTTTCACCATCGTGCCATCCCCAATATTCATTATATGTAATTCCTTTCAAGTCAAATACTTCTTGTGTATTTGGAGAGGATTTTCCTCTTCTATTCGGAGTATAAAATCCAACCAAGTTTAAACTATGCTTGTCGTTTAATTTTTTTTCAACAGAAACAAAAAACGAATTCGCATCATAAAAAGTACCGTCCTGAAACCCTTCATCTCCCCATCTTCTGCCAAGAGTAAATGCATATGCCCATCCACCATCTAACATGCCTGAAGCATAAGTAGCCATAAGTCGATTAGTATAACTTCTATTGGAAGAAGAATAGGTGATTCTACCTCCAGACCTATAATTAGATGCTCTTAAATTAATGTTAGTTGAACCCAAAATACCTCCGAAATTATATGGAGACGGTGCTAGACCGTTGCTTAACTCTTGACTTCTAAGTACATCATTCATACCACCCCAATTACTCCATTGAGGCCTTCCGTCAAAAATTTTATTCATTTCAATACCGTTCATTAAAACAGTACCATTATCTGTATTCAAGCCTCTTAATCTAAAAAAAGACGAACTAAACTCAAAGGCAGCTGCACGCTGAAATATATCTTGTGAAGCAGAAAGTAAACCAGAAATATTATCAGCACCACTTGTATCGTCATTTAACTCATCGTCTGAAAGTGTGATGGTAAAAAGCTCATCATTTTCATCATCAAATTCTAAAAAGATTTCTTTAATATTAATCGTCTCACCATTTTTAATTACAATTGGGTAATACAGACTTATATAATTTGATTTTGTTAAAGTAATAGTTTGATTTCCATCCGGAATATCACTTGAAAAGCTAAATTCACCTTGATTATTAGTTAGTGTAGTTACAATCGAGCCTTCAATCTCAACCAATACCTCAGCAATAGGTTCGGAAGTTCGAATATCTTTAACAACTCCTTGAATAATAGTTTGTTGTGCAAAACCATATATTGTTGAAAAAAAGACAAACAAAAGGCTTAAAGAATAATTTTTCATGTGTAATTAATTTTGTTCAGCATGCATAGATATGTTTAACAAAAGTACGTTTCTTATTTTTAAAATTTATACTTTTGATTGGTAAATTAATTATCATTATGAACACCTTATTTACCCTAACTTTTTATAAGCTTAATAGAAACTTTTTAATCCTATTAATGTTGTTTTTATTCATCAAAGCTGAATGCCAAACGAAACGTAAGTTTAAAGTTCATACGATTGCCTTTTATAATGTAGAAAATCTATTTGATACTATAAATGACCCGAACAAAAATGATGAAGCAAGCCCAATGATGGAATTAAAATCAGGACGAAAAGAAATATATTTAAAAAAGGTTCAAAATATGGCTAGCGCGATATCAAAAATTGGAGAAAAAACCTCAAAAAATTCTCCCGTAATTGTTGGTTTATCAGAAGTTGAGAATAGAGCTGTAATTGAAAATTTAATTAATGATCCTGCGTTAAAAACTAAAAATTATGGAATAGTGCATTATGATTCTCCCGACGAGAGAGGTATTGATGTCGCTTTAATTTATCAAAAAGCATTATTCCAGCCAACAAATACAAGTTCACATGAATTAAAACTGTCTAGAAGGAGCTCAGGTCGCCCTGATTACACAAGAGATGTTTTGTTGGTCAGTGGTTATCTTGAAAATGACTTAATTCATATCCTTGTAAATCATTGGCCCTCAAGGAGTGGAGGAGAAGCAAGAAGTCGATCGAAAAGAGAAGCTGCAGCTGCTTTGAACAGAAATTTAATTGACTCATTGCAAAAAATAAACCCTAATTATAAAATTTTTGTAATGGGCGATCTTAATGACAACCCTACCAACTCTAGTTTGAAAAAGTTTTTAAAAACAAATGGGGATAAAAGTAAAATTGAACATAAAGGCCTTTTTAACCCAATGGAAATATTTTTTAAAAAAGGACTTGGTTCAAATGCATATAGAGACGCATGGAGTCTTTTTGATCAAATCATTGTATCAAAGTCCCTTTTAGGAAATGATTATTCTTCATTTAAATTTTATAAAGCAGGAATTTTTAACGAACAATTTTTAATAACTAAAAAAGGACAATACAAAGGTTATCCCTTCAGAAGCTTTTCATGGGGTGGTTTTACAGATGGATATAGTGACCATTTCCCTGTTTTTGTTCATCTGATAAAGGAAATTAATTGAAAGTAAGTCCTGGCCAAACTTCCCATGGAATTCTTGAAAGAATTAATACTAAAGCAATAAAATAAGTAATTGACAATGTCTTGTACTTAAAATTTGATAATCGTTCCTTTTTATGCTTTGAATACCCAATTGTAATTATTGCTATAGCCAAAATATTAATAAAAGGGTGCTCAACTAAATACAATCGATGAATAGGTGTCTTCATAACTTCAGACATCCCTAGCTCTGACCAAAGTAAAAATCTATTTGAAGTAAAATATAAAATAACAGCAATTAAAAACTGAATGTGAGTCGCTATTAAGCTTAGTAATGCTATTTGAAACATTTTTGGAGTGTACTGTTTCTTTAAAACATAACCAAAAAAAGCTTTTACTACTGAACATATTAGAACGATCAAAACCAAATAAGCCCAGTATGAGTGTAATATTTTTATCATGTCTTTTATTCTAAAAAACTAATACAACAATGTTCACGTAATTAAATTATTTCTCCGATTTGTATAGCTCAATGAGTTGACTTGTTGAGGCATCACGCTCAGCGGGATTATTGTTTGAAAAGTCATCAAGAATATTTCCGGCTAATTGTTTTCCAAGCTCAACACCAAACTGATCGTAACTGAAAATATTCCACACAATTCCTTGAACGAATATCTTGTGCTCGTACAAGGCAATAAGTTTACCTAAACTTTCAGGATTTAGTTTTTTGATTAAAATTGTATTCGTTGGTCGGTTTCCCTCAAAAACTTTATATGGAACAATTTTTAAATCGGTTCCCTCATCAATTACCGTTTGTTTATTTTTGCCATTTAACAAAGCTTCGGTTTGAGCAAAGAAATTTGACATTAATTTATCTTGATGATACATATTTCCATATAAAGGTTTTAAAAAACCTATAAAATCTGTAGGTATTAACTTAGTCCCCTGGTGAATTAATTGAAAAAATGCATGTTGAGTATTAGTCCCAGGTCCACCCCAAATAATATTACCGGTTTGATAAGAGATCTTATTTCCACTGCGATCAATACCCTTGCCATTACTTTCCATTATAGCCTGTTGTAAATAGGGTACAAATTGGTTTAAATACTGTGTGTAAGGAATTACAGCTTCACTTTCAACTTTAAAAAAATTATTGTACCAAATACTAATTATTGCTAATGTCATAGGGATGTTATTATCAAACGGTTCACTTCGAAAATGAACATCCATTTTGTGGGCTCCGTCTAACATTTGTTTAAAATTTTCAAAGCCAACAGCCAAACTGATACTTAATCCTACAGCACTCCACAGAGAAAATCGCCCACCAACCCAATCAGACATTGGAAAAATATTTTCCGAACTAATTCCAAATTTCTTAACACTGTTAATATTAGTTGATACCGCTACAAATTGTTTTGCTATATCTGATTGCGAAGCAAATTGCAAAAACCATTGCTTAATTGTAGTTGCGTTTGATATAGTTTCTTGAGTTGTAAATGTTTTAGATACAATAACAAAAAGTGTTGTTTCTGGGTTTAGCTTTTTTAAAATTTCATTTAAGTGGTCTCCATCAACATTACTAACAAAGTGAACACTCAAATGATTCTTATAATATGATAATGCATCTACAACCATTGCAGGGCCAAGATCTGAGCCTCCAATTCCAATATTTACAATATCAGTAAAGGTTTTATTAGAATATCCTTTAAGTTTACCACTAATTACCTTATTAGAAAAATCTTTAATTTTATCTTTTACATTAAAAACTTCAGGAATTACATTTCGCCCATTTACTTTAACAGTTGCTGATTTTTTTTCTCTAAGAGCAGTATGTAAAACTGATCTGTCTTCGGTTTCATTAATTTTAGCTCCATCATAATATTTAGAAATTGCATCAGAAAGTTTAATTTCATTAACTAGATCCTTAAACAAGGACATAGTTTCAGTATTAAGCCTATTTTTAGAAAAATCAATAAAAAAATCCTCCCATTCAATAGACATTTCTTCAGCCCGCTTTGGATTTATTGAAAACCAATCTTTCATTTGTTGATCTTTAATAAATTCAAAATGAGTTTCAAGCTTTTTCCAAGCTAATGTCTTTGTTGGGTTTATTGATTTTAGGCTCATTTATATTATAATAGTTAATTAATTAAATCTAATCTGTCCTTGAATGGTGCAATATAATTAAGAAAATCGGGTTTATAATTATTTGAAAGAGATTTTGCATCTGGTAATTTTTGTCTAAAAGGATCCACTTGGCGACCATTTTTCCAAAAACGATAACAAACATGTGGCCCACTTGTGTTACCTGTCATGCCAACTTTGCCAATAACATCTCCTTGATTTACATAATCGCCAACTTTGACCATTCGTTTGCTCATATGCAAATACTGGGTAGAATAGGTTGAATTATGCCTTATTTTAACATAATTACCATTACCTCCTTTTCTGGCTGACTCTATTACAGTTCCATTTGCCGTTGCTAAAATTGGTGTACCAATCCCTGCTGCAAAATCAGTTCCTTTGTGTGGTCGAACTCTATTGCCATAGAGTTTAATACGTCTTTTTAAATTATATCTTGAGGAAATACGGCTAAACTTAATTGGACTTTTTAAGAATGCTTTTTGAAGACTTTTCCCATTATCATCATAATAGTCAGTACTATTTTTTGATTCCGGTGTTAGATAATTAAATGCATAAATCCCCTCCCCTTTGTGTTGAAAATAAGCAGCATCAATTGCTTCAATTCCAGCATAAATGCTGTCATCTACAAATCGCTCTCTATAAATAACCTTAAAATTATCACCTTTCTGAAGCCTAAAAAAATCAATAGTCCAGGCGTAAATATCATCAGACATATCATAAATTAATTGAATTGGTAACCCTTGTGCTTCCATTGTTTCAGATAGGTTATTGTCAATAGTACCAAATGCCTCTTTTTCAATAATTTTGACAGTCTTTCTTTCTTTATATGCTTTAATAGAATCACAAAACTCAACTACTAAATATTCAATCTTGTTTAGTTCGTAAATAAAAGCCAGAGGAACTTTGTTACTATCATCTTTTGAAAATAACAACACATAAGGCTTTCCTAATCTTAGCTGGCGGGTATCAAAAACCTTTTTAGTTTGCTCCGAAATATGGTGGATTTTTGGATAGTAAAGATTATTATTTTCTAGAATTTTCCCAAAACTATCTCCCTTTTTTATGGTATCGTAGACCACTTTAAAATTACTGAAATTATATCCAAATTTTTCGTTTTGTGAATAAATTATTTCTTTATCCAGATTATTGTGGTTTGATGAAAAAGGCAAACACTTCTTTAAGCTGTAAAATAGTAAGACAATAAAAAATCCATAAAGAAAAAATCTAGAGTTAAAAAACGACGGACTAATTTTCAACATCATAACCCCATTTATCTATTTCTTCAGAAGTCCAAAGTTCAGGAAAAAATATTCTTTTTTGATATTTTGGATGCATGTACTTCTGCCATTGGCTGCCGCCTGTCGCTTGTCCATCTCCTGATGATGATAATATGTAATGCTTTGCAGTGTT
>CESO01046179.1_pt1 | contig 13564 bp, 8 predicted proteins | sample 356341 | NCBI WGS metagenome assembly CESO01 (sample SAMEA2621812, study PRJEB7988) | marine metagenome | biome: marine biome (ENVO:00000447); feature: deep chlorophyll maximum layer (ENVO:xxxxxxxx); material: "saline water (ENVO:00002010), including plankton (ENVO:xxxxxxxx)" | depth 35 m
CCTATTTCCCGCCAGCCCTGCGCTACTCGCCCGCGTAAACGGGGACCTGGGGTCCGTGCATTGGTCATGTATTTTGGCGGTAAAGCACAGCTTGGGCATTTTATGGGTGCTAATTCCTTCGGTGCTGTTTCCGCATTACGCACGCATTTGCGGCTGGTTTGGAGCGAAGCGGAAAACCAGTCCGGCAACATGCGCTTGTTATGTGCAGCTCTGGTATAAGTCCTTACTTCCCGTCTCGCTCATTAATATGCTGCTGAGTTTCCTCTGGCACAACGTCCGAATACAAAAGATCAAGCTCTTTAGGCTTTGAAATCATTTCGTCGGCGATGAAATTAAGCACATGAAAGAGTTTCAGAGCTATATCACGACCATCTTCAAGGTCTATCTGGCCTGGATGAACCGCGTTATTGCCAACAACACGTAGAAGGTCTAGTGCTTTCTGAATTTTTGGACTCAATCCATCAGCGACGAGTTCTTTAATATCATTGTTGATGTTCTTGCCCGACTTGCCTAGCTGTTTAAGAAGTAGTTGCAGAGCTAAACGCAGTAAAGCTGTAGCGCCTTTTGGAGAATCAACAACAATAGTTGATGCTTCTAGATAAAGATTTTGTATCTCCTGCTCCATGTCTTCATTTGGCGGAGCCACACTTGTCTGTTTCGGGTAGACAATCTCTTGATTTACCCAAAGAGATATATCGCCACATGATGAACAGGTAGCTACAGAAAATCCTTTAGGAACAAATTCAGACATATGCCTTTTATTTGCAACCTCTACCTGCGCTATAAAGTGAGCAATAGCTTCTTGTTTATAATCTTGAATATGCGTTCTGTAGTCATAGAAAACGTGGTTCAGAATTTTGTTCGCAGCGCCACTAGAGCTATTCAAATCAAACCAAGCCTGTTGCGAGGCAACTTGGCAGTGTGGGCACTGAAATTTTTCGCTTTTGAATTTCGGGCTTAAGTCCAAAATCAGACTCCTATCTTATTGAGCACATAACGTGTGAAGCCAAGCACCAGTCGCGCTTGCGCGAGTGTGTGACTTGGCGACTTGTTATTTGCTGATGGCGTTGCACTGACATTTGCCACAGCAAATGGATACGCCAACAGCTTGCCGAATAGCGAGCGAGGGGGATGAGCAATTGATGGCCTCTTCTCTGCCTTAAGACCAAGTGGTTGTCCGGTACAGCACTCGGTGCTTCCCGGCAACCACTTGGTCTTAAGGTTTGATGTTAGGCGGAGGTCTGTCAATTTCATTTCCTAGACTTTGTGCTCATATCAGCTGCAGCCAATATACTGTTTGGATATACAGCATTCTGTGCGGTTTGCACTATGCTGATATGGGGTCTCGCTCGCTATCGCGCAAATAACAGTGATTAGATCGCGCTAACTTTAAGGCGCGGCATAGCGCCGGACTAGAGCGGTCTAGTATTTTATTGTATATCAATGAGTTAGCAGCGCTCTGCCGCGAGTGCGGAACGTTAAGCCGCACGAGGCTTAATGTTCCGTTGGTCGACGGTGTCGGCTTGCGCACAGGTGATGGCGCTGTTGGGTATTCGAGGTGAAATGTGTCGAGTCTCTGTAGCATCCATGCCTCCCAATGGGGCCGCGAGAAGTGCGGTGATTTGATATTGCTACCGCACTGCGCGTTTGCCAACCCTGAATACGGTTAAAGGCTCGCTCAAGTAGCGTGGCCTTGCCGTGCAAAAGCGAACGTGGCGCATGCACGGACTCGAGTCCCGTTTACGCCGGCGAGTAGCGCAGGGCTGGCGGGAGATAGGGCGGCAGCATGTTTGAGGAGCGCAGCGACGAGTTCTGCCGACCCCCGCTAGCCCGAGCAACGCAGCGAACCCGCAGGGCCGCGTAGTCGGGTGCCCCGGGGGATTCAGGGAAGCGCTAATCCATTTCACATACCCTCTGGCGCTCAGGCCGGTTCGCAATCAAGGCGTGGTTTCGAAGGCATGCCGGGACCTGTCGAGAAATCACAACGCAGAGTTCGGACCGGCCTGACCGCCCCGCAGGGCGAGCGCTCAAGCATGCATCTGACAGCGTTGCGCTGCTTGCCAATAGAACCACTATTGACTGCACATCGCGCCTTGCATCTGCATGCTTGAACACTCGCAGAGGGTGTGTGAAATGGGTTAGCGCTTCCCTTTGGGGGGCTGGGCAAGCAGCCCCCCTTGGCTCGCCGGGAAGGCGAAAGGCGAGCTAGAAGGCGGCGTAGCGAGCCAGCCAATGGTGCAGTGGTGCAGGTCGTGCGGCCACGGCATGCCGTGGCCCGAGCGTCGCGACATCGAAGCGAATAGATGCTGGGTGCCTATTGCTTTAGTGAAGCAAGCCAACGCGCTGGCCGAGTTAAAACCCGGCCCTCCCAGAATCAGCTCCGAATCAACTGCGCCACCGACTCCTGTACCCGCGCTGTCAGCTCGGCTTCATCCAGCCCACAGATATCGCCGTTATCCACCGCCGGGCGGCCCTGGATAAAGCTGTATTTCACGCTGGCCGGTTCGCCACACATCAGCGGGGCGGTGAGCGGGCTGTGCACGCCGGCAAAGCGCGGCTGGTTGATATCGAACAGCACCAGATCGGCGGCCATGCCGACCTTGATCTCGCCGACATCGTGCAGGCCAAGCAGCTCGGCGCCGTTGCGGCTGCCCCAGCCGAGTACCTTCTCCAGGGTGGTGGCGTCCGGGCCGTGGACGGCGCGGTGGATCAGCCAGGCCAGGTTCAGCTCCTGCAGCATGGAGCCGGATTCGGCCGAGGCGGAGCCGTCCACACCCAGGGTGATCGACATGCCGGCCTGTTCCATTTTGATCGCCGGGGCGATGCCGCTGCCCAGGCGGCAGTTGGAGGTGGGGCAGTGGGCGATGCCGGTGCCGGTGCTGGCGAGGCGGTCGATGATGTAGTCGTCGCAATGCACCAGGTGGGCAAACCAGACGTCATCGCCCAGCCATCCGCAATCACCGGCGTAGTCCACGGCGCGCTTGCCGTACTTTTTCAGCGAGGCGACCTCGTCAAAATCCACTTCCAGCAGGTGCGAGTGCATGCCCAGCTTGAACTCGCGGGCGTAGGCGGCTTGTTCGCGCAGGCCATCCGGGTCGCTGGAGTGAATCAGGCTGGTCGGCGCGACCACCAGTTTGCGCATGGCGTCGCCGCCGTCCTGGTGATAACGCACGCGGCTGGCATCCAGGCGTTCAATGATCTGGCCGATGGTTTCCGGGGAGATGCCGTGTTCGAGCATGCCGTGGTGGCTGCCGACTGAGGTAGCGCTGCCGCGGCACAGTACCAGGCGCATGCCGAGTTCGTCCGCAGCGCGCCAGACGGCATCCTCCAGCTCGGGGCTGGTGGTGGCGTGATACAGGTAGTGGTGATCGGCGCAGGTAGTGCCGCCCGAGCGCAGCAGTTCATACAGGCCCAGACGCGCGGCGTGGTACATCAGCTCCGGAGTGACCTTGGGCCAGTAGCGGTAGGGTACCGAGCCCAGCCAGTCGTTGAGGTTCTGGTTCAGGCCGCCGGGCACGCCCTTCATGATCGACTGGGCCAGATGGTGGTGAGTGTTGACCAGACCGGGCCAGGCCACGCAGCCACGGGCATCGATCAGGGTTTCGTCGGCGGCCGGCGCAAGATTGCGCCCGAGTTCGGTGATCTTGCCGTCGCTGATGCGGATATCGGTCGCGTCTGCGGCGGTGGGGGAAAAGACGGCTTGTGCGTTCTTGATCAGGTACGCCATGCAGGTACTGCTCCTCTGTTGCTGCCAAAGAGCAATGTCCTGGAGCTGGGGAAGCACGGATCAATGCCTCACGCCCCTGACCGCTTCTACTCTGTTGCGTTGTGTTGATGTGACCGCAGCATGCGGTGCTGCGGTAAAGAGTGCAATTTTTTGACCAACCCGTCAGCGTCCGTGCAGGCACCGATTCATCAGGCGTGCGCCTTGGGCAAGGTGACTGAAATGATCAAATCCGGTGCGAATGGTCAGCTTTTGCGCGATCGCGGTGCAGCCAGGCAGGTCATCGGCAGACCAGCGATTTGCGCTACGCCGCGTCAGCCGGCGCGTTCGTCGGGTTTGCTCAAGTTGGCGCAATAACTGCTTGAGTATTTGTGCCTGAGGATTATCCTCGGCAACGTGAGTAGAAGCTGTCAGGGGGCAACACCCCAGGTCATTGCTCAGTTAGCGGACAATGCGCATCGCGCGGTGGACGCCGGACTGACTGACCACAGCCTCTTTCCGACTCCCCGCCCGCGTCATTCTCCGCACCATTTGCCCCAATGGGACTACTCGGAGATTCAACATGACAACCGCAACAACCCCTGAATACGGCCTGAAAGAACTGCAGCTGGAAACCACCTTCGGCGGCATGGGCAAGGAAACCGTGCGCGAGATTCCGCTGATCGACCTGACCGACTTTGAGAACCGTCGCAGCGAGATCACTGATCAACTGTGGAGCGCCGCGACCGAAGTCGGCTTCTTTCAGCTGGTCAACCACGGTCTGGACGTCAAGCTGGTGCAGAGCGCCTTTGCCCTGTCTGAAGCCTTCTTTGCCCTGTCCAACGACGAAAAAGCCCGCTTCCCGCTGAAGAAAGGTCTGAACGCCGGTTGGGAGTTCATGTCGCAGGTGCGCCCTTCGACCCGCACGGCTGACCAGAAAGAGTCCTACCAGATCACCCTGCCGCACATGGATGACCTGTGGCCCAACCAGACCGTGGTGCCGGAGTTCCAGCGCATCATGCTGGATTTTGAATACCGCGCCTGGCGTCTGGGCATGGACGTGCTGTCCTGCTTTGCCGAGCGTCTGGGTTTTGCCCGCGACTTTTTCACCAAAGCCCACGACCGCAGCCTGCCTGATTACCAGAGCACCCTGCGCCTGCTGCACTACCTGCCGATGCCGGAAGAAGACCTGGACGAAAGCCTCTGGCGCGCCGGTGCGCACACCGACTTTGACTGCCTGACCATGGTGTTTCAGAAGGAAGGTCAGGGCGGCCTGCAGGTCAGCCCCGGTAAAGACGCAGAAGGCGCCGGTGACAACCGCGAGTGGAGCAGCGTAATTCCGCGTGACGACATCATCACCTGCAACATTGGTGACATGCTGATGCGCTGGAGCGACGATCAGCTCAAGTCCACCCTGCACCGCGTGCGCATGCCCAAGCCGGGCGAGTACCGTGGCCCGCGTTACAGCATGGCGTTCTTCTGCCAAGCCAATAAAGAAGTGATGATCGAGACTCCGGCCGGCAAATACCCGCCGATCTCGGCGGCCGACTACCTGCTGCAGCGCATTCAGGCAAACTTTGCTGAAGCCAAGAAGTAACGTCTCAGCGGTGTTAGACAAACCCGGCTACTGTGCCGGGTTTGTTGTTTTTGGGGCTGGGAGGGCCGAGGCTTGACTCGGCCACGGGGTTGCACGGCGGTTTGCTGGTCGAGCGGGAACTCGACCTTTGCGGGTGCAGAGCGCGGCCACGCCTTTGGCTTAGGCCGCCCTACTTAGGCCGCCCACAAAAAAGCCCGCGCCGTGTGCTGGCGCGGGCTTTGGTGCTGTCTTGCAGCACCCGCCGTTGGCGGGCGGTGCGGGGCAGGCTTACTTCGGAATGGTCGCGGTCATGCCTTCGACGTACCAGTCCATGGTGGCAAGCTCTTCGCGGGTCATGCTGGCGCCTTCGGCTACGCGTTCGGTGCCGCTCTGGTCCTTGATCGGGCCAGTGAAGGGATGAAACTCGCCGCTCTTGATGGCGGTGATGACGCCTTCAACTTTGGCGCGTTGCTCGTCGGTCAGCTTGGCGTTGATTTCCTTGATCTGGATAACGTCATCGCTGATGCCGCCCCAGTAGTCAGCCGACTCCCAGTTGCCATCCATCACGGCCTGTACGGTGTCGATGTAGTACGGGCCCCAGTGGTTCACCACTGACAGCAGGTGGGCTTCAGGCGCAAAGTGGCTCATGTCAGACGCCTGACCCACGCCCCAGACGCCGCGCTTTTGCGCAGCCAGCAGCGGAGCCGGGCTGTCGGTGTGCTGGATGATGACGTCAGCGCCTTGGTCCATCAGGGTGTTGGCGGCGTCGGCTTCCTTGGCCGGGTCAAACCAGGTGTTGACCCACACAACTTTCAGCTCGATGTCCGGGTTAACGGCTTTGGCGCCCAGGTAGGTGGCGTTGATGTCGCGGATGACTTCCGGAATCGGGAAGGAGGCGATGTAGCCCAGCACGTTGCTCTCGGTGACCAGACCGGCAGCAGTACCGGTGACGTAGCGGCCTTCATAGGTCACCGACAGGTAGGTGCCCAGGTTCTCGGCCTGCTTGTAGCCGGTGGCGTGCAGGAAGGTCTTGTCCGGGTAGTCGGCAGCCACGCGCTCGGTGGCGTTCATGAAGCCGAAGGACGTGGTGAAGATGACATCGTTGCCGGCCTGGGCCAGACGGCGGATGGTACGCTCGGCGTCGGCGCCTTCGTTGACGTTTTCAACGTAGGTGGTCTGGACCTTGTCGCCAAAGTGGGCTTCCAGCTCCTTGCGGCCCTGGTCATGCTGGTAGCTCCAGCCGTGGTCCCCGATGGGGCCCACGTAGACAAAGCCGACTTTCAGCGGATCGTCGGCAGCCACGGCCTGCAATGGCAGGGTCAGCGCTGCGGCGAGGGCAAGCGTGCGTTTCAGACTCATGTAACTTCTCCTGGATATGATCTTGTTGGCGACCGTGCCGCGTCCTTGGACGGCGGCCGATGGTTCCTGATACAGCAAAAAGCTGGCCATCTGTTCAAGAAATCGGCGAAATTCTAGCGTTCCTGCTGTCATGCGGCCAGCAGCAGCGCATCGATAACCGCAAAATGCACGGCAAATGCACAGGGCTGGTGCAACGCCCAGGTGCGTGCACCAGCAAAGCAGCAGATTTAAGGAAGCACTGATTAATGCTGCGCCAGTGGCAGCACCCCACCGTGCAGGCTGGCCACCTGCTCAAAGCCCGCTCCGCGCAGGATGCCGGTGGCCAGCGACGAACGCTTGCCCGAGCGACAGAGCGCGACCACCGGCTTGCCCTGCGGCACCTCCGCAACGCGGTCGGCCAGGCTGCCGATCGGGATCTGCACCACGCTATCCAGCTGCGCCGGCAGCGGCTCGTTCTGCCACTCGCCCGGCTCGCGCACATCCAGCAGGGTGACCGCATCGCGGTGCTCCATCAGCCATTGCGGGCCTACCTCCGGAATACCGGCGTAGGTCATGCGCAGGTCGCTTGACCAGTCCGGCTCGGGCGGCAGCTGGCCGTCCTGCGGGCAGCCGCTGCGCAGGTTGGCCGGCACCGCCTCCGCGATGCGCTTGGGGTGCGGCAGCTTGAGCGCCTGCATGTAACCGACAAAGTCGGCCTCGTTGGCGTCGCCCCCCAAGCGTGCGTTGCAGCGCCGCTCTTCATCGATGCTGCTGCTGGTGCGGCCGTTGTAGTCGTGGGCCGGATACACCGCACAGCTGTCGGGCAGGCTGAACAGCTGCTCGACCACCGAATGGTAGAGCGTATGCGGGTTGCCTTGCTGAAAGTCGCTGCGCCCGCAGCCGCGAATCAGCAGGGCGTCGCCGGTGAACACCATCGACTGATCACTCAGCACGTAGCTCATGCAGCCGTCGGTGTGGCCGGGCGTGGCGCGGGCTTCCAGCTCGATGCCGCTAACGCCGAAGCGCTGGCCGGGTTGCAGCGGCAGGTCGACGTGCTCGGCGTTGATCACCGCCGCCGAGGCAATCTGGCAGCCGGTTTTCTGCTTCAGCAACCAGGCGGCTGTGACGTGGTCGGCGTGGGCGTGGGTGTCGACCACCAACTTGAGGGTCAGGCCCAGCTCGCGCAGCAGCGACAGGTCGCGGGTGCTCTGCTCGAACACCGGGTCGATCAGCAGGGCCTCGCCGCTGGCCGGGTCCGCCAGCAGGTAGGTATAGGTAGAGGAAGCAGCATCGAACAGTTGACGAAAGAGCATGGTCACCTCGCAGCAGTACAGTTAAGGTCAATACAATATATAAAAAAATAGATTGAAAGCCGGGCAACTGCAAGCCTCTGCTCTGCGGCGCGGGGTCGCAGGCCATAAAAGACGAGAAAATGGCGCAATCGGCAGGTTATTGGCCGGCGTTATGCCGCATTGGACCTTATAATGCGTGCACTCTTTTTTGCCCCCTTATTGCCAACTACTTCGCAGGTTACCCATGGATCGTGCTGCACGCTGGATTGCCATAGGTCTCTCGGCCATTGTGTTCACCACCTTGTTGTCCGGTTGCTCCGAGCCGGCTGAGCCGGCACCGGACAAGCCGCGACCGGTCAAACTCTTCTCCGTGGCGGACCCGGGCGCCGAGCGCACTCGCGAGTTTCCGGCCCGCCTGAAGGCACCGGAGGAGGCCCAACTGTCGTTCCGCCTGGGCGGCGAGCTGCAGTCGCTCAAGGTGCATGAAGGCCAGGAGGTCAAACGCGGGGATCTGATCGCCGTACTGGACGACACCGACTACCGCCTCAAGCTGAGCGATCGCCAGGCCAACTATGACCTGACCCGCAGCCAGCTGACCCGCATGGAGCAGCTGGTCGAGCGGCAGATGGTCTCGCAGGCCGAGTACGACCAGCGCAAGGCGCAGTTCAATTCGGCGGAAGCCGCGCTCAATCTGGCTCGTCAGGAGCTGGCCTACACGCGCATCAACGCGCCCTTTGACGGCGTGGTGGCGCGTACCCACGTCGAGCAGTTCCAGGTGGTGCAACCCAATCAGCCCATCGCCACGCTCTACAGCGGCGACAGCATTGACGTGGTGTTTCAGGTGCCGGAAAACCTGTTCAGCAACCTGCGCCGCGATCTGCAGCCCGAGGATCTGGTCGCGCGGGTGCGACTGGAAAACCTGCAGGACACGCTGATTGAAGCCGTCTACAAGGAGTACGCCAGCCAGCCGGACCCGTCCACGCTGGCCTATGACGTGACCCTGAGCATGCCGATCCCCGACGGCATGGTGCTGCTGCCGGGCATGAGTGCCACCGTGATCATCGATTTTGCCCGTATTACCCGCAACACCCGCGTGCCGATGGTGGTGCCGGTTGAGGCGGTGTTCAGCCCGGACAGCGAGAGCAGCGAGGTGCGTCAGGTCTGGGTGGTTACCGAGCAGAACGGCGAGCTGCGCGTCAGCGCCCGCGATGTGACCGTAGGCCAGCTGACCCATGATGGCATCGAGGTGCTCAGCGGACTGGAGGCGGGCGAGCAGATTGTCGCCGCCGGCGGCAACGAGCTGAGTGAAGACCAGCAGGTCCGTCGCTGGGTCCGCGAGCGGGGGCTGTAATGAATATTGCCGCGTACTTTATCCAGCGCCGGGTCACCAGCTGGCTGGTCGCGCTGCTGCTCGGTATTGGTGGCGTGATTGCCTTTATCGACCTTGGGCGGCTGGAAGACCCGGCCTTTACCCTGAAGATGGCGATGGTGGTCACGCCCTACCCCGGCGCCTCGCCGCAGCAGGTGGAAGAGGAACTGACCTACCCGCTGGAAAACGCCATCCAGCAACTGCCCTACGTCGATACCATCACCTCCACCAGCAGCGCCGGCCTGTCGCAGATCATGGTCGAGGTGCAGGCTCAATACCGCGCCGAGCAGTTGCCGCAGATCTGGGACGAGATGCGCCGGCGCATCAACGACCTGCGCCCCAACCTGCCGCCGGGCGTGAGCGAGCCGCAGATCATGGATGATTTTGGCGACGTGTTCGGCACCTTCTTCATGATCAGCGGCGACGGCTACGACTACCGCGAACTGCGCGACTATGCCGACTACCTGCGCCGCGAGCTGGTGCTGGTCGAAGGGGTCGGCAAGGTCAATCTGGCCGGCGTACCGCAGGAAGAGGTGCACCTGGAAATCTCCCGCGCGCGCATGACCGCACTGGGCATTGCGCCGCAAGCCATCTATGACCTGCTGAGCCGTCAGAACGTAGTGTCGGACGCCGGCCGCATGCTGGTGGGCAGCGAGTCCATTCGCCTGCACCCGACCGGCGAGTTTCAGGATGTCAGTGAGCTGGAGCGGGTGATCATCAGCCCGCCCGGCAGCTCCAAGCAGGTCTATCTCGGAGATGTAGCGCGCATTACCCGCGGCTTTACCGAAACCCCCACCAGCCTGTATCGCAGCCAGGGTAATCCGGCGCTGGGGCTGGGCGTGTCCTACGCCGCCCACGTCAACGTGGTGGATGTCGGCAACGCGGTGGCCGCGCGCCTCGCCGAGCTGGAGCAGGACCGCCCGGCCGGCATGCAGGTGACCATGTTCTACAACCAGTCCGCCGAGGTGGAAAACTCGGTCAGCGGCTTTGTCTGGAACTTCCTCGCCTCGGTCGCCATTGTCATCGTCGTGCTGCTGATCTTCATGGGCCTGCGCAGCGGCCTGCTGATCGGTCTGGTGCTGGCGCTGACGGTGCTCGGCACCTTTATCTTCATGCAGATCATCGGCATCGAGCTGCAGCGTATTTCGCTCGGCGCCCTGGTGATTGCGCTGGGGATGCTGGTGGATAACGCCATCGTCATTGTCGAAGGCATTCTGGTGGGGCGCCAGCGCGGCCAGACCACGTTGCAGTCGGCGGGCGACATCGTCGGCCAGACCAAGCTGCCGCTGCTCGGCGCCACCGCCATCGCCATCATCGCCTTTGCGCCGATTGGCCTGTCGGATGATTCCACCGGCGAGTTCTGTCTGTCGCTGTTCCAGGTGCTGATGATCTCGCTGACCCTCAGCTGGGTCACCGCGATTACCCTGACGCCCTTCTTCGCCAGCCTGTTCTTCCGCGACCAGCCGGCCAAGGACGAGCAGACCGAAGCGCAAGACCCCTACCGCGGCGTGGTCTTTGTGGTGTATCGCAAACTGCTGGCCAACGCGCTGCACCACCGGGTGCTGACGCTGGTGATGCTGGCGGTGCTGCTGGTGGCCGCGCTCGCCGGTTTCAGCCAGGTGCGGCAGGCGTTCTTCCCGCCGTCCAACACGCCGATGTTCTTTGTCGACGTCTGGCTGCCCAAGGGCAGCGACATCCGCTACACCGAGCAGGTGGTCGCCGAGATGGATCAGTACGTGCTGGCGCAGGAGGGCGTCACCGAGGTGACCTCCACCATCGGTCAGGGCGCGCTGCGCTTTATCCTCACCTACTTCCCCGAGCGTATTCACGCCAACTACGCGCAGCTGCTGGTGCGCACCGAGCAGCGCGACCAGATCGTGCCGCTGATCACCGAACTGGACGAATACTTCAAGACCCAGCACCCGACCGCCAAGGTCAAACTCAAGCAGCTGATGCTCGGCCCGGGTAGCGACAGCAAGATCGAAGCGCGCTTCACCGGCCCCGACCCCGAGGTGCTGCGTGCCCTGGGCGACCAGGCCATCGCCATCCTCAAGGCCGACCCGGTGGCCGATGCCGTGCTGCACAACTGGCGTGAACGGACCAAGCTGGTGCGCCCGCAGTTTGCCGAAGCGCAGGCGCGTGAACTGGGCGTGGACAAGCGAGACCTGGACACCCTGCTGAAGATGAACTTCAGCGGCGTGAACGTGGGCCTGTACCGTGACGGCACGCACATGTTGCCGATTGTCGCGCGTACCCCGGAGTCCGAGCGGCTGGACGCCGGCACGCTGAATGACCTGCTGGTATGGAGCAGTGTGCGCAGCGCCTATATTCCGATCACCCAGGTGGTCAACGGCTTCGTCACCGACTGGGAAGACCCGCTGATCCTGCGCGAAGACCGCAAGCGCACCCTGACCGTACAGGCTGACCCGAGCATCCTCAGCGGCCAGACCGCCGCCGAGTTGTTTGCCCGCGTGCGCCCGCAGATCGAAGCCATCGAGCTGCCGCGCGGCTACAAGCTGGAGTGGGGCGGCGAGTACGAAAGCTCACGCGACGCCCAGAAGGCCGTGTTCGGCAGCCTGCCGCTGGGCTACCTGGCGATGTTCCTGATCACCGTGCTGCTGTTCGACTCGGTGCGCCGCGCCGCCATCATCTGGCTGACCGTACCGCTGGCGGTGATCGGTGTGACCCTGGGCTTTTTGCTCACCGGCATCCCGTTCGGCTTTATGGCGCTGCTGGGCTTCCTCAGCCTCAGCGGCATGCTGGTCAAGAACGGCATCGTACTGGTGGACGAAATTCGCCTGCAGCTCGACTCCGGCAAAGAGGCCTATAGCGCCCTGGTGGACTCGGCCATCAGCCGGGTACGCCCGGTCTCCATGGCCGCGCTGACCACCATCCTCGGCATGGCGCCGCTGCTCACCGACGCCTTCTTCCAGAGCATGGCCGTGGTGATCATGTTCGGCCTGGGCTTTGCCACCATCCTCACCCTGGTAGTGCTGCCTGTGATCTACAGCCTGTTCTACAAGATCCCGGTCGAAGGGCGGCGGGTATAACCCCGCCGCCGCACTGCCGTCGCCGTAGGGTGGAGAACCGCAAAGCGTTCTCCACCATCGTGAAGCCCGGCCCAACGCTGCCGTTTACCGCCCACGGCTGACGCGACCGACACACTGGGGTAGGCTGCAATAATCCACTCGCAGCCGGAGCCGTCATGAGCAGCCACCCTGTCAGCGCCCAACGCATCACCGCCCGCAGCGCCGAAATTGGCGGCACCCTGCCGGTCAACCGCGTACTGCCTACTCGCCAGCGCCGACAGATCGGCGCCTGGTGCTTCCTCGATCACGCCGGCCCCGCCCGCTTTGACTCCGGCGACGGCATGCACGTCGGCGCGCACCCGCACACTTGCCTGCAGACCTTCACCTGGATGATCGAAGGCGACGTGCTGCACCGCGACAGCCTTGGCAACGAGCAACTGATCCGCCCAGGCGAAGTCAACCTGATGACCGCCGGCCGCGGCATCAGCCATACCGAAGACTCCACCGACGCCACCGACCGCCTGCACGCCGCCCAACTGTGGATCGCCCTGCCACCGAATATGGCAAACGCAGAGCCCGCCTTCACCCATTACCCAGACCTGCCCACTTGGCAGCAAAACGGTATCGACTTCACCCTGCTGTTCGGCGAGTTTGCCGGCCAAACCTCCCCGGTCGAGGTCTACAGCCCCCTGCTTGGGCTGGACATCCACAGCCCAAGCGGCGGCGATTGCGAGCTGACCCTTAACCCCGCCTTTGAACACGGCCTGCTGGTGATGGAAGGCGAACTGGACCTGGACGGCGAACGCTTCGCCGAAAACGAACTCGCCGCCCTGGACCCAGGCCCCACCACTTTGCACCTGACCCTAAGCCCCGGCAGCCGCCTGATCCTCATCGGCGGCGCACCAGCCGAGAAGGTGCTGATGTTCTGGAATTTTGTCGGTTACAGCCGGGAATACATCATTGAAGCAACGCGGGAGTGGCAGGCGGAATCTGCGCGCTTCGGCAAGGTCGCGGGGTTTGATGGGGAGCGGTTGGCGGCACCGGCGTTGCCGTGGCGGAGTGGGTGATCGACGTTGCGTCGTTGATCGTTCCCGCGCTCTGCGTGGGAACGCCTGTACGGACGCTCCGCGTCCGGCTATCGCACGGTCCCGTTCGGCTGCGCGGATTCTTCACGTCACCCTTTCGCCTTTACGGCGAGCAGGGGGAAATGCGTGGCCATTTCCCCCTGCACCCCCTAGGCCACCCCGGCTACGCGGC
>CESO01125799.1_pt1 | contig 13560 bp, 15 predicted proteins | sample 356341 | NCBI WGS metagenome assembly CESO01 (sample SAMEA2621812, study PRJEB7988) | marine metagenome | biome: marine biome (ENVO:00000447); feature: deep chlorophyll maximum layer (ENVO:xxxxxxxx); material: "saline water (ENVO:00002010), including plankton (ENVO:xxxxxxxx)" | depth 35 m
CCACCTTGCTTTAGCACCTTCCTCGAATCGTACTCCTTTATGTCCCGATGTATTATTCTTCTGAATTCGTCGATTGGTTGCATTAACACGCCCCGAACCTTCGCGAATGTTACAGCTACGGTTATCCAAACCATCACGATTAATATGATCTATCTCCTTAATGTGGGGATAAGCGCGGCGATGAAACAAACAGTAGTCCTGATCTCGTTTCTTACTAGCTCGAGACTTCACGTACCAGCAGTACTTACCCACTGCCTTATTTGCAGTCCAAATACGTTCTTGCACCAAAGGTAAGTGTTCTATATCGCACTTCATTATGTGGTCTCCTTGTAGCTGTACTTCTACGTACGGTTTTTTGGCTATAACTATTCGATACTTATTTTTAGTAAGCTCATGTGTGTCAGACATGGCTAGTTGATATACTCTGGCGGACTCAACGTCAGGTAGCAATTTAGACTTGAGGCCGGTTGAACTGGTAAAGCAGACTTGTGATCCGTTCAGCCAACCACTCGGCTTGCCTCCATACCAGGGTGATACTTTATGTGAACTCATTTCCCGTTACTCTAAATGGTTAAAACCTTAAATCAATTTTATACTTGAAATAGGTATAAAAATAGGATTGTGTGACAACTTGTTGGACCCTTACAATACAGGAAAACCGAGGGCACCTCCGCTGATACGGATGATGTTGTTGTTAACGGCCGTGATAATGAACTCATACGACTGCACGTAGTCAGCACCGTCACCGCCGGCACCAGTGGCGGCAGCAACAGCGGCGGCAGACGCCTCCGGGACGACAGAGACGTTGGTGAGCTTACCGTAGTTAGTGGATCCCATCGGGTCGAGGCAGATGAAGTCGAGCGAGTACGAGTACATGTGGAATCCAGTGTCAAGCGGGATGACCGGGGCATGGAAGTACGGGTTGACAAGCGCGAAGTAGTCCGAACCCATCTGGGCGAGACGATTGGTGTTCTCGTAGATGAGCGAGGTCTGAAGGATCGGGTCAGCCGTTCCGGCCGGGGTGAAGTTGACCGTACCCGCACCGGTATTGGTCGGGGAAGCGGTCATGTAGTTCGACCATTCAGCTCCGTTCGTTTTGTTACGAACCGAGAAGAAGAGAACCTTGATGGCGTGCGAGAAGCGAACGTCAAAGGACTGCTGCGCGTTGGTAGCCGGAGTGAAGGCCTGGCGAGGAGCAGTCTGTACCTGTTCGATAAGGATGTCACGCGGGGCGCAAGCCATGCGTTTACGCTCGTCATTGGAGACAATAGCGTAATCAGCCCAGACCTGAGTAACGCCAAGAACGGGGGTTCCACCGACAAGATCGGTAAGAGGGGCAATCGGTTTGCGCTGTTCTGCACCGAGGAGACCAGACTGGGACATGATAAGAAGATCACTCCAGTCGCGGAAGGCGAAGTTTACACGCATCTCGTTATACGGGAGAGCCGCAGTCGGGAGGGCAACACCACTATCCCGACTGTAGAAGAACGGGAGCGGGAGGTTAAGAGTAAAGGACTGAATAGTTCCGGCCGGGCTACCTTGGGTCATGGCCGGGAAACTACCGATCATGTTGTTGTAGCCATTGCGCTTGCCGGCCGGGACAGTGAAGGCCGCCCAGAAGTCCAAATGGTAGTTATCGAACCGAGCAGCAACAAGGTCGTTAAACGTGATGCAGCACTCACGAATGATGTTGTGCATGAAGTTACGAGTCCAACGAAGAGTATCGTTACCAGCGGCTTTAGCCGCAACTGAGAGGGCTACCGCCGGGGTCTGCAGACGAAGCCACGTGTGGAGCAAGTAATCACCAGCACGAGAAATAGCGACCGCCCATTCCTGGCCAAAAGCCGGGTTGCCAGAAGCGCGCGATAGAACAACGGGGACCTGAGTGAACCACGTGGACTTGCGCGTCTCACGAACGAAATATGCGGTAGCGTCGGGACCACCGTAGAGATACTTCTCGATCTCGTCGAAAGTCGCAAGATCAATGAAGCCAGATGTTACATTGGATGTACAAATAGATGCCATTTTTATTAATAGTGCAATATTAATTTTTTAAATTAGAAAAAATATAGAGAAATTGAGTATGGGTAATAATAATAATATTCTAAACTCGACCATTGGCTGATTAAACTTCAATTACAGGGATTGAACTAGAAGTTTGCATACGAAAGGGTAACAGGGTTACAGCGGAAGAGAAAGCTTTGGATAGACCTCGTAATTGTATCTAGACATGTCTACAAGCGAATACAGCGATATTAGGATAAATTAATAGTGCTATAATCATTCTGATAAGAAATTACCCTGAGTTACTTAAACAAATCTTGGAGAGAGACAAAGGACGATGTCTAACAAGAATATATTGACAATCGATACTAAGATTCGTCAACAATTTAAGGAAGAGTATTCTAAGCTTCCTGCATACAGGGCTAAACTAACAGACCTGAAAAAATCCTTAGAGTCTCAAACTTTATCCGGGAGGCTTCGTCGAAACTTAAAGAACGAGTATGAACGTCTTGGAGATCTGATTAAGAAAGCTGAAACTAAAGCAACTCTAAATTTTTATATCGCTGAAAGTGTTCACCTCATTGAGGAGTACAAGAATATACTGCGTGTACCTATCAAGATGAATTTCATGGGCAAACCTACAAAAGAAAATAAAGCAAAGAAACAACTCATTAAGAATTATTTGGATGTGGCACGTAAATACATAGATATCAATAAGACTGGTGACACTAAGCAACATAACATAGTTTGTGGTAATTGCCGTAATAAAAGAGATTTCGATATCATTGATCGAAATACTTATATATGCATGAAATGTTTTGCCCAACAAACAGTGATGAAGCATAACTCTTCCTATAATGATATAGACAGAGTTAATATATCAAGTAAATATATGTATGATCGCAAGGTTCATTTTAGAGATTGTGTGAAGCAGTATCAAGGAAAACAGAACAGCACTATTCCTTCGGTAGTGTACACCGACCTTGAAGTTCAATTTGAGCGCCATCATCTATTGGAAGGTACAAAGAGTTCTCCTATAGATGTAAGGTTTCGTAATATCACGAAGAACCATATTCTAATGTTTTTGAAGGAACTTGGATATTCTAATCATTACGAGAATGTACATCTCATTCACCAGACTTTAACCGGAAAGAAAGCAGATGATATCCACCATTTGGAAGATCAGCTATTGGATGATTTTGATGCACTCACCGAGTTATATGACCGCAAATTTAAACACATTAATCGTAAAAATTTTATCAATACCCAGTATGTTCTTTACCAGCTTCTGTTACGTCACAAACATCCATGTAAGAAAGAGGAGTTTATCATACTAAAAACTATAGATCGTAAACTTTTCCATGATGAAGTTTGTCAAGAACTTTTCAACCATCTGGGGTGGAACTCAACACCTTTCTATTAAAAATAAAAAAATGATTTAGAAACACTTGATTAAACTTTAAGAAGAAACAATGTCAGAATTTAGATTCAGTATTGAAACTACATATGGTGGAGAAAATGGACAAACAACCACGGTTAGTCAAAGTTATGTTCTTGAAGATTCTTCGCACGATTTAGAAGAAATTACCAGTATTTTATCTAGTATTGATCCCATACCACCCCTGGATGCGTTCTTTTGGTTTGATGAAGTATTATCTATGGAACAAAGTATGTTAGATAGAGTATTGAGAGAGAGTAGTTCAGAAGGTGAACTGAAACGCGACAGTAAGAAACTAATCAAGGTTAAATTACGTAAATATCAGGAAAATGAAGAGAAAGATAACTCTTGTAGTATCTGCTCTGACAAGTTCAAACCAGGAAATGAAGTTGCGGTACTTTCATGTGACCACATCTTTCACCAGAAATGTATTCAGGAGTGGGGTCACTACAAAGCCGAATGCCCTCTCTGTAAAAAGAGTATCCCACTTGAAAAAGAAAATCTTAATAAGAATAAAGATGGTGTGGAAGAAAGTAACAAAACTATGGGATGAGAGAGGATTTGAGATCTGCTTAGGACTCTGTGTTGCCTCTCTAATAATCTTCGCATTATATAACAAACTTAAAGGGACTAAAGGCACATACTCCAAGCCCGGAAAATACTTTGTACCTCTATCTATCCCCACACGTGGTGTTAAGAGGGTCAAGAAAAGAGCTCCAAGACAGAGCAAAGGAGAAGCTGAGTGCCGTAGGGTGCTTCAAAGTATCTTTGGAAAACCTTTTCCCTCTCAAAGACCCGATTTTTTACGCAATCCTGTAACCGGGGGGAACTTTAATCTAGAACTAGACTGTTATAATTCTGAACTAGGTTTGGCAATAGAGTATAATGGAGCGCAGCACTATAAGTATATACCATACTTTCATCGAAATAAAGAACACTTTATGAATCAGAAGTACAGAGATGATATGAAAAGACGTATATGTAAACAACACCGCATAATGTTAATTGAAGTCCCTTACACTGTTAAACTGGAGAATATAAGAGAATTCCTGACAGAGAATCTACGTAAAAATGGTTACATTAAATAACAAATTATTTTAAACATTATATGTAAATGACTGATCCTAAGTTTTTAGAAACCGAAAAGATCGAACTGTCAATTGCAAGCGACGTTATTCCTTTCTGTGTATACCACTGGGTGGATCCTAAAATGGGAGTCCATCGCGGATTTATATCTCATCCTTCAGTCATAAAAGGCGAAGATGATAATTTTAAGTATACTTGTACACACCCCAATAAATTGAATCCTTACGGAAAATGGTCATTTGCATTTAGATTCTACGCTGTTAATCCAATGGTAAGACCTATACCCAACGGTATGGGGTTATTCTGTGCAAAAAAGAGAATTACATTCCCATGGGATACTACCCAGGTTAAACTTGTATACGATCCTTACAATATAAGTGATGAATGCGTATACTTTATTGCTTACACTAAGCCCGTACCTTGGACTAAACCTCTTTACGTTCACATCCAAGGATCTACCCATTCTCCTACTATGGTTTTCCCTTCTTGGGATCCTAACCCCCCTATCAAGAATACCGAAGGAAAGTATGTGAAGACTGAGACTAAATTTTTTTCTACACAACCTGTATACAGTTGGGTGGGGGACCCGATTGAACAAACCATAGAGGAAGATTCGGACATAGATTCAGCAAGTTCCCACTTAGGTTGGCTACAGGAGAGTATTTCCCCTATTTTTGTTCTATCGCCTCAGTTGTTTGGTGAAAATTACGAGGATATCAAGTTCCAATGTCATAATGCTGCTTGTTATCCTGTCAATCCTAATAATGATTATATTGATAGAGTTTCAGTATCACCAACTATGGGATTTCAAGATAATCCCATGACTCTTGCAGAGTGTGTAATAAGTTGTAACCAAATCGTACCAGCAGAAGCAGGGGGTGGCCATTCATATGATATACTTACAATGATTTCCTCAAAGCTGGATAAATTGGCCCGGTCATCACCATCGTTAGGGAAAAGAATATCTTCTGTAAGCTCGCCGATAGTGATATCTATACTTGTAGCTATTTTATTAGTATCTCTCACAGTTCTTGTATATTTCTCTATACGTAACAAATAAGTTTGTTTCCTGGTAAGGATACAAAATCTAAACACGTTTACGTAAACCCTTGGAACGGGTCCATCTTGGACGACTACTATTAAGAAGAACAGGAGGAATTCCCGGATCTCTACGTTTGTTCTTCTTAAATTCTTTTTTATCTTCAGAAGAGTCGGAGTCGGAGTCGGAGTCGGAGTCATCTTCCGAACTTGCATCGGTCAAGTCTTCAGGATCCAGATCTTCATCGTCAATGTAATCTTCAATCTGCCCATAACCTAGAAGGTCAAAAGTTCTCTCCATTTTACGCTCATCATCATCTTTCTTCTTAAATCCTAGATGAATCTTCTGTAACTTTCCGTCAAATTTACGATGAAAAGAGTATGAATTAAGCTCAAGTTTAGTCATCTGCTTAGCAGTCTTAGCCGTTACTAGATGTTCTAAGTCTAAATCAAACGTACTCAGATCATCCATAATACACCACTCAACCTGTTCCAATTGATTCTGCAGATGGCGTAGAGCGGGCAAGTTACCATCTACTCTAATAAAATAGTACCAACTCTCACACTCTTTTTCGCTTGTTTCCATTAGTACTGCATATTGCCCGTCCATGATATGAGAAGGGTCAGGAGACCGTGGTGGATCGGAAATACTGTCCTTATTTTCATTAGGGGAAATTTTAAGGCTATTTTTAGCGTCGTTACTTGACATTTTTGCTCATTATTCGATCAACTTTTAAACTATAATATCGCGACTTAACGTGTCCCGGGAGAGGGCGATTGCGACGGATGAAGGCGGTGGTCCTGGAAGCACAGCAGCAGTGTCAATAAGTGCCGTCTTTTGTCGCAAGTTAAGGTCGCATGTGACTCCTGTGGAGGTGACACTTCGGTACTGAACCACGGTCTGACTCACTCCTTGGGTAAGCTGCTGTAGAGTCCCAGGCCTAGACGGTAGATAAGCCGCACAACGACTGGGATCGAATCCTGCTTTGGCGCCTTCCGCAAAGATATCTGATGCCCCAACAAAGATGAACTTCCAATTCTTGTCGGACTCTGCGCGGCTAATGAGATCACGAATTTGTGTTGTGCGAAACTCTCGAGAACTGTTCTCGCAGCCGTCAGTGATAACCATGCATATCACGTTGTCGCTCTTGTCCTTGCTGTGCTTCAAGCTCACCGCTTTGCCAATAGCATCGTACATGGCGGTATGACCGCTGGGGACGTAGTCGGTAATGGGAGCGACGTCTTGCAGCGGTTGGTCGTCGATGATGAGCCGTGCTACGGTGTCGAACATCCATAAAGAAAACTTAGCACCGTTGCTATCGGCCTGTTGATCTTTAATGAAGCTGTTCAAAGCCTGTAAAGGCTCTGCTCCCATGAGGAGCATACTTGCTGATTTATCCATGATAACCATGATATCTTGTACTACTCCTTTACCTTCCCCAATATTCTCTTTACGTTTAAGATGTGACATAGTTCTCGTTGATATCACAACCTGACTTACGAATAATTCAATTTCAATTTTTCGATACGTGAGTAACTTTGTAGTTTATTTGCTTTTAAGAATCAGTCTTTTCGCTAATTAATCAAGAACTTATTACAACCAAGCTTTGTACTTTGGAGACAAAGTCTTGTTCTCGAAGAGCTCGCTCATCATACTCAGCAAACTGTCCAGCTTTTGCTCGATACGTACCAACGAATCGTTATCCTCGTTATCCTCGTATACCTCAACAATCTCTACACCTTCTCGGGCACCCGCACTACGAGGGGAGAGGTCTGATTTTAGTTGTACAGGCCCATAATTTTCGTCGCATATCCATTTTTCATCTTCACAATTTTTTAGGCGCTTGAACCAATAGATAGCCATTGCCTTTCTTATTAAGAAATGTTCGCGTTCCTCACCCGTTTTCCGATGAACTTTATCTTCGTGAATATATAGGTAAATCTTTTTGTACATTTTGAGTTTAGTTAACTTAATTCTTTCTTTCATCATAAATTCGTTCTGCCAATCCTCACTACACACAATGTCTGCGCAACTCAAATTCTTATACTTATCATGTAATGCCTTAGCAAGCTCCTCAAGCCGCGCTTTCATATCGGCTTCCTTAGCATCACGTCGTGTATATTCGTCAATGCGTTCACGAGACCTCATCTTAGTTTTTCGCGCTATATCAGCTTCCTTTCTGGATTTTGCAGCTTTTGCAGCCTCTTTTGCAACTCTCTCAGCATCCTCTGCCGCACGCCGCGCTTTCATATAGGCTTCCTCTTTGGCTTTTCTCGCTGCCTCCTCCTCTCGAACCTTCCTATCAGCTTCCTTTTTGGCAGCTCTGAATTCCCTCCTCTGTCGTTCAGCTTCCTCTCTTGATCTTCTAACACCTTCGGCTCTAGCAGCGTCTTCCGCTGTCTTAACATCATCGGCAGCACGCCGTTGCTCCTGTCGCCACGCAGCTTCATTGGCTTGAAACTTTTTTGCCTGTTCGTTCATACGTCTCATCCTATCAGTTAATTGCTCTATTGCTGCAACTTTCTCAGCCATCTTCTGTTCGTAGAACATTCTAGCTTGTTCACATGCTGCATCTTTCTCAGTCATCTTCTGTTCGTAGAACATTCTAGCTTGGCCCAGTACTGCATCTTTCTCAGTCATCTTCTGTTCGTGGAACATTCTAGCTTGTTTCCATCGCTGTTCATGGTCGTATAGTTGCTTTTGATAATTATTCAAATTCTCACAGCAATCTTCTAGATTTGTATCACGACAATCTATATCCATATCCATTTTCTTTGTTAGTAACATTATTTTATTATTATTTCTATACAAAAGTATAGAAATAAATGTAACATATCTTGTGCGGCTCGTTCCTGGAACTGGCTTTGCAACTGGCGGCATAATTCTCCACGCTCTAGTTAAATCTCTCAGAAAAGTAATGAATCTTTCACCTGTTTATCTTTCCAGTCTTTGAACTCGGTGATAGATATTTTTCCGTCGTTGTTAGAGTCAATCTCCTCAAATTCTTCCTTTATATCTCTAGGTAGAGAACTATCATCCATATTCAGAGTTTTCACCGGATCATCTTCGGTATTAGTGATATTTAAACTACGAATAAATTCAATATCGGATACGGTCAATTTTACTCGTCCTGTATGAATTGCGGCCAAGTAAGCTTTATGCAATAAAGAGACAATACGTTGTTCTACAAAATATTGAAGAGTCAAAAAGACATTTTTACTAACTTTTATACTATCGCTATTTCCGATGAATTTTTGGATAACCGATCTTGTGTATTTCTCAAAAGGAGATTTAGCCAATGTTAGACAATTACTACTCTTCTGGAATCGTCGGATTTCCCTAATCGATACAGTTCCCGGTCGATATCGATGAGAGCGCTTACCTTCTGATTTCTTACTCTTTCGTCTTCGTGTTCTTTTCACTAAGAGATTGGGGTGTATGTATGGTACAACTCCGCCACCTAAAAAGCTGAATTTATTTTTTTCAAAGAAATTGTTTATCTCGTTGTCGGTGCGAACTCCCATCTCAAGATCCCTAATAGTAATTCGAACCCTCTTTTTCTGCTTGGCTAGGACTGCCGCATTCTCAAGTATCTCTCCGGCAAAATACTCCATCGCTGCAGCGAGGGCTACAGGTGCTCCATTGCTTATCATGGTTCTGGAATACCCAAAATTTCGTAGATACTTTTCTGCCACTGATGGAGGAAAAATTATACCTGCACGTTCCTGTCTGGTGATACCCTTTGTAGAAACATCATCGTTATAGTTCTCTACTGCTTGCTTGCACATTGCCGTCATACCTTTCCCTAGATCTCCTAAAAACATAACATTAAGAGCGTTAATTACTTCTTTCTCAGATGTTGTTTTTTTACGGACCATTTCAGTAAGCTGGTTAACTTTAGTGCTTATTAGTTTGGTAGTTGAACACAGAATACTATTAAGTTGTTGTTTAGAATTAGAGGTGATTCCGTTCTCACTAGAGACCTGTTTAAGTAATTTTGTGAGGTAGATTTCATAAAAACGTGTCCTCTTCTTCTTGTTATTCAGCTTCTGGTTAGTTCCATTCATCAGTTTATTGGTGTTAGTACTCCTTTTTAAGTCACCTTAGAGCAAAGCTTAGCTTAAAGCCGTCTATTGTAGTTCTAAAAATGGAACATATCACTAAACCATCGATTATTCGACTCGCCAGGAGAGCAGGAGTTAAAAGCATCTCGGAGGAGTGTTACCCAGTTATACATGATACTATTGGCTCAACGATTGAAGATATTGTAAGAGTAGCTCTAATTGTTAACTCGGCAAGATCCACAAAAACTCTTATGGTAGAAGATATTCACGATGCTCTAAGCCTGGAAGGATATAACGTCGCTCAGTCTACAGATCTCGGAACAGGGTCATGTATTAGATGATAAATAACTTTTATAAAACAATTATCTAACAATAAAGATGTTAAAGTGTTATTCATGTCCCTACGCGAAGTGTTCTTTTGGATGTCGTACTAAAAGTCACCATCGTGCTCGGTACGCGAAGTTACGTCGAACAAGTCCTAAACCTAAGAGAAAGTCCCCAAAACTAAGTAATAAGATTAACTACCAAGTCTTAGTCAAGTTAGGATTAGCTTAAAGATTACAATAGGGTATCATAAATGAGCGAAACCGTTAGTAGAAAGAAATATGAAACTATCAAACGTAAAGCTGAACAATGGAGAGATAAAGCTCTTGAGGCATTTGAAGAGGTTCAAGAGCTACGTGAAGAGCTAGAACGTTTTCCAGATGATAACTCTGAAACTGTGCATAAAGTTATTATGGAACGAGATAAGCTCCTAAAAGAACTAAACACCCTTCAAAAACGTATGGGAGACGAAGTATTCAAGCAAGAGCGAGAAATGATAAGGAAGAATGGGGAGATAGATAGACTTAAGATGTCGCTTAGTGACTACAAAGACAGATACCAAGAGATTCGAGAAGATAATAAGGAACTACGCAAGAGTATAAGAGTTGTGGGACATGTCTAGTCACTTGTATAACCATATGGTTATATAAGAAACTACTATTAAACAATTTGCACCACTAATACTATAATTATAGCAGCAAGTAGTACAAGGAAGAGTATAAATGGCCAATTAGGATTACCATCGGCTTTTGTAAGGCGAAATAACTGTTTCCAATCAGATCCGTCAGTACGGTCGAATCCATAGTTAACAGGTGAACTTCTTTTCCCTGTACCAGGTTTTGGTTTAAACCCGACAGGTAGATCCCCGGGTAAAAAAGTTACGACACCACCAGCCAATGCTTTTTGCCCTCGTTGTTCTACTATAGCTGGTACCGCCAGATGACAGGGATCTTTTTCGATAATAGCATATTTAAAATATCCTTGTCCGCCTCCTTGATTAACACCCCAACTATTACGAACTTCCCAAAACTCTTGACCATTCTTAGTTCCCCATCCGGTGATCACCACCGCATGACCACCATCTAATTCTTGTTCACTGTATGATGACTTAGGGGTGTAAACACCTACATCTTCCCAATTCTTCGCATTTTCTACCTGAGTGTTATAATAGGAGTCGCTGGATGACTGAAAATCAGAATACTCCTGAAAGGTAGCCGGTACTGGGCCATATTTAATAATCTCGTTCTTTATCATTAAATGTGTTTGTTTTTCGTCTATGTTTCCGTTAGAATCACATGCAATTACCATCTTAGTAGAGCCTGGGACTATCTTGAATGCCATATTTTGTTCGGAAGAATCACAACAAGGTTGGGGGTTACTCATCAGAGCATCATTACCTGATAATGATGGAGCACATACATAGATACTAAAAGGATAACATGAATTGAGCCTGGCTCCGATCTCTCGGAATCCACACGCGGCTTGTGCAAGAGATCCTCCAAATTTACATTGACACTTAGCCGAAGGCCCTTTATGCCGCGGTCCTATTTCCATAACAGTCCATGCAGCAGACAGGTCCGGGGCCTTTATTCCGTCGGGAAAGTCCCCTCCTCGTGTCAGCGTTCCATCGCTAGAATAAGTGGATGTACCCTTAATCCCGTAACGATCAGCTAATGCACTAGTCGATGCCACAGCCCAACAACATCCACACCTACACTGGTTAGATACAGCACTTATCTTGTTTGTCTGTTTGGCTGGATTACCGGGGTTTCCCCAGCTCCAACTTGATGGTAAAGACTTCAAACGCCCAAGTGATGGTTTCATTGCAGCCAATTCTTGATCTTTGGGTAGAAAAGTTATAGAAGTATAGATATTGGCCATACTTGGACCTCTTTCACCTTTGATGGGAACCGCTCGCATAGCTGCTTGCTCCTTTGATAAATCATCACAGCTCACCTGCTGAGCGGCTCCATTGTTACACTCACATGATGTACCGGAACAGTAACCAAATGTGGGTGGGCATGGTCCAGTGACCATGTTACTACAAGATTGTTCGGTAAAACTTTGCATACTCTTTATCTATTATAAGATTAATCTTGAATAATCATATAACTATTCGAGCGACGATTTCTACTAAAATTATAAACAATTTATTATTTCAAATAATAAATTCGGTGTTTTAACCTCTTTCCAACTTATTATAATTAATATTTATTAATTAGAACGTAGAACCCACTTGATGTAGTTTATCATATTTTCTATGTCCAGATACTCGCACAATGGATACGAAGTATTGTTTGTATAATCAAATAAAGCCTCCCTAATGTCATAGGATAAGTCTACGATCTTTTTATCAACGTCATTGTCGTCTTCATATATATCGTGATCATATTCTTGGTCTAATTCATTATTGTATTGATTTTTAACATCGTTAAATACCTCCTTTCGGGCCGCATTTAATAACCTCTTTGCTTTTCCCATCCTTTATCATCATCACACAGCTCCTTAGACGTGATTTCATCGTCTCGTTCGTCGATATGGGGAGTTATATACTGTGATGAACAATGGTGAATGAGCTTATTGAAAGCTCTGTAGTATTTGGGGTTGTCCCAATTAATTTTGGCCTTCGGATATCTTTCATCTATCATCAACCCAACAATTCTATGCATGTCGTGGAGCTGGGAGTTATATGCATAACTCCATGACTCTCGATTACTCTTATCTGGAGTACGATATGGGATGCGGTTAAGTCTCTCACATTCCTTGTATTCACTACGGTAAATCGTTGGAATTGGAATGTTTGGGGAACACACGTCGTTGGGTCTGGGAAGGTTTTTAACATATTTTTCGGTAACAAGTCTTTTATGCATCGCTTGTTAACAGTGTTTATTTTTTTAAGCTTCGGTATCAATCAATAAGATCATTGAGTTCCTCTGCTAATTCAGCGTCTAGATCTGATTCTGATTCTGATTCTGATTCCGACTCTGATTCCTCTTTCTGAGCGAAATGAACACGAATAGGTGGAGTTTCTTTAACCGGTGGGGGTTGTACAGGTTTGGACACCTTTTTTAGAGAAGCTGTTTTTGGCTTATTATTTGGACGAGTTGACATAACATTCTGCTGCATAACTTGTTGTTGTTTACTGATATGATCCACAACTTGTTTGATTATTCGGTCATGTTTCTGTAATAGGTCCTCTTGTTCTTCCACACGCTGCGCAAGGTCTTCAATATGAGCCAATAGCTTTTTATTCTTCTGATTGAAGTAAAAAGTAAGACCTACAAGAACTACAACTTCTGAGATAATATGGACCATCATTTGCTTATTGTCTGTGAAAAGTTTTGACATTTATTGTAAGCCAAACTATCGTTTTAAGCTAGAATGGGGAAAAGCTATCTAAAACACTGTTAACTAAGATCAAAATGTTTGCAATGCACCGACCAGGATCTAGCGTCCACCGCTCTGCTATCGTTGCTCCTAGAGTTTTAACTAAACCAGGGGTTATGACAGGAGGAGGGGCTAAGATCACACTTAGTAACACTGAATCCCTAGTAGTAAATGAAGAAAGTCCTTTGTTAGTTGCCAAAAAAGGAGAGAAGGGAGAC
>CESO01011478.1_pt1 | contig 13557 bp, 25 predicted proteins | sample 356341 | NCBI WGS metagenome assembly CESO01 (sample SAMEA2621812, study PRJEB7988) | marine metagenome | biome: marine biome (ENVO:00000447); feature: deep chlorophyll maximum layer (ENVO:xxxxxxxx); material: "saline water (ENVO:00002010), including plankton (ENVO:xxxxxxxx)" | depth 35 m
AGGTATACATTGGGATTCGCAATTTGAAGAGCAATGCAAAGAGCAATACGGTGACAATATGCCAGATGTAAAAGACGTAAAGCACTTTAGGACTTATCCAGATGGCGGAGATATTGATTGAAATAACTGATGCAGCTATTCAAAAGATTTTGGAAAAACAAAAAGCCGAACGATTTAGTTATATACGGCTTGGAATCACAGGTGGCGGTTGCGCTGGTTTTAGTTATGTTTTTGACTCTACTAATGCTGAGCCTGATAAATTAGATATAGTTGTAGACTATGGAAAATTTAAGATACTTATAGATAAAGTATCACTACCATACTTATCAGGAATGACACTAGACTTTATAAAAGAAGGACTAAATGATATATTTACTTTTATAAATCCAAAGGAGACTTCTCACTGTGGTTGCGGAGTTTCTATAACTTTTGATCTTAATGCAGTAGAACAAGACGAGAACAGAATAACAGCGATAGAAATATGACAGAGATACTAGATTTAATACAAGGAGTAGGTGCACCAATAGCAGGCGCACTAGCAATGGGCTTCTTCATATTTCTTATAATGAAACAAATATTTGCGGGAATCGTAGATGACATAAACACATTAAAAGGGTTTACAAATATGTTAATTACTCGTGTAAAAACCATGAATAATGACATGATAAGAATAGACACAACAGTAAGCGCGGCTTTAGGGTTAAAACCAGATTTAGATAGAATCGCTCGCGCTGAAAACTTTGTAGAGAAAGGAACAATAGATGCAAGACGTGATTGATGCTATACAGCAGTTTGGTTTTCCAATAATTGCTATGCTCGGTCTTGGATACTTTGTATTCTGGGTTTGGAATACTATCAATGATAAGATCAGTCCAGCCACAGATGAAATGCATATAGTACTGATACAATTAATTGATCAGATACGTATGTTAGATCAAGATATGATTCGTTTACAGAAGAAACTTGACACGGTTTTAGAAATGAGAGAAAATGATAAAAACAAATAAATTATTAGCGATATTAATTATTGCTTCAGGAGTAAGTGCAGATGAAATTAAATTCCAATTTAAGTCCCCTTCGTTTAGTGGAGTTGGAACTTCTTCACACTATCTTACTATTGAGAATCAAGAATTTAACAGAAAGGAAGCCTTACAAAAAGAGATTGAAGCTCTTAAACAAGCTGCTGAAGACGAAGCAAACAACACTACCCTTGCCCGTTTTATGCGAAACCTTGAATCTAGGATTTACGCCCAGCTTTCAAGACAACTTGTTGAAAACCTATTTGGTGAGAACCCATCAAGTTCAGGTTCCTTTGAACTTTCAGGTCAACTTATTGAATACACCTCGGACGGAGTGAATATAACACTTACGATTACAAACTTGGAGACAAATGAAGTTACGACTATTACTTTGCCTATCGGCGATTTTACTTTCTAGTTGCGCAACGCATTGGAATTATGTATCACCTTGTTTAACTAATCCTCAAGGAGACTATAAGGATTTAGTTACAATTATTGGAGAAGCTCAATGCTACTCAAGTGATGCACTAATAAATGAACCTATTACAGAAGAGATCAAAACTCTACCTGCAGCAAGCCAAAGACCAATCGTAGCAATTTACAGGTTTATGGACTTAACAGGGCAAAGAAAAAGTATTGATAACTTTGCTTCATTTAGTACTGCCGTAACACAAGCGCCCGAAGCATATTTAATTCGTGCACTGAAACAATCTAGATTCTTTAGAGTAGTAGAGAGAGTGGGTTTAGACCATATAACAAAAGAGAGACAAATTATAAGATCAACAAGACAAGAGTTTGAAGAAGACTCTGAACTTTCACCTTTGCTTTTTGCAGGGGTAATATTAGAGGGAGGTATTATAGATTATAATACTAACCTTAAATCAGGAGGTATTGGTGCTCGCTATCTGGGTATCGGTAATTCCAAGCAATACCGCGAGGATACTGTGGTAATCTCTTTAAGGCTAGTCTCAGTGAGCACTGGAGAAGTCTTATTAGAGATACTATCTAGTAAATCAATCCTCTCTGTAGGACTTTCAAATGATTTCTTTAGATTTATTGCCGATGGCACAAAACTAGTAGAATTTGAGAGTGGAAACGTAATGAATGAAAGCGTATCTATTGCCGTACAAGCAGCGATAGAAACAGCAGTTGTTCAATTAGTAGAACAGGGAGAGGAGAAAGGGTACTGGTCGTACTGGGAGATGTAATATGAGACTAGGACTTTTATTTCTTTCTTTATTTGCTTTTGCAGATAATGAAATTTATATACAGCAAACAGGTTCTAACGCAGAAATAAAGCTAGAACAGTTAGGTTCAGGAAACCTGATTGGAGGAACTAGTGCAGTTTCAGGCACAATGACTGCTTTAGACTTAGACGGAACAGCTATGACTTTAACGATTAATCAAATAGGAGCAAGCAACATATTTAGATCAGATGCATTTGATTCTGATAATGTTACTGGCTACTTTAATTTTGATGGTGATAGCAATGTTTTTGATATTCTTATGAATAGTAGTGGTTTATATACTGCTGACTATTCAGATTTTAATATTGATGTTACAGGATCAAGTAATGTCTTTGACATAGAGGTAGCAGAAGATGATGATGCTAACTACTTAGATCTTGATTGGATAATTACTGGTGACAGTAACGAATTCAATTTTGACATTGATTATGAAAATGCAATAAGTTACTTAGATATTAATGGTAGTTCTAATGAAATTACTTTTGATGGAAGTGGCTATGCAGGTACAACCTCTAGTGACTCTGGATATTTTTATCTGGACTTAGATGGCAGTAGTAATACTTTTAATATTACTCAAGCTTCTACACTTGCTAGAGATTGGTTAAAAATAGAAAGTAATGGTTCAAATTCTACAATTTGTATTGTACAGTCTGATGGTGGTACTTCCACTTCATGCTAGTATAGGAGACATTACTGAATTAAACGGAGTAGGTAAAGTCATTCGTGACGATACCTACTCAGCCGTTGTAGACTTTGATATACAGAGCTACGACGATGTTCGCACCAGCAATGGGCGACTAGCGATAACTTTTGAAGATGAAAGTATCGTAAGACTTACTGAGCATTCTCAACTTGTGATAGATGAGTTTGTTTATGATGAGAATCCTTCTAATTCCAGAATGGCATTAAATTTTGCAAGTGGAACCGCAAGATTTATTACTGGTAGTTTGGGTAGCATAGATAAAGAAAACATTCAATTATCTACTCCTACTGCACAGATAGGAATAAGAGGGACGGATTTTACTGTAACCGTAGACGAGTTAGGACGCTCTCTAATTATATTATTACCAGACGAATATGGAATAAGTAGTGGAGAGATTGTGGTGACGACCTTAGCTGGTACAGTAGTCCTAAATAAACCATACGAATCAACTGTCACGAGTGTCTTAGAGAGTGCACCAACTAAACCAGTTATCTTAGATCTGAGTCTTGATCTAATAGATAACATGTTAATTGTAACACCACCAAAGGAGACTAATGATGGAAGAGAGGATACAGGAGATTCTGGAACTGATGGTACTGAGCGGAATATTCTTGATATTGACTATCTCAATATCGGGGACATTTTTATAGATGAACTAAAAGCAGATGATCTTGAGTTTACTGAGTTAGACATAAACTACTTAGACGTAAACTTCCTAGAAGATTTATTGGACATAATAGAAGAGATAGATCAATTAGAGGCAACAACAGAAACAGACACCGGCTTCGGAACACAAATACGAGGCACTAATATTGGGCAAGATACAGAGACTCAAATAACTACACTTATTACAGGAGAAACAGTTACTTTAATTAGACAAGTAAACAATTACCTTAGACTTGATTTAGACTCTGGTACAAGTTATAATATAAGAATTGATGATGAAGGGAAAACTTTTAATATTATTGTTGGTGGCGGCAGCGGCTCTACCATCAGAATTAAGCAAAGCTCAGGTTAAGCAAATACAAGAGTTTACTTTCGCTCCTGCGTTAAATTTAACTTATCGTGAAAAACATAACTTACATAAAGAAGCATTTATAGCACTACAAGTTCTTGATATATATTCTACATATAGAGCTTTAAAATATACCTGTGTAAAAGAAACAAATCCTCTTTTAGGAGATGTTCCTACTTTACCACAGATGGTACTATTAAAAGGCGCTGCTCAAGGACATGTACTATTTAATAAAAATGTTTCAGATAAAGCATATGTATTTATGAATACAGCCTCAACTTTAGTTGTAGTGAATAACTACCAAGTGTGGGATAAAGCGAGACAAAGATGTACAAAAAGATAATAGGACTTTTAATTTTAAGTAGTTTACTGTTTTTGCAGATTCAAAAACCTACCGAATTTTTAACTTTAAAATTCTTTGATCACTTGATGATGTCAAGTGAGCCTACAACAGATGAACAAATACTACTAATAGAAATAGATGAAAAAACCGTAGAATACTTTGGCGGTTATCCTTTGCCGCGTGACGTTTACGCGCAGCTTATTTACAGATCACAAGTATCAGGACTTACTATATTTTTTCCTGATAAAGACATACATGGTAAAGATAAGGTATTAGCTCAAGCACTAAAAGAGACTTATACTATTTTACCATTCGTAGCATCAAATAATGCTACAGGCGGCGGTCCTCATGTAGGAACCGCAGTAATTGGAGGAGATCCACACCCATGGCTATATCAATACCCAGGAATTTTACGTACTCCGTCTATTCTGGAGTCCGCAACAAAGGGCGTAGGACTACTAACCGCTATTCCAGACGAGGACGGGTTAGTCAGAAAGATGCCTATGGTCCTAAGCGTAGAGTCAAAACTTTACCCGAGTTTCGCCTTGGAAATCTTAAGAATCCTACAAGATTCAAAAAGCTACCAAATGAAAGTAGGCGAAAACGGTATTCAAGCGCTCCGCGTGCCTCCGTACCTCGTTCCATCAGATTCCCAAAGTAGAATCTATATAGATTGGAATAGAAAATTCAAGAGAGTATCAGCTCTTGATTATGAAGGAGGAGCCTTTATAGGAATTATAGGAGTTACTGCAGAAGGTGTTGCTACTCAGGTTGCTACACCAGCAGGACTTCTATACCCACATGAAGTACAAGCCATGACGGTATCTTCTATACTTAGTGGAGAGTCAAAGTCTACACCAGACTGGGCAATTTTAGCAGAACTAGGAATCACACTGATAGGTGGATTAATTTTAATATTTACATCGTCTTTGATATTCTTTTCTATACCTTTTCTACTCGCAGTACTAGCGGGTTCATATTATACTAGTTCATACGCATTCTCACAACACCTCTTGCTTGACGTAAGTTTTGTTTTTGTAAATTTAGTGGTTGTATTTATGATAATGACCTTTTACAACTTCGTAGAACAATACTTTTTACGTCTTCGGATTAAACAACAATTTGGAACATACCTAAGTCCCGATATGGTCAAAAAATTACAAGATAATCCAAAATTACTGAGATTGGGTGGGGAAACAAAACGACTTACTTTCCTTTTTTCAGATATAAGAGGATTTACCCCAATTTCGGAAAAATACCAGTCAGACCCTCAAGGTCTTACCAGTCTGATAAATCGTTTTCTAGATAACCAGACTGAGATTATAATGAGGCATGGAGGTACTATTGATAAATATATGGGTGATTGCATCATGGCTTTCTGGGGCGCACCTTTAGAAGATGAACAACAAATTGAAAATGCCACAAAGGCAGTAATAGAGATGAAAGAATCTTTGGAGAAATTAAATGAAGAACTTAAAGAAGAAGGGCTTGATCAAATACATACAGGAGCAGGTATCAATACTGGTCTCTGCGTTGTTGGTAACTTTGGCTCAAGGAATCGGTTTGATTATTCTGTTCTCGGTGATAGCGTCAATCTTGCTGCAAGGCTAGAGAGCCAATGCAAAGAGTATGATGCAGATGTTATTATTTCTGAGTACAGTTTAGTAGAAGAATATGACTACAAATTCTTGGACGAAATTACGGTCAAAGGAAAGTCAGAACCAGTCAAAATCTATACCATTGAAAAATAATACTTGACTTATGGTTTAGAATTTGATATAATTACAATTATGGAAGTAAAAGAAGTAGCAGCAAATTTAGAAAAACACGAAGCCGTATGCGCAGAACGGTGGAAAACTGCGTTTAATCGTTTTGACGATATGGACAATAATATAAAAAGAATAGAAACTATACTAATAAGTAGCTCAGGAGCAGTTATAGTAGGAGCAGCCACACTTATATTTACAATGTGGCAGTTGCATTAGGAGATAAAATGGAATTTGAATACAGTAAAAAAGATTTGAAAAAGTCACCAAAAAATAAAAATATAGAAGTTTATTATGAGAGAGGATTCTGGAGATTTGACGGAGCTTCAGCAGGATATGCAACAGAAGAAATTGCAAAAGAAGAAGCAGAAAAATACTTGGCAAGAAAGAATTAAAATCTGTCAAGACTGCGATCAGTACAACAAGACATGGAAAATCTGCAAGGAATGCAGATGTTTTATGCCCCTCAAAACTAAAATACGATGGGCTGCGTGTCCACTAGAAAAGTGGAAGTAGGAGTAAATGCTATGGCATTAACAGCAAAGCAGAAAAAATTACCAAAAGCCTTACAGCAAGCAATCTTAAAAAAGATGAAAAAGAAAGGCAAGAAGAAAAAAGGTGGCAAGAAGAAACGTAGTAGAGGTTAATTGGTTAGAATATTTTCACTCTATAAAACGTGTATGTCCATGGAGTTACGAAAGTTACACCAATGGAACAACTAAAATAATACAGTTTGACAGTGACATATTGAAGCTGAATGAACAAAACTGGAGAAACTTACCCTGGGAGGTGATCGTGTATCAACTGGGTGATGACCTTACGCTAGAAGCGATTGATGAATTTGTGGCTATCAGAAATGAAAGCCAAGAGAAATGTGAATATTTGTGGTCGCACCCCTCTTTTACTAAGGGTGGTAATAATCAAGCTCCAGTCCCTGTAATTATTCAGCAAGATAGAGAGCAACTGTTCAAATTGAGAAGGAAGGAGAAATAATGATAGATTATATCAAAGTAAAATTTGTTAAACTTTGGAACATAGTTTCAGGGAAAGATAAAAACTGGGACGGCTCAGTTGATATTAAAGACAAAATAATAGAAGCAAAAAATAAAGCAAAATAATGCCGTATGTTGTTAAAGACTTAATTGTTTATCGTAAAATGCGAAACGGTAAACTTGTTAAAAAAGCAAAAGCTAAGTCAAAGGAAAGCGCTAGAAAAATGATAGCACTTTTAAATAGTATGGAAAGAAATGGCAATAAAAAGAAAAAGACGTACTACAAAAAGAAAGGTCGTTAGAAAAAGAAGACCACTAAGCGCAGCTGTAGTTAAGACACTAAAAAATAAAGCAAAAAATAGTAGATATACTTATGGTCAATTAGCCTCTGTATTTAGAAGAGGACAGGGCGCATTTTTAAGCTCTGGCTCTAGAAGAGGTGTTAGTATGCAACAATGGGCATACGGAAGAGTGAACTCCTTTATGAAAGGCGGACACCCACAAGATAACGATATAAAGAGAAGAACGAGGAAGAGACGTGTTACGAAAAAGAAGAAAAGGTAGCAAAAGAAAAGTCTCTTATAGTAAACATGGAGTGCCAAAAAAATATGATGGCGGCAACTCTACCCTTGCAAGACTTATAAAAAGAATAGCAAAACTTTATAAGGAAGGCAAAAAAGTACCGAATAGTTTAATACAACGAAGAATTAAACTAGGTAAAAAATTAATGGGAAATGGAAAACGTACTACAAGACGCAAAAAGACTCGTAAAACTCGTAAGTAAACTGCGAGAGAAGATGTACAAAAAACTACTAGATAGTAAAGAAACACAACTAAAACTAAAAAATAAACATGGCAGTAAACAGAACTAAACACAAAGGATACATTAGAAACAAAGATGTATACAAATCAGCTGGAGCAGCTCGTAAAAGAGCAAGAAAGCTGGGATTAAAGGGCATACACTCACATGGAAGAGGTTCCGATAAGAGATTTATGCCAGGTAGCTCTCACGGTGTATATCGTAGAGCATTGAGGAAGAAGAATGGCTAGACAAGGCGGTTTTTTAAGCGGACCAACTGGAGTACATAATACACAGAAGATTCGTAAACACAAATTAAAAAGAGGTGTTACTCGCGAAATGAATGCAGCGGCAGGAACATTAGTAAATACTAAAAATCCTTACAGCCCGGGTGCATTTTATGCAGCAGCACCGTCAGCAGTTGGACCTAAATATGGTAAGACTAAAAATCCAAAAAGAGCTAAATTTGGAAAAAGAAGTGCAGGAAGAATTTTACCAAGACGAGGTAAATAAAGATGGCACTCACAAAAGCAGAAAGAGCTAGACTTAAGCGAGCAGGCTTATCAAGGCTCAATAAACCAAAGATGACTCCAAAGCATCGTACTAAAAAAGCGATTGTTGCTACAAGAGTCAGCGGAAAGTTAAAAATTATCCGATTTGGGGCACAAGGAATGGGTCATAATTATAGTCCAGAAGCTAGAAAGAGTTTCAAAGCAAGACATCGTAAGAATATTGCTAGAGGAAGAACTTCACCAGCATACTGGGCAAATAAATTTTTATGGGCTGGAAAAGGCGGAAGCACAAAGCGTCCACCTAAATCACAAAAATTTGTAAGAGGAATAAAAAGACGAAGATGATAAAATTAGAAGAAGACGGAAGAAAACTATGGCTTGAAGAAGCACTACAACATAGCACTACTTTTTTAAATAGATTAATTCATACAGAATCAAAGAGAGAATTACAACCCCAAGAAAAAACACTTAAAGATGTAGCTGCTGCTTATTTATATTTATATAACATTATAGAGGAGCAAAATTTATTAGAAGAGACTGAAAACTTTTTTGATAAACAAACAATACATTGATTGAATTAAGTAGAAAAGACATACTTCACGATTCTTTAGTGGAGTATAACCCAGAAAAAAGATTTATCAAGTTACCCATCAATGGGTATCTTGATCTTTTGGGCATAGAGCCCAATTCATCACAAACTGCACTCATAAATTCTATAAACGATCCTAAATATCGTTTTGTATGTGCTGCAGTATCTAGAAGGCAAGGCAAAACTTACATTTCAAATATAATTGGACAACTAGTGTGTCTAGTTCCTAATAGTCATGTACTATTAATGTCACCTAATTACTCATTATCACAAATTTCTTTTGACTTACAGAGAAATCTCATTAAGCATTTTGACTTAGAAGTTGTAAAAGATAACGCAAAAGATAAAGTTATAGAACTAAGTAATCATAGTACTATAAGAATGGGATCTGTTAATCAGGTTGATTCAGTAGTTGGTCGTTCATATGATTTAATTATTTTTGATGAAGCAGCATTGGTTGATGGTCGGGACGCCTTTAATGTCGCCTTACGTCCAACACTAGATAAAGAAAACTCTAAAGCAATCTTTATCTCTACGCCACGAGGCAGAAATAATTGGTTTGCAGAATTTTACTACCGTGGATTTACTGAAGAGTTTCCCGAGTGGACATCTATTCGTGCTACGTGGCATGAAAACCCACGAGTATCCGAAGAAGATATTAGCGAAGCGAAAAAAGGAATGTCAGAAGCAGAATTCAATCAAGAATATATGGCAGACTTCAATGTATTTGAGGGGCAAATATGGGCTTTTAATCATGAAAAGTGCATAGCCAATCTTGACGAGTTTGAAGGTCGCAACATGGACATCTTTGCAGGAATGGACGTTGGTTACAAAGATCCTACAGCTTTTTGCGTACTTGCTTATGATTGGAATGAAAAGAAGTATTACGTTTTAGACGAGTACTACAATAGTGAAAGAACAACCGAACAACATGCCGTTGAAATACGAAAGCTGATAGACAAATGGGATATTGATTACATTTACATTGATTCCGCCGCTCAGCAAACTCGTTTTGACTTGGCACAAAATTACGATATAACAACGATTAATGCTAAAAAATCTGTATTAGACGGTATAGGTCAAGTAGCAGGAGTTGTAGATAATGACAATTTAATAGTAGGTAGTCATTGTAAAGAAACAATTTTATGTTTAGATCAATACCAATGGGATCCTAATCCTAACCTTATGAAAGAAAGACCAAAACATAACATGGCATCTCACATGGCAGATGCGCTACGTTATGCATTGTATACATTTGAGACTTCTGCCACTACATTTTGATGAAGACCTTGAAAAAATATTCCTTGACAATAGGTGAAGTTTTTGATATAATTCTAATTAAGAGTTGAATATGAAATTAAAGAGAGACTTGGTTAAATATGTAAGAGACAAAGCCAAGTCAAGGTATAAGAAAAGCAACCAATGCTATATATGTGGTGATACTAAAGAATTAGACTTTCATCATTATTATGGGCTTACAGAACTTCTAGAGACCTGGTTGCAAGAACAAAACATAGAAGTTAAAACAGAACAAGATATACTAAATATTCGCGAAATATTTATAGGAGAGAACGAACAAAAAATTCTTGATGAAGCTGTAACGCTTTGTCATAAGCATCACTTGAAGCTACATTCAGTTTATGGTAAAAAGCCAAGACTAATACATGCTGATAAGATGAAAAAATGGGTTGAAAAACAAAGAGAGAAATATGGCTTGGTATGATTTTTTAATAGGCAGGACTGAAAAAGATAATCCTGCACAATATGTAATTTCTAGAAATGAAGGTATGACCATTGATTCTAGAGAAAACATAATTAGTTATAGAAACGCTTTTGAGAGATTAGAAGTAGTAAATAGAGCTGTTAATATGATAGTTGACGATGTATCCGAGATACCTTTTATAGTTAATGAACCAATAAATGGAGTTGTAGGAAACGTTAAGAACATTCGTAGATCACGAGTGGCTATGCTTCTTAATCAAGAACCAAATCCTTTTCAGGATATAAGTTCTTTTAAGAGGAATCTTATAGTTGACTTACTAATTGACGGTAATATATTTGTATACTTTGATGGCGTTCACTTGTATCATTTACCAGCGGATAAAGTAACCATATACTCAGATGAAAATACTTTTGTTGAAAAATATACATATGATAATAGTATAGATTATAAACCCGAAGAAATAATACACATAAAGGAAAATAGTTTCCATTCAATATATAGAGGAGTCCCAAGGCTCAAGCCAGCAGAAAGAACTATGCAACTGTTAGCAAACATGAGAGACTTTCAGGACAACTTTTTCAAAAATGGTGCAGTTCCAGGATTGGTTTTAAAATCGCCTAATACTCTTTCTGAAAAGATAAAAGAAAGAATGTTACAGGCATGGAGCATGAGATACAACCCAAGAACAGGCGGTAGAAGACCACTAGTTCTAGATGGAGGGATTGAAGTTGATGCTCTTACAGAAATTAATTTTAAGGAATTGGACTTCCAAGAATCCATAAAAGCAAATGAAAGAATAATATTAGAGGCAATGGGAATACCACCAATCCTTATGGACGGTGGTAACAATGCAAACATAAGACCTAACCACAGACTTTATTACTTAGAGACTGTGTTACCAATAGTTAAAAAGATAACTTCATCTTTTGAAAGATTTTTTGGTTTTGGTCTAAGTGAAGATTTAACTGGAATACCAGCTCTACAACCTGAGTTGAGAGATCAAGCTTCATACTATGCAACACTTGTAAACACAGGTATATTGACACCGAATGAAGCAAGAGAAGCACTTGGTAAAGAAAGTGTGAGTGGTTTTGATACCCCTAGAGTTCCTGCAAATATAGCAGGTTCAGCGGTAAATCCAGAAGAGGGCGGAAGACCCGAACAAGGAGAAAATAATGACGAATAGAATGTCAGCAATAAACAAGCTGGGTGAGTACTTCATGAAGAAAGGTAAAATACTTTCTATCAAAGAGTATAAAGCAGCAAAAGATACCCCTATGCGATGGTTAATCGTAAAGAGAGTATTTAATTCCTGGAGTAGAATGGAGATTTTCGTAAATAAACATTTTCCAGAAATTGGTACAGTTAAACCTGAAACTAAAGCAGCACCTAAAAAGGTAGCGAAAAAGGTAGTAGAAGATGAGTAATAAAATTTTTAATTTCGTTTCAACTTTCAAAAATCTTGGTGAACAAGAAGACGGCAGTGTAGAAATTAAAGGATCTGCTAGTACTACTGCTTTAGATAGAGCAGGAGATATAATAGAACATGATGCTTGGGTAAAAAATGGTGGTTTAGAAAACTACATGAATAATCCAATCATCTTATTTAATCATGACTATAACAAACCTATAGGCAGAGCAAAAGGCTTAAGTGTAGACGAGAATGGTTTACAACTTCATGCAAAGATTGCTAAGTCTGCAGGTGATGTTAAAGAATTAGTTAAAGAGGGAGTCCTTGGTGCCTTTAGTGTCGGTTTCAAGGTCAAGGACGCCGAATATATGACCGAAACTGACGGATATAGAATCAAGGACGCAGAATTATTTGAAGTATCTGTTGTCTCAGTTCCTTGTAACCAAGGAGCAACTTTTTCATTAGCAAAAAGTTTTGACAATGAGGCAGATTACAGAAAATTTCATGAGTCTTTAAGGGCTGGCTCTACTGAAATAGCAGACGCTGTTGAAGTAAAGCAGCCAAGTGGGGAGAAATCCCAAGAGGAGAAAATTATGTCGGAAGATGTAAAAAATGTTACTCCTGAAGGCTTCAATCTTGAAGAATTTGCACAAAAAGTAGCGGCTGAAACTGCTGCTAAATTTGCAATGTCTCAAGCAGAGCAGAAAGCCAAAGAAGCTAAAGAGTTTGACGAAAAGCAAGCTATTGAGGCTGACGAAAAGGCTGCTGTAGAAGCAAAACAGGAAGAGCAAAAAACTATAGTGACATCAGTAATGACTGGCGCTGAAAAGTTAATGTCCGATCTAGAAAGTAGAGTTAATGAAAAACACGAAGATTTTGAAGGTGTTGTTAAGGAACTTGAATCTAAGTTGGCAGAAAAATCTGATGAGATTATGAATATGAGAGAGTCTAAAAGAGTATTCTCTGATAGAAGTAATGCAGATTGGAAAAAAGCTTTTGAGACAGACATTCTTGATGCAAAATTTGCTGGTGTAGCCACTGGTAAAGGTTGGGACAATGATTATGCAAAATCAGTCATGAACAAAGTAAACGAACACTCAGGTGTTGCAGTTTCTAGTGCTGACTTTGAACAAATCGTTTCAACAAACGTAGAAAGAGATATCCAAAATGAATTAGTACTGGCACCATTGTTTAGAGAGATCGTTATGAACTCTGCAAACATGATAGTACCAATTCTACCAGATAGTGGTTATGCAGAATTTGCTTCTGCACAAGCAGCTTCTGGTTCATCACCACACGGTAACTTAGAAGAAAGAGGGGACGCATACGGTGCGCCTTTTGCCGGTGTTGATTTAACAGAAAGAACGCTTTCTACTAAGAAACTAATTTCACAATCATACTTAGGTAATGAAACTGAAGAAGATGCAATCATGCCAAT
>CESO01017790.1_pt1 | contig 13555 bp, 10 predicted proteins | sample 356341 | NCBI WGS metagenome assembly CESO01 (sample SAMEA2621812, study PRJEB7988) | marine metagenome | biome: marine biome (ENVO:00000447); feature: deep chlorophyll maximum layer (ENVO:xxxxxxxx); material: "saline water (ENVO:00002010), including plankton (ENVO:xxxxxxxx)" | depth 35 m
CGGGTAATGCCGACATAACAGAGTCTTCTCTCTTCTTCTAATCCGTTGAGGTTGTCTATGGACATTTTGTGGGGGAAAAGGCCCTCTTCGAGGCCAACTAAAAAAACCAGAGGGAATTCTAATCCTTTTGCAGAGTGCAGGGTCATTAGCTGCACTGCATCTTCCTCTGCAGCAGCTTGCCCCTCGCCGGCATCGAGAGCGGCTTGATCCAAAAAAGCCGCCAAAAATTCAGCAGATTCTTGTGAAGGAATCTCAGTCAACTCAGTCGGCTCAAAGTTACTGGCTGCATTTATAAGTTCGCCTAAATTCTCAATACGGGTTCTTGCTTTTTCTCCACCCTCTTTTTCATGATGAGGAATGAGCCCGCTATTCTTTATTGCGGCATCTACTTTGTGCTGTAGGTCAAGATCTCTAGTTTCCTCCTCGAGGTTATCTATTAGTTCTAGAAATTTCAGTAAGGAATTAGCGGCACGAGGAGGAATAACGGATTCATTAATGCAATTGATACATGCCTTCCATAGAGATAAGTTATTTTCCCTAGCGTTCTTGCGGATCGCTTCTAACGTTCGACCCCCAATGCCCCGAACGGGAATGTTGATGACCCGTTCTACCGCAGTATCGTCATCACGATTTGCAATAAGACGGAGATATGAAATTGCATTTTTGATTTCCAGGCGTTCGTAGAAGCGTTGACCTCCGTAGATCCGATACGGCATACCCATTCGAAGTAGGGCCTCCTCGAGTTCACGGGATTGCGCATTTGATCTGTATAAAATTGCCGATTCTGACCGACGATTTCCGTTATTGAACCAGTCTTGTGCACGATCAACAACGAAACGCGCCTCATCTTGTTCGTTTAGCGCTGTATATAGACTGATAGCTTCTCCATCCCCATCCTCCGTCCAAAGGTTTTTACCCAAGCGGCCAGAGTTGTTGCTTATAAGAGCATTAGCAGCGTTGAGAATATTAGAGGTAGATCGGTAGTTTTGCTCAAGCTTTACGAGTTCGGCCCCAGGGAAGTCGGTATTAAATTTTTGAATATTTTCAATTTTTGCACCCCTCCAGCCATAGATAGACTGGTCATCATCACCAACGACCATAAGACTGCTGGTGTGCCCAGCGAGAACTCTGAGCCAAGCATATTGAATATCATTTGTGTCTTGAAACTCGTCAACGAGGATGTATTGAAAGCGGCGTTGATAGTGTTCAAGCAAGCTCGGATTTTTAAGCCATAACTCGTGAGCCCTGAGTAATATTTCTCCAAAATCTATCATCCCGCCGCGTTCACAGGCGACCTCATAGGCCTCATAAATTTTAATCATGGTTTTTAGATATGAGTCGTTTATTGGATCAATATTATGGGGTCGTTTGCCTTCATCTTTTTGCCCATTGATATACCACTGGCATTGTTTTGCGGGCCATCGGTCTTCATCTATCTGAAGCTCTCGATTAATGCGTTTTAATAATCTGAGTTGGTCGTCGCTGTCTAAAACCTGAAAGTCTTTAACGAGGCCGGCCTCCTCCCAGTGTTGCCTCAAGAGTCGATGGGCTAGGCCATGGAAGGTGCCAACCCACATGCCGCCGAGAGCGAGCCCCATTAGGTCTTCGATTCTTCCTCGCATCTCTCTTGCAGACTTATTAGTAAAAGTCACTGCTAAAATTGCGAAAGGGGATATGTTCTCAGCTTCGATTAACCAGGCGATGCGATGAACCAGAACTCGTGTTTTGCCGCTGCCGGCTCCTGCGAGTACGAGAAGGTGATCGTTTGGATTTGCAACAGCGTTACGCTGTTGATCGTTTAATGAACTGAGTAAATGTGAGACATCCATATGCTTTTATTCTATCAAAGTATCTTCAGTAATTTCCGTAAAAATGCTGGATTTGTTTACTTGTTATCAAAAAGAGTATCGCGGGAGGTCCTATGATTAGTGGTATACTATGTTTAGAGCCGAGCATTTTTAATGCAGACGCTATTAGCTGTTTAATATTAGGAGTTTAGTATGGCCGTTCGTTCGGACAAGGCATCATTTAACTGGCAGGATCCTTTTAATTTTGATTCTCAACTGAGTGAAGATGAACGCTTAGTTCGAGATACTGCGCGTCAATACGCGCAGGACAAGTTACTGCCCCGTGTTCGGGATGCTTATCGAAAAGAAGAGACAGACCCCGAAATATTCAGAGAGATGGGTTCTTTAGGGCTGCTCGGATCAACAATTGAAGGGTATGGATGTGCCGGAGTTAATTATGTTTGTTATGGTTTAGCCGCGCGAGAGGTAGAGGGGGTGGATTCAGGCTACCGCTCTATGATGAGCGTGCAATCCAGTTTGGTTATGCATCCAATCAATACGTTTGGTAGTGAAGATCAGAAGCAGCGATTTCTTCCAAAGTTGTCATCCGGAGAGTTGATTGGTTGTTTTGGTTTAACGGAACCAGACCATGGATCAGACCCTGGATCTATGATTACACGAGCACGCGCAGTGGACGGTGGTTATTCGATTACCGGTGCTAAGAACTGGATAAGTAACTCACCTTTTGCTGATGTTTTCATCATCTGGGCTAAGGATGATGACGGCGTGATTGGTGGTTTTATTTTAGAGAAAGGCATGACGGGTCTGTCTGCGCCGAAGATCGAGGGTAAGCTTGCGTTACGCGCCTCTGTTACTGGTGAAATAGTAATGGACGAGGTGTTTGTCCCTGCCGAGAACAAATTGCCTAAAGCCTCAGGATTGAACGGGCCGTTTAGTTGTTTAAACTCTGCTCGTTTGGGCATCTCTTGGGGTGCAATTGGCGCCGGTGAAACATGCTGGCATGCCGCTTTACGGTACACTCTTGACCGAAAGCAATTCGGTCGCCCATTGGCTGCTAACCAATTAATCCAGAAGAAATTAGCCGTAATGCAGACAGATCTCTCTCTTGCCCTTCAGGGGTGTCTACAGGCCTGTAGATTGAAAGATGATGGAAAGCTTCCAGTACCGTTAATCTCTCTTTTGAAACGTAACTCCTGTGAGAAGGCCCTTGCCGCCGCGCGTGAAGCGCGAGATATGTTGGGTGGCAATGGTATTTCGGATGAATATCCGGTGATGCGTCATATGCAAAATTTAGAGGTCGTAAATACCTATGAAGGAACTTCTGATATTCACGCGCTAATTTTAGGCCGTGCGCAAACAGGGATTCAAGCCTTTACAGGTAGCTGAGAAAGGTCCCGCAAAAAAGCGAGGCGCCTACCCAATTGTTGCTTTTGAATGCTGCGAGGCAGTTGGTCGGTGCTCGCTCAATTGTTATCCGAGCTTGGTAATAAAACAGGCCAGCCGCGAACACTAAGCTGAGATAAAAATAACTATTTAAGTTGAAGTATAGTCCGGCAAGAAGAGTTAGCGCGAGGAAAAATATCTGAAAAATCCCCACAAATTTTCTGTCGTGCTTGCCGAATAAAATAGCGGTTGATCGAATACCAATGACTAAGTCGTCCTCACGATCGGACATAGCATATTGTGTATCGTACGCAATGGTCCAAAAGATGTTGCCAAAAAATAAAAAATAACCTGCTGTAGGAATTTCAGGCTGAACTGAGCTGAAAGCCATAAGTATACCGAATGAAAACGCGATCCCTAGAACGACCTGTGGCATATCCGTTACTCTTTTCATAAATGGATAAATGGCCGCTAAACAAAAAGCTCCAATAGACAAAATTATTGTTTTCAGGTTGAGAAAAAGAACTAGTATGAATGCCAAAGAACAGAGTGCTCCGAAAGAGAAAAGAGCCTGCTTGCGTGTAATCTCACCAATAATAATGGGCCGATTTTTCGTTCGATTGACGTGTCCATCAAAATTTGCATCGGCGTAATCATTTATGCAACATCCGGCGGACCGCATCACGAGCGTTCCAGCAGAAAAAATTACAATTAGTTCGACGTCAGGAATGCCGCTTGATGAGATCCACAAAGCGGTTAATGTTGGCCAAAGCAATAACAGTATACCAATAGGACGGTCGATCCGAATTAGTCGGCCGAAGGCTCTGATTGACCCCAATAAAACAGAACGCTTAAACATTGGACATTTTTCTCGCTAAGATAAATTTCTTACATGAATATTGTTGTAAATAGATGTTTGCCCAATAGGCAATAATTAGAAAGTAATGGACTATACTTGTGCATAGTCCTTTTTGCCGCCAATCCACCTATCTATTAAAGGCTGAATGCTATCCGGATAATCCTCGAAAATTGCTTTCTCTGCTTTTTTTGCGCTTTCAAGTAGGTCCGCGTCGCGATTTAAATCTGCAATTCGAAAGCTCATAATACCGGTTTGCTGTGTGCCTAAAACCTGACCTGCACCCCTCAGCTCTAAGTCTTTCTCTGCTATAACAAAGCCGTCGTTAGTTGCGCGCAAGGCTGCAAGTCGCTGGCTGCCATTTGTCGATAGGGGAGCGCGATATAGCAGTAAGCAGTAACTGTCTATCGCCCCACGCCCTACACGGCCCCGAAGTTGATGTAGTTGGGCTAGGCCGAGGCGCTCGGAATTTTCGATAACCATTAAACTCGCGTTTGGGACGTCGACCCCGACTTCGATCACGGTCGTTGCCACTAAAAGATCTATATTATTTGCTTTAAATCGCTCCATAATTTTGATCTTTTCGTGTGGCTTCATACGGCCATGGAGCAGCCCAACCTTTACGTTTGGGAGGAGTGTTGCTAGTTTTGTAGCAGTAGCCTCCGCTGCCTCGGCTTGCAAAATATCAGATTCATCAATTAAGGTGCATACCCAGTAGGCTTGCTGATTATTTGTGCAAGCTGTATCAATTCTATTGATGACTTCTTTTCGTCGTGCATCCGGTATCACCGCAGTTTTGACTGGAATTCGCCCAGGAGGTAGTTCGTTGATTATTGAGTTATCCAAATTAGCGTAGGCACTCATAGCGAGTGTTCGCGGTATTGGTGTTGCGGTCATCATGAGCTGATGAGGGCTTATTTTCAAACTAAGTGCTTTGTTTCTAAGAGCAAGTCGCTGATGCACCCCGAATCTGTGTTGTTCATCCACAATTATTAGACCCAATCTATGGTAATGTACCTTTTCCTGAAAGAGAGCATGGGTTCCAGATACAAATTGGCAGCCGCCAGTAGAGATCGCACCGAGAAGTTTTTCTCTCGGCTGTCCTTTTACCTTGGCGGTTAGGCATCCTACGTTGATATTTGAAGGTCCGAACCATTTTTCAAAGGCCAAATTATGTTGTTCGGCGAGCAGTTCCGTTGGTGCCATTAGCGCAACTTGAAATCCGGCGCCAATAGCTAGCAAACTAGCCGCAGCCGCGACAACAGTTTTTCCTGATCCGACATCTCCCTGTAATAGCCTTAACATTGGGTGGGAGCGGTTTAAATCATGAGCGATTTCGCTGATCGCCTTGGTTTGAGAATTAGTGAGTTGAAAAGGGAGGGAATTGAAAAAATTTTTGAGAAGCGAATTTTGATCGGGGAACTGAGGTGCTATTTGCTTGTTAAACTCATTCCTTGACTGACGCATGCTCATTCTGTGTGCGAGTAGTTCCTCGAACGCAAGTCGCTTGATTCCGTCTGCAGAGTCTTTGTTTTCATCTGCCGCTAATGATGATGGGCGAGGCCGATGGATTTGTAGAATTGCTCCAGTTACATCAGCAAAACCTAATGCGGCGCTGAGCTTTTCGGGGAGGAAGTCTTCCAAAGGGTGGGCGTCATTAATTAGATCAACGGCATGACTTATTATGGCTTTTAGTCTTGATTGTTGAAGTCCCTCCGTCACTGGGTAAATCGGTGTGAGCGTCTTTGACAAACCATCGTGGGTAAGAGATTTGATTATCTTATATTCCGGATGATAGGTCTCTGGACCGAGTCGCCCGAATTTTATATCTCCATAACATCGCACTTTAGTTCCAACTGAAAGCGCGGCTTTTTGCGAGGCATTAAAATGGAAAAATCTCAGTGTTAAGTGCCCGCTGGTATCGTTAAGTGTACAAACAAGTGACCTGCGTCTCCCAAATTGAATATGACAATTAGTAACCTCTCCTTGTACTTGGAATTTTTGATTAGGTTGTAATTCGCTTATCTTAGAAATTGTTGTTTTGTCTTCATATCTGATTGGCAAATGAAAACACAAGTCTTGTACTGAATGGATTCCAATAGAGCCTAGTTTTTTTTCAAGAGCTGGCCCAACTCCTTTGATATAAGAGGTCGGCAAATCACACAGTCGGGGTCTGGTCACGTGACAGGTGCAACTGACGAATTATCTGATTTTTGATGACACATTTTCTAAATTCACAAACCTAGAATCGCATCGATTTCAATGCTGACGTTTTTAGGGAGGGCGCTGACCTCAATAGTCGCGCGCGCAGGGTATGGGGACGAGAAATATTCTTCCATGATTTGATTGACGATCGAGAAATTCTCTAAGTCTATGAGGTAAATCGTTAATTTAATAGCACTGCTAATGGAGCTGCCGGATGCATTTGCTACTGCGATTAAATTTTTGAAAACCTGATGAGTCTGCTGTTCTATGCCACCTTTAACCACCATCATCGATATCGGATCCAGTGGAATTTGGCCGGATAAGAACACCAGGTCTTTTGTTTTTATTGCTTGTGAATAAGGACCAATGGCAGCGGGTGCATTTTCAGTTTGAACGGATAATAGTTTGTTCATTTTAATCTCTATATTTGTTAATAAGTTTTCGCTACGACTGCTCTCTAAAATTCTCTAAATTCCTAGTCGTGAGCGCCTAACATCTTTTTGATTGTCTTTCGTGTTTTGGAACTTTTCGTTCTGGTTACTTTATTTACGGCTCTAATAAGTCTTACTTTTTTCAATACACTTGCTAGGTGGATTCGGCTTCGAACATTGAGTAAAAGATTTACAATGCTGAAATGCGCATCGCGTTCTTCCGTTGAAACTCGCTCTATGTTTGCTTCTGTGCTGGTAATGGTTGTTGCCAATACAGCAATTATTCCCCTCTCATTTTCCAGTTCGATTCTTAATTCTACTGAGAACTCCCCAGTAACATCTGGGTCCCAAGCGGCTGCGACAAATTTTTCAGGGTCGTCTCGAAATTCTGCGATATTGTTGCAGTCGTCAGTGTGTACGACTAAGCCACGACCTGAGCTTATGTGAGCTATAATGGGGTCTCCTGGGATTGGATGGCAGCATTTTGCATAGCTCATGACAACCCCCTCTGAGCCTCTTATATCAATCGACCCAATGCGATCTGATTCTTTTTTCACTGCGACGAGAGACAAATCTTTATTCGCTGTTAGTCTATTTGCGATTAGTCGTTTGGCGACGATATAGGCCATACGATTTCCTAGACCAATTTCTTCGAGAACCTGATCTAAAGAACTGGCATCAGATTCTTGAACCATATTGTTGATATCGGTTTGAGGAATGCTTGCAAGTTGCTTTCCAAAGCCGGCAAGAGCTTTAGTTAATAGTCGTCTTCCAAGGGCAACAGATTCTGAGTATTTTTGATTTTTAAGATAATGTCGAATATTGCTGCGGGCTTTCCCACTGACGACGAAGCTTAGCCATGCGGGATTCGGTCTCGTTCCAGGGGCTGTAATTACCTCAACTGTCTGCCCGCTTTGTAATTTCTCGCTAAGTGGTGCGAGGCTACGGTTTATGCGGCATGCTACGCAGGTATTACCAACGTCCGTGTGAATTGCATACGCAAAGTCGACGGCTGTCGATCCAGAAGGTAACTCGAGAATAGTTCCTTTGGGCGAAAAGACGTATATCTCGTCAGGAAATAAATCAATTTTGACGTTTTCGATAAATTCTAGAGAATTTCCGGCATTCTTTTGCATGTCTAGCAAGCCATTTACCCACTCACGAGCTCTGTGATGTGCGTTGTTTGGGAGTGCATCGCGGGATTTGTAGAGCCAGTGAGCCGCAATACCATTGTTTGCCATGGCCTCCATTTCTTCGGTACGAATTTGAATTTCAATTGGGACGCCATGCATAGAAAAAAGCGACGTGTGCAGAGATTGGTAGCCGTTGGCTTTGGGAATCGCAATGTAGTCCTTGAACCTGCCGGGGACCGGCTTATACAGACTGTGCACAGCGCCTAAGACGCGATAACAAGTATCAACACTTCCCACAATAATTCTAAAGGCATAAACGTCCATTATCTCTGAGAAAGGCTTTTGCTGGAGGCGCATTTTTTCATAGATACTATAAAGATGCTTTTCACGACCCAAGCACCGCCCGGGAAGGTCTTCACGGTCCAAGCAAGCTTCAATAGCAGTTTGAATTTTCGTGAGGATTTCTTTTCGATTTCCTCGGACAGATCGGACTGCGTTATTAATACGTCGAGCGCGCATCGGATAGAGCGCACCAAATCCTAACTCTTCAAATTCAATCCGGACATCATTCATTCCTAAGCGGTTTGCGATAGGAGCATAAATATCGAGCGTTTCTCTTGCTACTCTGCGCCGTTTCTCTGGTGTAAGTACGTCGAGCGTTCTCATGTTGTGCAGTCGATCGGCGATCTTTACCAATATGACGCGAAGGTCTTTTGCCATCGCCATCGCCATTTTTTGAAAATTTTCAGCTTGTGCTTCAGCTCGAGTCGAAAAATCTATTTTATTAAGCTTGCTAACGCCATCAACCAATTCAGCAACGCTATTGCCAAATTGGTTGCGAATCGCTCGTTTGGTAATGCCTGTATCCTCAATTACATCGTGTAACATCGCCGCAGTGAGCGACTCTGGATCCATATGCATTTCACTGAGGATTGTCGCGACGGCTAAGGGGTGGGTGACGTAGGGTTCGCCGCTTTGCCTTATTTGTCCATCATGAGCTTGCTCAGCAAAATAAAAAGCTCGTCGAACCTGATTCACTTGGTGCTTATTTAGGTAACCAGCTAAATCGTCAACAAGGGTGTCAACAGTCTTTTTTATGGCCACTGCGGGTCGCAAAGTGTGATTCTCCAGATTTTTCAGAGAAGTGCGCTTAGACTTTGCACGGAGTCGTGTAAGGGATTCTTAGTGCAATAGCCGTTGAATTCTAATATTCGGCGCACGGGTGCGGGTTTCTATGTACAAGCTCGCCCGAGACAATAATTCAAACCATAATTTGCAGATGTTCTAATGCGTTCAGTCTTCGGTCGCTGACTCAGGCGCGCTATTTTCTTGCGAAGGCTCCGGAATTATAATATCAGCTGCGCCGTCATTAATTGCTGCTTCAGCTTCGGCTAAAGCAGTAACTTCAGCTTCCATAGCGCTTGCATCAATCTCAGCCCTCGGTTTTGAGACTAAGATATCGGCATTGATATGACCATCGGCTATTTCACGTAAAGCTACGACCGTTGGTTTATCTTTATCTGCACTGACCATGGGGTCCTTGCCGCCAGTTTGAATTTGACGTGCTCGCTTGCTTGATACCATCACTAATTCAAACCGGTTGTCTACTTTGTCTAAGCAGTCTTCAACTGTAATCCGCGCCATGTTAAGTTCCTAAATAAATTTTCTCTTTGAGCATTTTACGCTAAATCAACAAAAATTGAAGCCTTTGTTTGGGATTGGCTGCGATCAAATAAGGGTCAGAAATGGGAGAGATGCGAGCGATTCTAGTTTATGCATTTCCACTATTAAATTTCAGTCTCTCGGACCGTATTATCGCAAGTATTTCTTCAAGTGCCACGTCAAACTGATCATTTATAACCACATAGTCAGCTTCTTTGGCGTAAGACAGGTCTTCAGTGGCTTGGTTCATTCTACGTTCAATTATGCTGTTATCGTCCTGCCCTCGTGCTTTTAATCGTTTTTCTAGCGTTTCAACTGATGGCGGTAAAATAAATAGTGATGCTGATTTTGAATTTAGTTTTCTAGCTTGTCGCGCGCCCTGCCAGTCAATTTCAAGGATAACATCTATCCCTTCTTCTAATTTAGATTGAATCCACGAGGCTGATGTGCCGTAGAAGTTCCCATATACTTCCGCGCTTTCAAAAAACTCGTCTCGGTCGCGCATTTCCTCGAACTGTTTAAGAGGTGTAAAATAATAATCTATCCCATGAGCCTCATTGTCTCGAGGTAACCGAGTTGTATACGAAATTGAGACACAAATTTCATCGCATCGTTTGAGAATTGCGTCTACAAGTGATGTTTTACCGGCACCTGAAGGCGCTGTTACAATGAATAGGATACCGCGTTGTACTTTCTTGATCTTAAAAACCCTCAATTTAGCTTCGTTGGTAACGTTTCATATCTACTACGGCCTCAGAGTATTAACAGTAATACTTAAAGTTTCAAGGATCCACGAGTTTTTATTGTTTCTCGGGTTTTGAACTACTGACAGAGGGTTTAGTTAAATTTTGTACAAAATTAAATTTTCTGGCAAGGTGCGTAAAGGTTCAGTTTACTCTTACATTTAATTTTTACTGGTTAGAGCAAGTTTTCACGAGCAGAATATGCCTTTTAATAAACTTCAAGATTTTCTAGCGGGGCTTATCGGTAATCAAGCACATCGGCTCTTTTCCCCTAAACCACATCTCAAACTAGATGATCTTTTAGAAAAGCTTATGGGGCTGACTGGCGAAATTTCAGCTTTGATTACGGCCAGAGAAATCCTCGACCGATATCGCGCCCTATCTTCCGATGAAAAGGTAAAGTTTTTTTTGAGTCTTGAAAAAAACTTTGGCGCGAAGCCTGAATTGATTTCATATTCATTTGATAAATACTCCAAAAATCCATCAAGTGAAAATTTAAACGATCTATATAAAAATGCAGAACCAAAAAGAATTGAATTACTTCGGAGATTAAATCAAACACCAAATGCTACCCACGACCTTGTCGCTATGCGTGTAGATCTATTAACACTGATAAAGGACTACCCAGTTTTAAAAATTGTTGATAGTGAATTTAGACAATTATTTAGCTCTTGGTTTACGAGAAGTTTCTTAACCCTAAGTCAGATTAATTGGTCAACGTCTGCTGAAGTTTTAGAGAGAATTATTCGTTATGAAGCTGTTCATGAGATAAAAGATTGGAACGACCTTCGTAATCGAATACATCCCCCTAATAGACGATGCTTCGCGTTTTTTCATCCAGCGTTGATTAACGAGCCGTTAATATTTGTAGAGGTTGCACTGACAGATACGATACCAAAATCCATATCCGATATTCTCGATGACCCTTTGTCAGTTCCAATTAGTGACCGAGGCTACACAACAGCAACTTTTTATAGTATCAGCAATTGTCAGCCGGGATTGACTCAGATATCGTTTGGTAATTTTTTAATAAAACAGGTAGTACAGGAGCTAGCAATAGAATTTCCAAGTATAAAAAATTTTGTAACATTATCTCCGGTCCCAGGATTTTCGAAGTGGTTAAAAGCAAAAAAGAAACCAGTGAGTAACAATGTCGTAAATCCAAATATAGAACTGCATGCTCAGGACGAAAGTATCTTAGATATTGAGGAAAAAAGCCTTAGAAAATTAGTTTTTAACTATCTATTAAAAAGTAAGAAAAATGATTTGCCCGCGGATCCCGTTTGCCGTTTTCATCTTGGGAACGGGGCGAGTATTTACGAAATTAACGAGAACGCAGATCTAAGTGAGAAGGGGATGTCTCAATCCTATGGGGTTATGGTGAATTATCTTTACGATTTAACCAGTATTGAAAAAAATCACGAGGATCTTTTTTCTAGCGGGGAAATTACTTATCGGGATAAGCTAGGCTCATTACTAGATAAGGATTTAAGACTTAATTAGGTCAAAATCGTATGGCGCTGGTATCATCGCGCTACGGCTAATGCCAGAGGATTTCATTAGCTTTTGCTCTTTTCTCCGTATTTCTCCTTGATGCATGAGCGTTACGCGATTTGAATCATCAACTTTTAAATAATTTTCTCGCCAAGATTGATCGCTATTCCAAATAAAAGGCGAACGTTCTATCAGAGGGCTCTCTATGTTTTTACTGAACAGAGAGATTGCTTGCTTTAATATTTGATTCTGCATTGCTGTGTTATATGGCTTGCCGCATGGATTGCCGAGCGGAAAATCGACATGCAGGTATCTAGGAATGACACAGGATTTTACTATGTCCAGAGCAGAGCCAATAACAACTGTTGGTATATTTTTTGCTTCAAGATACCTTGCGACTAGACTCACGGTCTGGTGGCAAACAGGTCACAAAGGGACTAGGATTGCGACATCGATTTTATTTTCAATAAATTGCTCGAAAATCCGAGGACTATCAAGGTCAGTTGTGTTTTTTTGAGAATAATCGGTTGGTACCGTGTAAAAATTTGGAGCAGTCTTTCCAATGAGCTTTTCTTTTTCTGCGTTTTTAAGAGCCGCAATTGGTAAAAACGAGCCGACATCTTTAGTGTGCGTGGCGCCTTTGTCCCAGGATAACTCGTTTGTATACATCGAGTTGGGAATTGGGTCACACTTTACTGAATAAACGTCCCTACGATTTTGACCTGACTCAGTGTCTGGCATCGCGGTTGTGATAAGACCAACACGACAATCAGCAATATTTTTGGTCATTTTTGCGATAGGCGTCGTATCGTTTTTTGCCCATTTGTAATCAGACGAATATCCTTGCGCTTGATAAAATATTTTTGTCCTTTCTATATAGGAAATGTCGTAAATCTTTTCATCAAATAAAGCAGTCATAATTTTTAGGTACCTTATAATATTTTTGATGCAACCTTATCTCTTACTCAACGTTTTGAATTTGTTCTCGCATTTGTTCTATTAAGACTTTTAGGTCAACCGCAGATCGAGTTGTTTCTGTAACAATCGACTTAGAGGAAAGAGTGTTAGCCTCTCTATTTAACTCCTGCATAAGAAAATCTAAACGCCTACCTTTAGGCTCTCGTAAGTTCAGCACCCTCTGTACTTCGTTGACATGCGAGCTTAAGCGATCTAGCTCTTCTTCTATATCGGCCTTTTGGGTAAGTAGTACAATCTCAGCTTCGAGTCGAGAAGTGTCGACATCAATATTTAATTTCGATATTTTTTCAAGTAACACATGGCGCTCGTGGGTTAAAATTTGAGGCATTAATTTTCGAATTTCAGCCACAATCTCCAGGGCTGAATTTGAACGTGTTTGGATAAAGGAGTTGAGCTCTTGCCCTTCTCGCGCACGAGAGCTTTTGAGCTCATCAATAGTCTTTGTGAACAAGGAAATTGCATCAGATTCGAGCGTTAACGAGTCGGGGTCATTATCAATGACGACTCCTGGCCATCTTAGAATTTCACTCATTCCAAGGGGAGGCGTCTCTTCTGAAAGAGCTTTAATTTGCTTAGTGGCCGATAAAAGGTGTGAGACAAGTCTAGCGTCGATTCTAATTGAATCGCGAGAACGCTCAACGACTTGATAACGCAGATGACATTCAATCTTCCCACGAGTAAGGTTGCTTCTGATCGCGCCTCGAATCGAGTTTTCAATACTCCTCAATGAGTCCGGAACTCGGATATTGATTTCGAGGTAGCGGTGATTGACCGACCGCATCTCCCAAACCAGCAAATACCTTTCGGTGCTCGCTTCTTTCCGAGCAAAGGCCGTCATGCTAAGTGTCATCTTACGCCCCCC
>CESO01134947.1_pt1 | contig 13538 bp, 11 predicted proteins | sample 356341 | NCBI WGS metagenome assembly CESO01 (sample SAMEA2621812, study PRJEB7988) | marine metagenome | biome: marine biome (ENVO:00000447); feature: deep chlorophyll maximum layer (ENVO:xxxxxxxx); material: "saline water (ENVO:00002010), including plankton (ENVO:xxxxxxxx)" | depth 35 m
CAATAACGTGTTGTCATCAAACTTGTTCGCAGACGTATTGTTGAAACTGTGGTTTTGCATCTGCAAGTTGCCAAAGTCTAAGTTACCGGTCGAAGAGGCCGCCGATACGCGCGCGTTGGTACTGTTTATCATGCCGGCTAATTGATAGTTCATGGCTTGCGCGGCGGCGACGCCCCCTTGCAAGATTTTTCCCGCTAAAACAGGAATGCTCATCATCAAAAATCCCGCCATGTAACCATAACGCATATGAAGTTCATCCAAGGCGTTGGAATTGGACAAGCTTAACCCTTGCATGGGGTTGGCCGTGGCACTGGAATGCGCTTCCAGTGTCCAGGTCATGATGGCATTAAGAAGGGCGAATAACGAAGGCCAAGTGGCGAGGTAAGCAAACGTTTTGATGTAGTTGGTCAGCACCATCTTAGTGAATGCCGGTATCACAGCCACGGCCGCGACCATAAAGCCCAGGCAACTGAACAAAGTGAATAACATCGTGTGCATCATTGGGATGAACTCTCTCGCCTGCATCCCCAAGGTCGCCCACATCGAGGTTTGTTGCATTTTATTCGAGGTGTAAGCGTAGTTCATGGCACTGGCTGATGGGTCCATGGTATTGATGCTGTAACGCGTGGCATTAATGGCCATGTTGTGTTTGAGTACGTTCACGGCGTTATCGCTGACTTTGATGAACTTTTGGTAGCTGTTCGATAAAGAATTTTGAATGTGCGACCTGTACATCAAAGCCTTTTCTCCGTGTAAGTAAGTAGCAATCAAATCCAACTCATCCGCCGCTGAGACGTTAAACCCATCTTTGACTTCTGGGTAGACCTCTTGACACGTTTTGAAGGTTTGATTGACATCATTCAGAATCACCCCGCGAAGTGGGCTCATGGTTTGACCATCAAAGAACGCAAACACATCTTTGGCGTTCATCAACGCATTCCAGGTGTACTTTTTGTTGATTTGTATGTCACCGACCACACAGTTTTGAAAAAAGTCATTCCATAAGCGGCGAAGCTCAATGTCTTTTAAGTCGCTTTGACGAGACAGTTGATACAGCTCGGAGCCAAACATCATCCCTGTACGGCCATAGCGCTCATCGTCGGTGGTGGTAAAGATGGATTCAATCGCATCGGCGCTACCCACCATCATTGACGAGAAAAACCAAGTCGGCAACGCGACCAGGTAAGGCACATTGCCCACTGAATACGCTGAAGAAGGTTCGGTTTTATCGATGACTTGCATGGTCACCGTTTGTTTTATCAGCATTGAAGGAACGAGGGTAAATACGATGGCCCAAACGTAGATGTGTTTAGGGTTACGTGATGCAACAAAATAAGCGTAGGTCATGGCCGCGCCAATCATGGTGCTTATTGACATCAACGATGCAAAGGATTGACTGGAAAAAAAAGTGGCAATCGCATTCAGCGCCTTGGTTATCGCGGCGCCTTGTGTATACGTGTAATATTCGAGTGTCACGTTAGCCCCCGAAAGATAGGTTTTGTAAGAGTTGTTTGTTGACTTTGCTCATGGCGTCCGAATCATTGTTTTTATATGCCTGATTCAGTTGCTCTTGCGTCAGAATGACGCGTTTTGCTTTGTCGGCTAAGCCGTTGGTGAAGGAACGGGCTCGATCAATGTCGGTCATGATGATTGCAATGTCTTTACTGTCCACTTTGGTGTGATTGAGCGATGTGGTGACAACGGTCAGCATGTTTCTGAGGTAACGAGCCAATAGTTCAATGGCAATGACGCGGGCATACGCCGAAAAATTGGGGTAGCTGTTGTTTCTGACTGAGCTGATGAACACCGCCAGCACTGGCGTTTCCGTGTATTCCAAAAAGCTTTTCTGTGCATCGGTCAATCCCGTGTCATTGGCGACGCTCATGTACAGCGTTTCCAGTGTCTTGCGTATCCGAACCTCTAATGCTTTGTCATTCGCAAGCGTCAGTTCCTTTTTTCTAGGCGCTAAACACGCTTTCTTCCCCGTATTATCACACTTGTAATACTCAATCTTGCCGCCCTTTAGCATGGCGTCGACCAGGTTATTATTGTCCGTCAAAAGCGAGGCGTAATACGCCGGCACTCCCGTTGCATCATAAATGTAGGTGCCCGACATGCTCATTAAGAACTCGGCCAACGCGGTGTCACTGGCCAACCAGCTATTTTTAAGGGTCGCAGACCACACGATGTTATGGCTAACTTTGGCAATCTCATCCAATCCCTTTGAATCGTCCTGGCGCGCCGCGGTGACTTGCGTATTGGTTTGCCCGCCAGGGCCGCATTCCACTTGCGCACTCACCCAATCATCAAACGCATTATTTTGTGTACCGATGGTTTGGCAAACGTGTTGCTTAGCCTTCTGCCCCCCAAATGTTCCCATGAGCGCTGAGACACCGGCTTGAGCAACCTCACAAGATGTCATGGATTGGTTAAGATATTTATCTGCAATGGCTTGCAAATTATCGCGAATTTGTTTTATCTGTGCCCCCCAAATTTGTAGAGCTAAATCTACCGCAAAAGTGGGAGCATTTTGGATAACACCTTTGCCAAATTGGATAAGTCGGTCATCGCTAATATGAGAAAACGATCCCGCAAAAGCATCTATGCCACCACAACCCGCAGACACATCAGGTAAAACAATGCTCATGAGTTGCGCGCTCACAATCGGGGTGCGCGCCGACAACGAGCCACCATTGTAATAGTTGGCCGCTTGCCCCTTATAAGAACTCGGGTTGGTAACGTTATTGTTGTAGCCCAACCCATTGAAGAAATTATTGAGTGAGCCGCTCAGACCGCCAGCCTGAGCGGTATGGCACAATAAGCCGCAAAGTACGACGCCGATCACTCGGCCTTTTAATGAAACGGAGAGTGTGTTCACTGTATGGCCTCCAATACTTCAGGGTCACTTAGAATGCGGCGAACACTGCTTTCCAGTTGGTTAGCGGTGACATCTCCGACCGACACGCGCACAAATTTCTGAGAATTCACGTTAATCAAAAAGGTGGCAGGGACGGTGATACTGCGGGGGTTTTCAAAAAACATTTGGCTTATCTCTGGCGTCGCTGGTATCGGTACTGGGTAGTGGGGGATGGATTGGCCATCAAGTGAAAATGCATAGGTTTGCAGTTGCTGTCGCTCTGTGACGTTTTTTATTTTGGGAGCAAAACGGTGACAGTAAGGACAGTCACTTCGGAAAAAGAACACCATGGCATAATCATCATTCGTCGCCGCCTGGAGTGGTGTAAAGGAAGACATCAACAAAAAGAAAACAGTAATAGTACGTAGGAGCATGATAAGCCTCTTCGGTTTGGGTCTTTGCCATGTCAAGGCAAAGAGAAGTATGCAGTAGTGGCCAGTACACCCAATCCGGTGTCGTTGTAACTGGCCAAGAAAGTGGAGGAGGTTAAAAATCAGGGGATTGGTAGTCGTTGGCCACGTTGTAAAAGCGACCTAGCAGGGCCGTTTGCGAAATAAAACCATAAGCAAGAGGCTTCATCTCCCCAGTATTTGGGTTTACCAAGATAAGGGCGGGGGCATAGGGCACGTCGACCTTGCTATCGTTATGACGATTATCCCGAATACCAGTCACAAACGTTTGATCTCGTGATAGTCCCAAGATTTCAAACTCGTAAGTATCGGCAAAGCTTTGCAACGATGGCGCAAGCTCTTGCGTTAGCGCATCTTTGCCGTCATAGACAAAGAAAAAGCCCCAGCCTTCATCGCGCATTTGCACCACCGCATCGATTTTTTTATCCCGTTCGATTTTGTAGTAGGTTTTGCGTGCCGCAGACTCGGTCGGTCTATCCTTCAAATAAGACAATTCAGGGTGTTTCAGCAGTACCTTTTTAAAGGTCATACCCGTTTCACTGGTGCGCTCACCGATGAACTGGTGAAGCTGCATGACCGTTTTGAGTTTTTCTTCATCCTTAGAATGAATCGTCGCATCAGTCAGGGCTTCATTGTAAACCTCGTGAAACCATTCCATTTGTTCCGTCGCGCTCATAACACGAGTTGTTGTATTCGGTGGCAGGGGCTTGGGTGCTGCCTTTTCTTTGGGTTTGGATGTCGGCTCGTTGTACCACTTCCAACCTTTGGGAGTGGGGTTTGCCATGGCGTGTTTTGGGCTGGCCACCGCCGCCATTAAGGCGGCGGACAGCAGAGCCAAAGTGACAGTACGTATCACGTTATTGACCTCCTAAAGCACTGGACAATCGATTCTGAATTTCTTGTCCTGACGGTAGGTTAGTGTTGCTGTGCATTTCACCGAAGAAGTCTGAAAAGTCGATATCTTCGAAGTTAATTTGCTGCATTTGCCTAGGGGTGATGGCCCCACAGACTGGGTTTCTGGCGGTGCCGAGGCTCAGACCTAGCTGGTTTTGAACGCCTTGCTCTTGGATGATGCGCGCCAAAAGGTTATCGAAAACGCAATAAGCCTTTGTCTTGCGTACGCAGACTCCCATTACCTTTTTGCAATAACTCCCCAAATAAATAGTCAGCTTTTTCTCTTTGGATTGGGCTAACGCCTTTTCATCATCGCTGCATTGCGCCAACCCAGCGTCGGTGCCCCAACCGCCGTCTTTGCAACAATCCGCAAATCCGCCCATTTTTTTCGAGCATTTTTGACCTTGGCCAGAAAAGATTAAAGGGGGGTCGCCCAGACCTTCAGCAGCTTTGGCCAAGGCGGCGAGCGCGGCGGCGGATTCATTAAAGTCATCGGACGGAGTTGGCATCTCGCCGTAGCAATCGCCATCAAGACAAAAGCTTTCTTCACCACATATCAAGTCGGTCGAACTGCAACGCTGTTGAGGGCAGGACTTATTCAGCTCTTCTTCAATGCAGACGCCTTTTTGTTGAGCGCTGCAATGGGTGGCGGTAGTGGTGCAATTGGCAGGCAATCTACTACACGTGTTCGGTCGAGTGCATCGATGATTGACTTGATATTTCCAGCAATCGAGTGTGGTCGGTATGCCATTGATGTAACGGGTAGCTCTACCTTCAATGCAGTGTTGAGAAGTTACCGCACACTCGCTTAAAAGAGTGCAGTGGGTTTTCCAGGACACTCTATTTGTAATGCAGTTACCACCAGATAGGGTGTAGCCAGAGCGGCAAGAGAGACTCGCACGTCGGCTTTCTTGAGCAGGGCCACAAATTTTGTATGTTTTCGACCAGTTGCTCCCTTTACATGCTCCCCATCTCCGAGAACTTACAAAATCCCCTTTTGTATATCCTTGATTCTCTTGGACTATTCTTCCATCCCATTTGAAAGAAGTTCCACGAGAAGCGCAGTTACTGCTGCCACCAGTTTGCTTAACGTAATTTGAAGTGTCGCTTCGACACTGCTGAATTGTTCGATAGCACATATGTCCACTACGAGACCACCCGGATGGGCAGTAGTAAATCACGGGTGAGGTTATCACTGTGAACACTGGACTTTTTGTACACGGCACATTGTTGTTGGTCGGTTGGCGGCAGACTTTAGGGATATAGTCGATGGTGCAGTTCGTTCCGTTGTTACAATCCACGTACTGATTGGAAATGCCGTGGGTGATTTCATAGGCGTTATCTTGAGCGATAAGCGCAAATTCATACGCTGGATCACCATTAACATTTGGTCTGCCTTTATCAAAACTCCTTTGAACCACGTTCGCATGCTCATTGGAAACGAATTGACTTTGTTTTTTCGTGCCCATGTTGCCATCATTTAGCTGGGCTTCATTGGGGTTACGCACTTGTTGTTTGCATGCATCGTCAGCGCAGTAGTCGTCAACATTGAGGTTGTCTTTAGCGCGGCCTGATATGCTTTGCTGAGCTCCCTGTGCCCAGCCAACGTTATCGTAGTACGTGTCACCCTGGCCAGCCAATACCTGACAGGTTGAGATGAGACACAATAGAGTGAGAAGTCGTTTCATTGATGCCTCCTTAACACTTCTTCAACCACATCTGGGTTGTCGCCTTGAGTCAGCTGATTGAGCGCATCGGGGATAGAAAGGTTGCCTTTAATCAGGTCATAATCACTTTCTTCACAAGCTTGTTTAGGTAAGCAGCGCCCAGGTTTCACAGCCACAAACGAAGGAACATCTGTGATGCCAAAAGTTCGAAACCATTCAGGATTAATGGCAAAACCGCTTTGGATCGGTTTATCGGGTTGGCGGGTTTTTAACAACGATTGAATGCGTTTTGCGGTAGCAGGAAAACCCGCAGGCAACACACCACGTATCACAAGCGGCACTTGCCACTGCTCACTTTGTTTCAAAAGCGCACGCAACGTCGCATCTGGCATCGTGAGTGAGACAAACACCATGACCCCAGTTGGTGCCGCTTTCGGGTTTTGTGTCGGTTTCGGGATATCGATGGCCCGTTCAAGATGTTGGGGCTTCATTTTTTCTTGCCAAAAAAGAGCCATCTCTTTCGCCTCTAAGGCAAAGTCATCACTGGCTTGGTGTTGAGATTCAATGATGCGCGCCGTCTCTTCTGGCATTGGCGCTTGTAGCATAGTGTTTTCGAGCTCCATAAATGCTTGGAGTTCTTCTTGGGTATAACCGTGACAGAGCGCCGATGCGCTCAAAGCGGACATCGCGACAAGGAATTTCAAGGGACACATAAAGACCTCAAATGAATAAAAGCTCCACGCAAGCGTGGTACTCCTTTTGCCAGGGCAGGCAAGCCTACCCAGCCAAAAGCGAGCTCAGGTTAAAGAAAAACACAATTTCGTTTTCGCCACTGGACGTAACCAAAATTATCCCCCGTCGTAGGATTATCGTGGCCCATCTCCCAGATTGCGGTGGTTGTTGTGTAGGGATGGCACCACCCCGCGTCGGTAATAGGCGCACTCATCTGATAGCGATATCGTGATTTAGGTAAAATTGGCGTGGGGTGCTGATAACAAATAGCACCACCCTCACCGCGCGTTTCCATCACCATGCCTTGACGGTGAAGCTTGTAATTCAAACGCTCCATGATGAGCGTGCCTGCTTGTATCGGTGTGTCTCGATAATTGGTGTTGCCCGTCAGCGGGTACGCACTGCCTTGTGAGCCTAAGCACCAAAACAAAAAGTCAAACGGTAAGCTCACATTGGCCGATGTGGCAATCGATTCTGGAATGCACGCGAGTTGTGCGATGGGGTTACCAAACAAAATCGCTTCGGGGTTGAGGATGAAGGCCAACTCATCATCGTTCCACAATGGATCAATTTCTGTCATGTAGGCCACGTCAAAATTATCCGTGGCCATGCATGCTGCGGATTGCATCAATTGCAGCCAATAAATGAGTGGGTATTTGTACCAGTGCGCGTGGTAGAAGCCACCATCACTGGAATCGGAATCACGCGAAGTGCTGCGACCGCCTATGCGCTGCTTATTGGCGCCTGCAAGCTTCATCCCCATGTTGACCATACAATAGGGTACTCGCGTCACGTCCGTTAACGCGTACGGCTCCCAATAGCCAATATTCAAACCAATTTGCATGAATATAGGTGGCGGCTTAGGACAAAAGGAGATCGGCATCGAAGGGTTGTTTGTATCGGGGTAGACCGAGGGAATGAGCGGAACAGAGCCCAAGGTCATCGGAAAAAGACAGCTCCAACACACATCTGTTATAGGATTGATAAAGCGACTCACACAAGCAGGGCCGCCAGCGTGAGTCGATGAGCTGACCAGCAGCGCACCCACTAAGCCGATGCATTGCAATAGCCGGGAAAACGTCATGGCGCACCTCCTAAGGCAACATTTTGTACATCAAACTCTTCAACCCGCCAAGCATGGCCAGATTGCTCCACCAAACTCGGCACCGATTGAATGTGTAATTTTTCACTCATCATCCCTTGTTGATCGAAGTAGATTGGCGCATTCAAGTGCTCAGCCACTTGGTTTGGGCTTCCGCCGGTTAAAATGTAGCGAAGCGGTTTGTCGTGTTTCAAACCGGTAACGAACGCCAATTGCTTCGCATCTCTGGCATCAAAAAACACCAACGCTTTGGTGTATTCAAATTGCGGCAAGCGAGCTTGTGTCGGCCAGGTTCGGGAATCAAAAGGGTTAACTCGCGTGCCCGCTTTGGCAAACACACGGCCTTGAGCATCCGTTAAATCTTTGGGTATGGTAATGCTGGGGTCGACAAGAAAGGTTTTGGGTTGGGTGGTGGTGCTCAGCGCTAAGGGCGGTGGCGTTTCGACACTTCGTTTAACTTGCGCTTCAAACTCGGCCTGCATTTGCTCAAGCTTACCGTTTTGTTCAAACTGCTTTAGGCGCGTTTCAATCCAAGTCAACATGTCGATTTCGCCAATAGGGAACGTTGGCCCCATTCGCCCCAAGTCTTTTGCGCCTGCCGTCATAGACAGCAGCAGCGCCACCCCGATGAGCGTATAGCGCATTGGGACTCCTATTGAGTGTAACGTTCAACAATCGCACGTTGAATGTGGGCGGTAATGTCTGGTGTACCTTCCATCACCGCCGCACTCACCAGCACGACCTGGCCGTGTTGCATCGAGTATTTCGCCACCTCTTCATTCATAATGGCGGCGAAATCCGCCATTTTTTTCGACTGCTCGTCGACGGAAAATGAGGATTTAAGTAACTCGCGATGGTATTGCTCAACGGTACTTTTAACGTCCATACTGACGACAGTCGGCGGCGATTCAATCACCATTGAGGTCGCCACCGAAGCGGCCACACTCAAGCATGTGGCCAACAGTAAAGTGAGGTATTCAAGCTTCATGAATGTTCCCTTGAGTTTGTTGTTGCAGAGCGTGTTGGTAGTCTTCAATTTCTTGACCGTAAAAATGCTGCGCGGTCGCCTCAATCGCTTCGATGCTAGGCATACCTTGCTTAACCAGGTTCTCACAGTATTCAAATTCGCTGGCTTCGGTGCTGTAGCAAGCGCGAGTGAAGGGATCGGAAAAGACGCGATGATAGGTCGTGTGGCCACCCGCTTTGATGCGAACGCAGCTATAACCCGCGTCGCCTGCCCGTGGAAAGCTTTTGATGACCCCTTGCTCCATTTCATTGAACGCTTTTGGATTGTCTTGCAAAAACTTTTCAAACCCTTCACCCTGGCGCAGCGTGATGTGAATGTCCGAGTTATCGTAGGAGGCCCGCGCTTCTTCGTTAACAAAGAAATCGGCAATGCCCTGCGTCACGGTACAAAACGATCCTCCGAACTTTCGAGCCGTGCGATAGCCGGTGTTGATGAAACTACGCGTTTGCGCGTTCGTACCTGACATCAAACTCCAAGCCTCTTCAATGATGCACATCTTAGGCGTTGAACGAGATCCTGATAGGTACATCTGCTGGTTTATCGAGACGATAAGCGCAAAGACAACCGGTCGTAGGACATCATCTGGAAACCCTTCCAACTCAAGCGTGGTGATGTCAACATTCGGATCGAGCATCGACGGTTTGTTGAAGGTGTCGCCGTAAATCCCTTCAGCGCAGTACTTATTCAACTGGACAGCGATATCGCGAATGCGGCGGTCATCATTATGCTCTTTGGCCAAAGCGAACAACTCCGTCTGGACATCATCGACGCGCGTGGTGGTGTTATGTGCTTCCCAGGCCCGTAAAATGGCATCCCCAAGCACCGCCATTTGATACCCTTCCAGCTCTGAGTGTGGCGAGGCGATGGTTGCAAACAGCGCGGTGATGTTGCTTAGGGCTTCTTTCATCGGATCGACACTCTCCCCCTCCACACGCTCATGATGGGCGCTCTTTTGCACTTGTTCGAGGTGCGTAAAAGGATTGAGGAATATGTTGCTGTGGTTTAAGTAAGAGCCCCCCAACATCAACGTGAGCTTTTTGTAACTGTCTCCTTTATCCAAAATCCAACACTTGCCACCTTTGGCGTACACGCTACGCACCAAGCCTTGAGTAAAGAAACTTTTTCCCGCCCCAGAGCCGCCGGTAAGTGCGATGTTTTTGTTATCACTGCCACAATGAAACGGATCGAAAAAAGAAACTTGGCCACGCATGGTCGGCAGTAACATACCACTGACTAAGCGTTTAAAATCCAATACCATCGGGAAGAAATTGACCACATTGGCACTTTTCAATGTTCGAACGCGGCCAGCTCGGCCACAGTCTTCCCAAATGCCCTCGCTCATCATAAATGGCAGCGTACTGAGCAAGCTTTGGCTCTGCATCATCACCTGCTCTTTAATGTCGAGTCCTGTAGCGGAAAACGCTTCTTTAGCTGACTGCACATCGTGGCGTTGTTGCGCTTTCGTTGTGAATAAAGTCAGGTTCAATACCATCGAGCACACCGTCGTCGCTTTATCCGCTAACCCCTTCTGCAGAGCCGTACGCTCTTCAAGCTCTTCGCCTGCCGTTGGCGAGAACATGGCCATGGGGGAGGCCAGTGTTTTCGTCAAATCACTGATTTTTTTGTTGTTCTCATGCTCAAAGTTCCCCGTCACGTTGTGACGAAAACTCAGGGACAACACATGAGGGCACGTCACCATCCGTGAAATGTTACGAATCGATGCAAACGCTTCAGGCAAGGCGTACAAACGAAAGTCAGTCGGGGCGCGAGAAAGGCCCATACTCACAATACGACCACGAGTTTCTTGGCCCAAAGTATTCGTGTGACGCGTAGCGATGTGGTCACGCTTAATGATCATTTCAGTGTCAGGGGAGAGCACTTGGCGGTTAATGGGATCGAAAGGGTTGTAATCACGCGCGAGCGGCCTGTCTTGTTTGGCATCAAAATTCAAGAGATCGCCCGTAAAGGTGATCAAGCCTTGTGGATCAATGCGTTCTGTTTCGACCCCCAGTTGGAGCAATGCCGTTTCCATGGCCGCTCGCACATCGTCCAACTTTTCGGTCTTCTTTTCTATCGTAGACACAAAGAAATACGCGTCGTAATCTCGTAAATCAAACTTGTGACGCTGACGATGAAAGAAGCCATGGGTTGCAGAGAAGCCCGCATAACGCACTTCCTCTTCGGCTAAACGCTGACAAATACCACCGCGCTTGGCCATGATATCTCCGTTGGCTTCCAAGTAATGCGCCACACGGTTGTGGCCAAACATCGACAGTTGGTAATCCCATTTATCCCCTTGCGGAAAATCCATGACCATTTTGTTGAGTGAGACCACCAGTTCATCGTTGGCCCCGCCTAGCACCGAGAGCTTCAGTGCAAACCCTTTTGATTTACGGTTATGGAAGAGCTGCGTTTCTGTATCAAACTCTCGATAAGGCAGTTCATGATGAAAATGATTTTGGTGACGATTGGCATCGTCTACTAAGTGTCTAAGCCCCAACGAAGTAGGGCGCTTTTTCAAATTGAGCATGTTTAATCCTTCCAAATCGCGGTTGCCGGTCGCCCAGACCAGCGACTGTCATCGAGGACAATGTAAATATCGGTGGTATCGACGTAATGACCTTGCGAATCTTTAAATGGAAAAATGGTGACCTTTCTTACTTCATCATCGGTACGTGACGGAACACCATGACGGTCTCGACGTGGCAACGTCATAAAGACGTTCTCAGGAGCCGTTTTGACTTTGCCAGGCGTTGGGATACCGTTAGGGTGGCGTCGAATTTCATCCATGGTGGTACAGCCAGGAACACCGCCGACTTTAGAGCAACTGAAATCTTCCCCTAACCCCGCCGCGCAGCCGCCCAGCAGTAGAGGAAGAAGGACAATAAGTTTATGCATGATATTTCCTTACGGTTGACCGAACGGAGAGCGTGGCACTTGAATGCCTTTCGATTGAATTTGATTGGCTAATGGATTTTGGGTCACGCTGCTGATGACCTCCATGACTTGGTTGGATTGGGAAACGTTATCCTCTTTTTGAGATTGCTCGTACTCTGCGGCCTCCAATGGATCGAGAGGAAATCCCTCTAAGAACACAATGTTCACCATCGAGCCTGGGTTGATTTCCACAATCGGGTGGTACATTTCAGCAAGGCCAATGTAATAATCCGCGAGCTTCGCCCCCACGGACGCCGTAGCATTACCCAATAAGTTCAAGCCAAAATCTTCGCCAGAAACGCTGCTGGTTGTTCCCAGAGCAGACGTAGAGGTCGTTTGGGATGCGCCCTTACCCGCTTCTCCAAGTCCCGTTAAAATTCCAGATATCCCAGCCATTTGAACCACCTTGCCATTTTTTAAGATGGTGGTACCTCGAATGCCATTGCGTCCAAAGTTAAAGGCCGTGCCTTTCACCGGGACGTCTAGAATCTCATCATTCTCTAAAATGCAACTGAGACGATTGGTACGTACGATCCCACGAGATGAAGAAATTTCACCATACACGGCTCCCGTGACGGTGCAGTCTTTAAGTTTGGATGGCTTACCGTTTGGCAGCACACCTTGGTTCATGGTTTGAAATACGATAGGCGTGGTATCGCCTTGCCCCATGACCCCTGCATTGGCGTCGGCACCGCCGGTCACAAGGGCGGTCACGAACGTCCCCGTTGGCACAAAGTTGTCCGTCGTACGGCGCGCTTGCTCTTCATCTTCTGCCCAGGTGAAATCGGTACTGTCAAACTGACTGTTGACAAAGGAACGTTGCTGACGAGGTTGGTAGGACATGGTATCAATGTCAGGGTTGTTATCCGACGAGATACTAGGACGTGGAGGTAACTTAGCTTGACCAAACACCTCATCGCCTCCGACCATGGCAAGACGCTCTTGCTCCGAATCAAATGGGTAGTCCGTATCCATTGGTGAAGCGGTATGGGCTTTCATCTCTTCGATTGTACGTTGCAGACCGTCCACCTTGTCCTGCATTTCATTTCTGACCTGAACCTCAACCAAAGTGGCGGTGTCCGTTTTGGCAACCGCTATGCGGCGCTGTGTCTCCTCTTCGAGCGCCGTCATATCTTCCTCAAACTGCCGCATCTGCTTCTGTAACGTAGCGATGAGCAGTTGTTGCTGAGACAGGGCCGATTGGTTGTCTTTTTCGGTGAAGCCTTGATCGACAATCGCTCCGAACTCGACAGGCTCTACCTGTTCAACATCATCAACGGGTTTGGGACGGGCATACATCCACACGCCCATCACGATGAAACAAAGCACCGATACAGCGACCGTCGTGATGCGTTTGTTGCGCTGTGCTGTGTCATCATTGATCGCACCACCTTGGTCAAAATCGCCCTGGCGGTCAGTAAAATAACGCTCTTTTAATTTATCGAACATCACTGACCCCTCCGCCCGTAACTAAGTACAAATGAGTGCTTTCATTGGGCCCAAGTGTTAAACGGTCTAACGCAGCGCTTCGCGCCGAGTAGCTGTAAAATTGTGCAGTTGTCAGTGTGACATTGTCACCAGAATGGTTTCGCACCTCATAAATGATCCCCGAGTAATCATCCCCCACAAACACCATTTGTGGGATGAGGGGTAAATCCCCCTTAACGGGTGGCAACGTCTTGGGATCAACAGGGTGCACCGAAAATCCCGATATCGGCGTGGAGTCACGTTGGTAGTGCATCATTTTTTTGGTAAATTCGGCCAAAGAGGTCGGGTAGTCAAATCCTCGGTCAAAGACCGACGCTTGTTCACGGGCAGCATCGGATGGAACGAACTCTGTCACCACAGACGG